>Ga0187844_10001076_pt1 | contig 21279 bp, 17 predicted proteins | sample SpaLakP09_SKY_50_FD_134517 | JGI IMG/M metagenome (GOLD analysis project Ga0187844, IMG submission 134517) | Oligotrophic lake water microbial communities from Sparkling Lake, Wisconsin, USA - SP09_SKY_50 | ecosystem: Environmental > Aquatic > Freshwater > Lake | place: USA: Sparkling Lake...
CTGCCCGGCCTATCTGGGGCCCGTGCTGCGCGCCCACTGGGGCGTTGATGACCCCAGCCACGTGGTGGGCACTCAGGCCGAAATCGATGCCGCGTTCGAGCGCGCCTACACCCTGCTGCGTGGTCGCATCGAAGCGTTTCTTGCGTTGCCGCTGGCGCAACTGACGTCGGACCGGGCCGCCCTGCTGCGCGAACTGGAAACTATCGGCAAACTGGGAGCGCAATAATGCTGGCAGCATCCCTGATTTTTCTGGTCACGATCACGCTGGTGATCTGGCAGCCGCGCGGGCTCAATATCGGCTGGAGCGCTGTCGCTGGCGCCATCGCTGCACTGCTGGCAGGCGTGATACAGGTCAGCGATATTCCCGTGGTCTGGCACATCATCTGGAACGCCACGGCGACTTTTGTCGCCATCATTATCAGCAGCCTGCTGATGGACAAAGCCGGTTTCTTCGAATGGTCGGCACTGCATGTGGCGCGATGGGGCGGCGGTAGCGTCAAGCGTCTGTTTGCCATGTTTGTGCTGCTGGGCGCCGCCGTATCGGCATTGTTTGCCAACGATGGCGCAGCGCTGATTCTGACCCCCATCGTGATTGCCATGCTGCGTGAGCTGAAATTTTCCGGCAAGGCCACGCTGGCCTTCGTGATGGCTGCCGGCTTTATCGCCGATACGGCCAGTCTGCCACTGGTGGTATCGAATCTGGTGAATATCGTCTCGGCCGATTATTTCAACGTCAGCTTTGCGCGCTATGCTGCCGTGATGGTGCCGGTGAATTTTGTCGCCATTGCCGCCACGCTGGCCGTGCTGCTATGGTACTTCGGACGTGACCTGCCCAGCACCTACGATGTGCAGCAGATTAAGGAGCCGGCTACGGCCATCCATGATCGCGCCACCTTTGTGACCGGCTGGTGGGTGTCGGTGCTGCTGCTGGTTGGCTTCTTCTGGCTGGAAGATCTCGGTGTGCCTATCAGCCTGACGTCTTCCGTGGGGGCGCTGCTATTGCTGGTGGTAGCCGGGCGCGGTCACCGCATTTCGACGCGCGAAGTACTGCGTCACGCACCGTGGCATATCGTGATTTTCTCGCTCGGCATGTATATGGTGGTGTATGGCCTGCGCAATGCCGGCCTCACGGCCTACCTGACCCGGGCGCTCGATGCCTGCGCAGCTTACGGCGTCTGGGGTGCCGCCATGGGTACCGGCGTGCTGACGGCCCTGCTGTCGTCGGTGATGAATAATCTGCCCACAGTGCTGATCGGCGCCCTGTCGATCGATGCCACCACAGCGCATGGCGCGGTGCGCGAAGCGATGGTGTATGCGAATGTGATCGGTAGCGATCAGGGTCCGAAGATCACGCCGATCGGCAGTCTGGCCACCTTGCTGTGGCTGCACGTGCTGGCAAACAAGGGCGTGCAGATTTCGTGGGGCTACTACTTCCGCGTGGGGATCTGTCTGACCGTACCAGTGCTGCTGGTGACGCTGGCAGCACTGGCCTTGCGACTAGCCTGATCTCCGATCCGCCCTGCGTTACAGGGCGCGTGCGATCAGCAGTTTCTGGATGTCGCTGGTGCCTTCGTAAATCTGGCACACGCGCACATCGCGGTAGATGCGTTCGACCGGGAAGTCGGAAACATAACCATAGCCGCCATGGATCTGGATGGCATCCGAGCAGACCTTCTCGGCCATCTCGGAAGCGAACAGCTTGGCCATGGCTGCTTCTTTCAGGCAGGGCAGACCCGCATCCTTCATCGAAGCCGCATGCTGGATCAGCTGGCGTGCCGCTTCGATCTGCGTGGCCATATCGGACAGGCGGAACTGCACGGCCTGATGCTCGAAGATAGGCTTGCCGAAGCTCTCGCGCTCGCGCGCATAGCTGAGCGCTGCTTCATACGCTGCGCGTGCCATGCCCACTGCCTGCGAAGCGATGCCGATACGGCCGCCTTCCAGGCCGGACAAGGCAATCTTGTAGCCCTGGCCTTCTTCGCCGATCAGGTTCTCGGCCGGAATGCGGCAATTCTCGACCAGAATCTGCGCCGTGTCGGACGAGTGCTGGCCCATCTTCTGTTCCAGTCCCGCGACGATGTAGCCGGGTGTATTGGTTGGCACCCAGAACGCACTGATGCCTTTCTTGCCTGCTGCTTTGTCCGTGACCGCCATGACGATGGCCACGTCGGCATATTTGCCGCTGGTGATGAACTGCTTGGTGCCGTTCAAAACGTAGTCATTGCCGTCGCGCGTAGCGGTGGTGCGCAGCGCGGCAGCATCGCTGCCCGTATGCGGTTCGGTCAGGCAGAAGGCGCCCAGCATGTCGCCCTGCGCCAGTGGCCGCAGCCACTGCTGCTTCTGCTGCTCGTTGGCGTACATCATGGCGATGCTGCACACCGGACAGTTGTTGACGGAGATAATGGTCGAGGTACCGCCGTCGCCGGCAGCAATCTCTTCCAGCACCAGAGCCAGCGACACATAATCCATCCCTGCGCCGCCCAGCACTTCCGGCACGGCCACACCGAAAGCGCCCAGTGCTGCCAGCTCCTTCAGTTCCTCTTTGGGGAAGTGGTGTTCCTTATCCCAGCGGGCGGCGTTGGGGGCCAGACGTTCCTGCGCAAAGCTGCGCAGGGCGTCACGGATCATTTGATGTTCTTCGCTTAGTATCATGGTGTCTCGTCGTTATTGTATAAATGATTTCAGACTGCTCGGTGTCCTTACCAGCCTATGGTTTTGCCATCGTAGTTAAGGTAGAGCGCACTGGTGGTCGCGGGTAACGCCGCCAGCGTTGCGCGCATGCCTGCCGCGCTCTGTTCCACTGACAGGTCGGCTGCGCTGCCGCCCATGTCCGTGCGGACCCAGCCCGGGTGAAAGGCCACACAGGTGGCGCCCTGCGGGCCGAAGGTGTGCGCCGTGTCGATCAGCACCGAGTTCAGTGCGGCCTTGCTGGCGCGGTACAGCGAGCCGCTAGGGTTGTTGCGCTCGCTGAGGGAACCCATGCGCGAGGACAGCACGGCCAGCTTGCCTTTCACTGCGCACACCAGCGGCGCGAGGATGGGCAGCAGCCGCATGGCGGCCAGCACATTGGTGTGCATCACCGCGTCGAAATCGGTCTGCATGGGGAAGCCATCGTGGCGCGGACCGTACACCCCGGCGTTGAGGAAGACTACGTCGAGTTCCTCGCCGTCGAGCTTCCAGCCCAGCCCTGCTACTGCTTCCACGTTGTTGACGTCCAGCGTGTGCACTTCCGCCCCCATGGCGTGCAGGGCGGTGGTATCTTCCGGCTTACGGGCTGTGGCGATCACGCGCCAGCCATCGGCCAGATACTGGCGTACCAGTTCCTGACCGATGCCGCGCGAGGCACCGATGATGAGTGCAGTCGCCATGCCTTAGGCCAGTTCGATGGCGATGGCCGTGGCTTCGCCGCCGCCGATGCACAGTGCCGCCACGCCCTTCTTGCCGCCGGTGCGTTTCAGCGCGCCGATCAGGGTAACGATGATACGGGCGCCGGAAGCACCGATAGGGTGGCCCAGTGCGCAGGCGCCGCCGTGGATGTTGACTTTGTCGTGCGGGATGCCGAGGTCGCGCATGGCGGCCATAGGCACGGCAGCAAAGGCTTCGTTAATCTCGAACAGGTCCACGTCCTGGGTGGTCCAGCCGGTTTTCTTGTACAGCTTTTCCATCGCGCCTATCGGTGCGGTGGTGAACCAGTTCGGTTCCTGTGCAAAGGTGGCGTGGCCGTGGATGGTGGCCAGCACGGTAGCGCCCAGCTGTTTGGCGGTCGATGCACGCATCAGCACCAGTGCTGCCGCGCCGTCGTTGATGGACGAGGACGAAGCGGCGGTGATGGTGCCGTCTTTCTTGAAGGCGGCGCGCAGGGTAGGAATCTTGTCGACCTTGGCTTTGAGCGGGCCTTCATCCTTATCGATCACCACGTCGCCAGCGCGGCTGCTGACGGTTACTGGCGCGATCTCCCAGCTGAAATAGCCTTCCTTGGTGGCGACCTGTGCGCGCTTGACGGATTCGATGGCGAAGTTGTCCTGCGCTTCGCGGGTGAATTCGTACTTGGCCGAGCACTCTTCGGCGAAGGTGCCCATGGAACGGCCTTCGCCGGTTTTTTCGTTGCGCGAGTAGGCGTCTTCCAGACCGTCGTACATCATGTGGTCGAACAGCATGCCGTGGCCGATGCGGTAACCGCCGCGTGCCTTAGGCACCAGATACGGTGCGTTGGTCATGGATTCCATGCCGCCGGCGATCACCACGTCGGCGCTGCCAGCGACCAGCTGGTCGTGCGCGAAGATGGTGGCCTGCATGGCCGAGCCGCACATTTTCGACAGGGTGACGGCGCCGGTGGACATGGGCAGACCGGCTTTCAGCAGGGCCTGACGGGCCGGTGCCTGACCCTGGCCGGCCATCAGGCAGTTACCGAAATACACGTGTTCGACCAGCTTGCCATCGATGCCGGAGCGTTCTACTGCTGCCTGGATGGCGACCGCGCCCAGATCGTGCGCGCTCTTGCTGCTGAAATCGCCCTGGAAGGCGCCCATAGGGGTACGGGCGGCGCCGACGATAACGATAGGATCATTCATTTTCTAGTGTCTCCATAAATGGCGGTGGGGTCACCGCCGGGGCTGAGGTGTGCTGATTGCAAAAACGGATGTGCTGCGGATACGGGAACACGTCTTCGACGATGCCCTGCTGTATGCGCTGCTTGCGGGCCTGCCACCATTCGGGCGTGAGCAGGTCGGCATGGTGCTTCATGAAGTAATGGCGGATGCGCGGGTTGCCGAGCAGGAAAGCGCCGAACTGTTCGGGGAACACGTCGGACTTGCCGATCGGGTACCACGGCTCGGAAGCCATTTCTTCTTCTTCCGTGCGGGCTTGCGGAATCGCACGGAACTGGCAGTCGGTGATGTACTCGATTTCATCGTAATCGTAGAACACCACGCGCTGGTGACGGGTAACGCCGAAGTTCTTGTACAGCATATCGCCGGGGAAGATGTTGGCCGCCACCAGCTCCTTGATGGCATTGCCGTATTCGATGATGCCGTGTTCGAGCTGGACTTCGTCGTTGTCTTTCTCGGCGTTGCCCAGCCAGATATTCAGCGGCACCATGCGCCGTTCGATATACAGGTGCTTGATGATCAGCTGCTCGCCATCTTCTTCGACCAGCGAAGGCGCGAAATGTTTCAGCTCGTCCACCAGAGCGTCGGTGAAGCGGTGGCGCGGGAACGCCACGTTGGAGTATTCCAGCGTGTCGGCCATGCGGCCCGCGCGGTCGTGGTGTTTCACCAGCAGGTATTTTTCCTTGATCAGCGCGCGCGAGGTCTCTTTCGGCGGCGGGAAGAAATCCTTGATCACCTTGAACACATACGGGAACGACGGCAGCGCAAATACCAGCATCACCAGACCGCGGATACCGGGCGCAATTTCGAACTGGTCGGACGAATGCTTGAGGTGCTGCAGGTAGTCGCGGTAGAACAGTGTCTTGCCCTGCTTCTGCAGGCCCAGTATGGTGTAGATCTCGCTGCGCGGTTTGCGCGGCAGCAGCGAGCGCAGGAACTGCACATAGGCTGACGGCACTTCCATATCGACCAGGAAGTAGGCGCGCGTGAAGGAGAACAGGATGGTGATCTGTTCATGGTCGAACAGCACCGTATCGAGCACCAGCTGGCCCTGACGGTTGTGCAGTATCGGCACCACAAACGGGAACTCGCGGTTGCCGTTGATGCCTTTGCCGACGATGTAGGCGCCCTTGTTACGGAAGAACAGGCTAGACAGCACCTGTATCTGGTGATTCGGCTCCAGCCTGGCGTTGCCGAAGATGGACTTCAGGCGTGCTTCCACCAGATCGACATCGCGCTTCAGATCGGCGAATTCGGCATTCAGCTGGAAGTTGGTGACGATGCGCTTGAGCGTGTAGTGCAGGCCATCCGTGGCCGGGTAGTACACGCGGTAGGTAGGCGCGATTTCTTCCGTCTCGATGTATTCGGTCGAGACTACGGGACGGACGAAAATGAACTCGTTGTGGAAGTAGCTGCGGTGCAGGATGTTGCAGCACACCGAGTTGAAGAAACTCTCGGCCAGCTCCGGCTGCTTGTGGTCGGACAGCATGCCGATGAAGTGCAGCTTCAGTTCGCGCCACACTTCGTCCGTCAGCTCCGACTGTTCGTACTCGTCTTCCAGCATCTGCACGCATTCCTGCACACGCTTGTCATAGAAGCCGATACGCTCGCGCGCGGCCTGCTGCGCCTCGCCCCACGCGCCCTGCTCGAAATGCAGCTTGGCCTGCTGGCTGGTCTGGCGGAACAGGCGATAGTGCTTGTCGAAACCGTCGCGTATGGTACGGGCAATATCGAAAGCGATCTGCGAGCGCAGCAGCTTGGGAAATGCGGCCTGGCTTATAGACAACTTCATAGTGAACCTTTATGTGCGTGTTCTAGTGTGCCGTCCCAGCTCACGCACATCCCCTGCTTACTTGGTTTCTGCGAACAGTTCGCGACCAATCAGCATGCGGCGGATTTCGCTGGTGCCGGCGCCGATCTCATACAATTTGGCGTCGCGCCACAGGCGGCCGACCGGATACTCGTTGATGTAGCCGTTGCCGCCCAGCGTCTGGATCGCTTCACCGGCCATCCAGGTTGCTTTCTCTGCGCTATACAAAATGGCTCCCGCTGCATCTTTACGCAGTTGGCGGACTGCTTCCGGGGTTTTGGCCCGGTCGCAAGCCTGACCGACAGCGTACACATAAGCTTTGCACGCCATCATGGTCGAGTACATATCTGCAATCTTACCCTGCATCAGCTGGAATTCGCCGATAGGCTGACCAAATTGCTGGCGATCGTGGATGTATGGCACCACACTGTCCATGCAGGCCTGCATGATACCGAGCGGTCCGCCGGACAGCACGGTACGCTCGAAATCGAGGCCGGACATCAGCACGTTGACGCCTTTGCCCACTTCACCCAGCACGTTTTCCAGCGGTACGACACAGTCTTCAAATACCAGTTCGCCCGTGTGCGAACCGCGCATGCCCAGCTTGTCCAGCTTCTGCGCGATGGAGAAGCCCTTATAGCCCTTCTCGATCAGGAAAGCCGTCATGCCGCGCGGGCCGGCGGCCAGATCGGTCTTGGCATACACCACCAGCACATCGGCATCGGGGCCGTTGGTGATCCACATTTTCGAGCCGTTCAGCACATAGTGGTCGCCCTTCAGGTCGGCGCGCAGCTTCATGGACACGACGTCGGAACCGGCGTTCGGCTCGGACATGGCCAGTGCGCCGATGTACTCGCCCGAAATCAGTTTCGGCAGGTATTTCTGTTTCTGTGCTTCGTTGCCGTTGCGCTTGATCTGGTTCACACACAGATTCGAGTGGGCGCCATACGACAGGCCCACCGATGCGGAAGCGCGGGAAATCTCTTCCATGGCAATGATGTGGGCCAGGTAGCCCATGTTGGCGCCGCCGTATTCTTCGCCGACGGTAATGCCGAGCACGCCCAGATCGCCCATCTTGCGCCACAGGTCCATGGGGAACTGGTCGCTGCGGTCGATTTCGGCGGCACGTGGCGCGATTTCGGCGGCAGCAAACTGCTGCACTGCTTCGCGCAGGGCGGCGATATCTTCGCCGTGGTCAAAGGTCAGGCCGGGCAGATGGAGCATGTCATCCTCATTCTTCTGGTGTATTGGAACGGCACATGATACGCTCAAGTGACGTTTACGTAAACGTAACGTGCCAGTTTTTTGTGCAGGTCACTCGGGTTTGACAGCCGGCGTGCCGATGGCGGCCAGCAGGCGCTTGCATTCGTCTTCGTGGGCAGTGATTTCGGCCAGCGACATTTCGATGTCTTCGCGCTGCTGTTCCAGCGTTTCGCGGTGCTGGGCCAGCACGCCGAGGAAGCGGTGCATCTGGGCTGCCGTATCTTTGGGCGTTTCGTACATGTCCACCAGACTCTTGATTTCCGAGAGCGACAGGCCGAGGCGTTTGCCGCGCAGCGTCAGTTTCAGCCGGGTGCGGTCGCGCGGCGTGTAGACGCGGTTGCGCCCGCCTGCGCCTTCGCGCGAAGGGCTGAGCAGCCCCTGGTCTTCGTAGAAGCGGATGGCGCGCGCGGTGATATCGAATTCCCGGGCCAGTTCGGTAATGGTGTAGGTAGGCATTGGTCCTGTGCGCTAAAGTCTGATAAAGCTGATGTTGTTGCTGTGATTGTTTGCGTACTCGTTTCCGTTTACGTCAACGTCAATCCCATTGTAGCCTGAAGTTCGGGCCGAGGAGAAAAATTGAGTACTTCCGCTAGCCGAGATGCCCTTGCCGCAGCACTGACCTATCCGCTGGGCGATACCCTGCCGGCCACCGGCGCCGTGCAATGGCTGGCGCCCGGCGTGGGCTGGCTGCGCATGCCGCTGCCGTTTGCACTCGACCATATCAATCTGTGGCTGCTGCGCGATGGCGAGGGCTGGACCATCGTCGATAGCGGGGTGGCCACGGCAGCGACGCAGGAGGCGTGGGAGCAAATCTTTGCCCATGAACTGCAAGGCTTGCCCGTGCGGCGGGTGCTGGCCACCCATTGCCATCCTGACCACATCGGTCTGGCCCACTGGCTGTGCCAGCGCTGGCAGGTGGCGCTATGGACCAGCGCCGGCGAATATGCGTTTGCGCGCATGATGTCGGCGGCGCTGCCTGGAGTGGACAATGCCGCTGCCGTGGCCCATTTCCAGCGCCATGGCCTGCACGACCCGGTGCTGCTGGAGCAGATGAGTGCGCGCAAGAACTACTATCCCTCGCTGGTGCCGGCTGTGCCGGCCAGCTATACCCGGCTGCAGGACGGCCAGTTGCTGACGATAGGCGAGCGGGTCTGGCAGGTGGTGTGCGGCTATGGCCATTCTCCCGAGCATGTGGCTCTGTATTGTGAGAAAGATAAGCTGCTGATCGCTGGAGATATGCTGTTGCCGCGCATTTCCACCAACGTCTCCGTGTTTGCCATCGAGCCGGAAGCCAACCCCTTAACCCGCTATCTTGAATCTTTGGATAAATTTGCCAAATGGCCAAATGATGTATTGGTTTTGCCGTCTCACGGTAAACCTTTCCTGGGTATGCAGTTACGTATTTTACAACTGCGCGAGCACCATCGCGAGCGCCTGGCCGAAGTGGTATTGGCCTGCCATGCATACCAGTCGGCAGCGGGCATCGTGCCACTGATGTTCCGCCGTCCGCTCGATGCCCATCAACTGAGCTTCGCACTAGGGGAAGCCTTGGCCCACCTGCATGCCTTGTGGTATGAGGGGGTGCTGCAACGCGTCATCGAAGCGGATGGCAGCGTACTTTTCCGGGTTGCGGAAGCCGAGTGTGGCGTAGTGGCTAGCATATGAAAATTCTTAGCGAATAATTTCTGGTTTTAAACTAAAATAAACCAAGAGCAGATGTTTCCGTCGGAAAACGGAAACCGAATTTTGTTCAGTTCGGGGATTTGGTGTTGGATTGGTATTAGATCGGACAAATGTGTCGCTCGAATTCGCCAGATGTCACACACCAATGGGTGTCGTCATAGACTGACTTTCATGCCGCAACGTGAAATAGTGCCAATATGAATTCCTCAAATGAACGCGAAAGCTTTAGCCAGCGCCTCCAGCAGGCGCTGAAAAATGCCCATTACTCCCCCGACAGCCCGACCCGGCTCGCTCGGGAATTCAATATCCGCTTCGATGGCCGTCCCATCACGGTTCACGCTGCCCGTAAATGGCTGGTCGGTGAAGCTATTCCTACACAGGAAAAGTTGCGCATGATTGCCCAGTGGCTGGGCGTGCCGGCCGACTGGCTGCGCTTTGGCGGCGCCGAAAGTGATGCTCCGCAAGGAGATAGCGCTACCGGCTTGTCACGTTTCGAGTCGGCGGACGTGAAATTAATCGCGGATTTACAACGGCTGGACGAACATCATCGTCAGATTGCACGTGAATTTATCCGCATGCTGGTACGGGTTAACTACCAAAAGTAGCGAAAATCCGTAGTAGTACGGAGATAAGTTGACCGTTTGTGACTATTGGATGGCTTGTTCTTTGGTGAAACTAGTTTCGCTGGCTAGCCAGTTTTTGTTCGGCACAGGCGCCCACCAGGGCGCCTTTTTTATTTTGTGAACTTCTGCGCAATGTCATGGTTTCGACATGGTTTTGAGGTACAGTGAGGTGTGCAGTTCCAGCAGCTTTTGCACTCAACAACTTCGCATCCACCTTATTCCGGGAGTTACGGTTTTGAGCCATCCGATGAATAGCAATTATAGCAATGTTGCGCAGTTGAATGATCTGATGACCGCTCCGCCCATGACGGCGGCCCAGCATGCGGAAGTGATGCGCAAGCGCATCGCCCATCGCCGCATGGTGGAAGAGGCACGCGAGCTGAAACGGCTCAGCGGCCAGTCGTACGACCAGCGCTAGTCGCGTCGCCTAGCTGGCTTCAGTGCCGGTGCTACCGGCCTGCATGCCCTGCCAGCGAGGTGCGAGGCCGTGTTCGATCTGGAACAGGTCGAGCACGCGTGCCACCGTGTGGTCCACCATTTCAGCGATGGTGGCAGGCTGGTGATAGAAACTAGGCAGCGGCGGGAAGATAATGCCGCCCATTTCCGTTACGGCCGTCATATTGCGCAGGTGCGCCAGATTGAACGGCGTTTCGCGCACCATCAACACCAGCCGGCGCCGCTCCTTGAGTACCACATCGGCCGCGCGGGCAATCAGGTTATCGGATAAGCCATGGGCCACGGAGGCCAAGGTTTTCATCGAGCAGGGGGCGATGATCATGCCATCGGACTGGAACGAACCGCTGGCCACGCTGGCGCCGATGTCGCGCACCTTGTGCACCACATGGGCCAGCGCTTCCACCTCGCGTTTCTGCATGCCGGTTTCCTGATGCAAAGTCAGGATGGCTGCGTCGGACAGGATGAGGTGGCTTTCGATGCCGGGGGCATTGCGTAAAAATTGCAGCAGACGCAAGCCATACACGGCGCCGGTGGCACCGGTAATGGCTACAACAATCCGCCGCGGACGATCAGGCATCCAGCAGGGCTTTCAGTTCGCCCGATTCATACATCTCGGTCATGATGTCCGAGCCGCCGATGAATTCGCCGTTGACGTACAGTTGCGGAATGGTGGGCCAGTTCGAGTATTCCTTGATGCCCTGGCGCACTTCCGGATCATCCAGCACGTTCACGGTTGCAATGTTTTCAACGCCGCAGGCTTTCAGAATCTGGATGGCACGGCCGGAAAAGCCGCATTGCGGGAACTGGGCGGTGCCCTTCATGAACAGCACCACTTTGGTGTTGGTCACAGTGTCTTTGATCCAGGTTTTTACGTCGTCGCTCATGGCTACCTCAGTGTAAAGATGTATTGAATCTCGATATTTTATAAGAAAATTCCCAAGACCGTATTTTGGCTCAGGAGCGCAGCTTGGCGAAGGCAGCGGCCATGCTGCCGCCCAGCGGCTCGGCTTTGGCCGCCTGCTTGCTGTGCTGGCCCATGCTGCGGCGGTCGTTGCGGTCGGCGCGCTGCTGCGGGTTGCTGCCCGCCACCGGGGCGCTGTCGCTCAGGCGCATGGTCAGGGCGATACGTTTGCGCTTGGCATCGACTTCCAGCACTTTCACCTTGACCACCTGGCCGGCCTTGACCACCGTGTGCGGGTCTTTGACGAAAGTATTCGACAGCGCCGAAATGTGTACCAGACCATCCTGATGCACGCCGATATCGACAAACGCGCCGAACGCTGCCACGTTGGTGACCACGCCTTCCAGAATCATGTCGGGACGCAGGTCGCTGATTTCTTCCACCCCTTCCTTGAAGGTGGCAGTGGTGAACTCGGGACGCGGGTCGCGGCCCGGTTTTTCCAGTTCCTTCAGGATGTCGCTGATGGTGGGAACGCCGAACTGCGCGTCGGCATATTTGGCCGGCTGCAGCGTCTTGATCAGGCTGGTTTCACCGATCACGGCCTTGATGTCCTGGTTAATGTCGCGCAGGATTTTTTCTACCAGCGGGTAGGATTCCGGGTGCACGGCCGAGGCGTCGAGCGGGTTTTCGCCGCCCATCACGCGCAGGAAGCCGGCCGCCTGTTCGAAGGTCTTGTCGCCCAGCCGCGGTACGGCTTTGAGCGCGGCGCGGTTAGGGAAAGCGCCCTTGGCATCGCGGTAGTTGACGATGGCTTGTGCCACCGAGGCGGACAGGCCGGAAACCCGCGTCAGCAGGGGCACGGAAGCCGTGTTGACATCGACTCCGACGGCATTCACGCAATCCTCCACTACAGCATCGAGACTGCGCGCCAGCTGGGTTTGCGACACATCGTGCTGGTACTGGCCCACGCCTATGGATTTCGGATCGATTTTTACCAGCTCGGCCAGCGGGTCCTGCAGGCGGCGTGCAATCGAGACGGCGCCGCGCAGCGACACATCCATGTCCGGCAATTCGCGCGAAGCGAATTCCGACGCCGAGTACACCGACGCGCCCGCTTCGGACACGACGATCTTGTTCATTTTCTGTTCCGGATACAGCTTGATCAGTTCCTGCGCCAGCTTGTCGGTTTCGCGCGAGGCCGTGCCGTTACCGATGGAAATCAGCGACACCTTGTGCTTGATGGCCAGCTGGCCCAGCGTATGCAGCGAACCATGCCAGTCGTTTTTCGGCTGGTGCGGGTAGATCACGGCGGTATCGACTACCTTGCCGGTGGCATCGACCACGGCCACTTTGACGCCCGTGCGCAGGCCCGGGTCCAGCCCCATGGTGGCGCGCTGGCCGGCCGGCGCGGCCAGCAGCAGGGCTTTCAGATTGGTGGCGAACACATTGATGGCCGACTGTTCGGCCGCTTCGCGCAGTGCGCCCATCAGCTCGGTTTCCAGATGCATAAAGCTCTTCACGCGCCAGGTCCAGCGCGCCGTGTCGCACAGCCATTTGTCGGCCGGGCGGCCCGCCTGCTTGATGCCGAAACGGGCGGCAATCCGGCTTTCGCACGGGTTGTGCGGTGCGTCCCATTTTGGCTTTTCCGGCTCGGAATCGAGCCGCAGGGTGACGTCCAGCATGCCTTCGCGGCGGCCGCGCAGCAGGGCCAGTGCACGGTGCGAGGGAATGCTGCTGAGGTTTTCCGTGTAATCGAAGTAGTCGGCGAATTTTTCGCCTTCTTCCTGCTTGCCCTCGACGACTTTGGATTCAACAATGCCGTGCTCCTGCACGTATTCGCGCAAGGATTGCAGCAGGGTGGCGTCTTCGGCAAAGCGCTCCATCAGAATCTGGCGCGCGCCATCGAGCGCAGCCTTGTTGTCCGCCACGCCGGGATTGTTGCCGTCGGCCGACTCGAACGGTGCGCGCAGGAATTTGCCCGCTTCCGTGTCCGGATCAAGTTCCGGATTGCCCAGCAGGCTTTCGGCCAGCGGCGCCAGCCCCGCTTCGATGGCGATCTGGGCCTTGGTGCGGCGTTTCGGCTTGTAAGGAAGGTAGAGGTCTTCCAGCCGGGTCTTGTCTTCGGCGTGCAGGACGGCGTCCAGCAGCTCCGGCGTCATCTTGTTCTGCTCGGTAATCGAAGCAATGATGGCGGCACGGCGCTCTTCCAGCTCGCGCAGATAGCGCAGCCGCTCTTCCAGCAGGCGCAGCTGGGTATCGTCCAGTCCGCCTGTCACTTCCTTACGGTAGCGGGCAATAAACGGCACGGTGGCGCCCTCGTCGAGCAGGGCGACGGCGGCGGCAACCTGGGGGGCTTTGCAGTTGAGTTCAGTGGCGAGACGTTGTTCTATGGTAGGCAGCATGGACGGTATTCCTCAGCAATCAAGCCCGGAATGATACGCAATCGGCGCGAATCCGCCAGTCTTGACAGCCTGTGGTGTCTGTGAACCCGTTGCGTGCAGGGTGCACAGCGGCACGAAAAACGCGGAAATATGAAGAATCCGCAAACATAAAAGCGTGTATGGCGGATAATATCGCCTGTTGCTGTTTTTGAACCATCTTTGACCAACAATGCGACCCATGGATTTAACCCGCGACGACGCCCCTGCTGCTCCCGCTGCACCTGCGCGCCCTGCGCCGCCTGCGAATCAATTGTCGTACGCTGTCGCCACCTGGCTGCAGCGGGTGGATGCGGCAGCGCATCCCAAGGCCAAACTGCATACTCCGCCGCTGGAAGCAGACCCCAAGCTGTCTGCACACAAACTGATTTACGTGATGGCGCCCACCAGTGGCGGCCGCCATGTGGCGCTGTGCCTGTACAAGGCGCGCCTGAAGCCGAACGGCGATGTCGCCGCGGCCAGCCCGGTGAGCGAAATTTTCTCGCTGCTGTCGGCCCCTCCCAGCTTTTTGTCGCCCGGCGATGAAGACCTGATCCGTTTCTTTGTAGCGATGCGCAGTGGCGCCAGCTCGCAGACGGGTTCGGCCACTGAGCCGCGCGGCAAGATTGGTGCGGCTTTGCTGAATATGCTGGCCGAGCAGGATAAATTGCTTTGGGCAAACTCGTGGGCCGATGTGGGCAATGGTCTGGTATATCCGCTCAAAGGCGGCGTGATGCGCGAGGCGCATCTGGCATGGCGCGAAGAAGGCAAGGGCTTGCGGCTGGGATGGCAAGTGCAGGCGCCGCCCAATGCGCGTCATAGCGGCGCCGATCAGGTCGACTATATGTTGCCGACTGATCCACCCTGGTATATCGACAATCTGTCCTGCGGCGTGCTGCAGCTCAATCAGGGCGGCGCCCAGATTCCGCTGGCCGATCTGCAGGCGCTGGTGGCGCAAGCCCCGTTGCTGACCAATAACGACAAGCTGCGCGTGTCGCAACTGCTGCTGGCCCATGGCCTGCAGCAACTGATGCCGCTGCCCCAGCCGCTGCCCCAGCGCCTGCGCGACGATGTGCTGCCGCGGCCCGTGCTGACGCTGGATGCGGCCATGCTGGCCGATGGTTCCATCCAGCGCTGGCATGATTTTGCCGTGCTGTCGTTCGACTACGACGGCGAGCGGGTCTCGTTCGACCCGTCCCAGCGCGTGGTACGGCAGAAGGGCGAAGTGACGGAAGTTATCCAGCGCAATGAAGCGGCGGAAACGGCGGCGCTGGCGCTGCTGCAGGAACGCCAGTTTGTGGCGCCGACCAGCCTGCCGCTGAGCAGCGTCAAAGGTGGATTGTTGCTGCCATCGCAAGCCGAGTGGATACGCTTTGGCCGCGACGGTATCGCTGATCTGCGCGCAGCAGGCTGGAAGATCGAGAAAACCACCAAATACCGCTACGACCTGACGGAAGTGGGCGACTGGTTTGCCGAAGTGGAGCAGGACCCGGCCGATGGCGGCCATGCGTGGTTCGAGCTGGAACTGGGCATCAATGTGGAGCAGGAGCGAGTTTCGCTGTTGCCGCTGCTGGTGCAGCTGATCCGCAATGCGCCCAACGATTTCGCGCCGAAAGTCATCGCCCAGCATGGCGATGAGGACCAGATGCTGGCCGTGCTGGCGGATGGCCGCCGGGTGGCGCTGCCATGGGCGCGCGTACGGCCTATCCTGAATACCCTGGGCGAACTGTATTTCAGCGACAAGATCAAGCCTACCCTGCGCATGACCAGCCTCGATGCGGCCCGTCTCGACGAGCTGGCCCGTTCGGTGGAAATGGCATGGACCGGCGGAGAAGAGCTGCGCGAAATGGGCGCCCGTCTGAACCAGTTCGGTTCGATCAAGCGTATCGCCACTCCGGCCGGCCTGCAGGCTACCCTGCGCGACTACCAGACGGACGGTCTGTCGTGGATGCAGTTCCTGCGCGAATACGGCTTCGGCGGCATACTGGCCGACGATATGGGCTTGGGCAAGACGGTACAGACGCTGGCCCACATCCTGGTGGAAAAAGAGGCAGGCCGTTTGACGGCACCGGCACTGGTGATCGCGCCGACCAGGCTGATGGGCAACTGGCAGGAAGAAGCGGCGCGCTTCGCGCCCGGTTTGCGCGTGCTGCTGTTGCAGGGCAAGGAGCGCATGGGCCAGTTTGACCAGATTGCCGAAGCCGATCTGGTGCTGACCACTTACGCGCTGTTGCCGCGCGACGAAGAAAAGCTGCGCGAGCATGATTTCCATCTGGTCATCCTCGACGAATCGCACTACATCAAGAACACCCGCAGCAAGGCGGCCCAGAGTGCCGGCCTGCTGAAGGCGCGCCACCGTCTGTGCCTGTCCGGCACGCCGCTGGAAAACCATCTGGGCGAGCTGTGGTCGCAATTCCACTTCCTGCTGCCGGGCCTGCTGGGCGACGAAAAAGGCTTCAATACGGTATTCCGCCACCCGATCGAACGGCAGGACGACCCGCTGCGGCGGGCCCTGCTGAACCGCCGCATCAAGCCTTTCCTGCTGCGCCGGACCAAGGACCATGTGGCCAAGGAACTGCCGCCGAAAACGGAAATGGTGCGCAAGGTGGAACTCACGGGCGCCCAGCGCGACCTGTACGAAACCGTGCGGCTGGCGATGGACCAGAAAGTGCGCGAGGAAATCGACCGCAAGGGCGTGGCGCGCAGCCAGATCGTGATTCTGGAAGCGCTGCTCAAGCTGCGTCAGGTGTGCTGCGATCCGCGCCTGGTGAAGTCGCTGACCGGCAAGAAAGCTGCCGCACCATCGGCCAAGCTGGTCGATCTGATGCAGATGGTGGAAGACCTGCTGGAAGAAAAACGCAAAATCCTGGTGTTCTCGCAGTTCACCAGCATGCTCGAACTGATACAGGAAGAACTGGAAGAGCGCGATATTCCGTATGCGCTGCTGACCGGCGATACCAAGGACCGCAGCGCGCAGGTGGCAGCGTTCCAGCAGGGCGCCGTGCCGATCTTCCTGATCAGTCTGAAAGCGGGCGGCGTGGGCCTGAACCTGACGGCGGCCGATACGGTGATCCACTACGATCCGTGGTGGAACCCGGCGGCGGAAAATCAGGCTACCGACCGGGCCTGGCGTATCGGCCAGGACAAGCCGGTGTTTGTCTACAAGCTGATCGCCAAAGGCACGCTGGAAGAGAAGATACAGGTGCTGCAGCAGAAAAAATCCGATTTGGCCCAGTCTATCCTGGCTGAAGGCGAGTCGCAGAAGATGGCGCTGACGCAGGAAGACTTGCAGCAGATTTTTGCCCCGCTGGTGGAATAATGAGCGGCCCCGCCGAACTGGAAGCCGCTCTGGCGGCAGCGCAGGCCGAGCTGCAGCGCTGCCGTGAATGGCTGGCCTACAGCGAGGAAGCCAGTTTTATTGCCGATGCAGCTGGCCTGATCTGGCTGAGTCCGGCCTGCGAGCGGCAGTTCGGCTACACGCTAGCCGGCGCGCAGGCGCTGGCCGCGCCGCTGCTGGCGGCCCTGTCCGTGCGGCTGGCCCGTTATGCAGGCGGCGACGCCACGCGCTGGCAGCTGCGGCGTGAATTGCAGCTGCCGCATGCCGATGGCCATCTGCTCGCGCTGGAAATCACCACCACCCTGATGCCGGAAGCCGACGGTTCGCTGCGGCGCATCCATGGCATTGTGCGCGACATCACGGCGGCGCAGGCGCTGGCCGTGCAGCAGAAACAGTTCACTTCCATGCTGTCGCACGAATTCCGTACCCCGCTGGCGGTGATCGACGGTGCGGCGCAACTGCTGGAAATGACGGGCAAAGACCATGATGAAAGCACGCGCAAGCGCTTCCGCAAGATCCAGACGGCTGCAGACCGCCTGCTGGCGCTGGTGGACGAACACCTGACGCCCCAGCGCATGGCGGCAATTGGCCGCCAGCGCCAACCTGATCAGGTAGCGCCGGCCAGTCTGCTGCAGGCGGCCGTCAAACAGGCGGCCAGCCGGCGTGCCAGCCTGACCCTGGCGCTGGGCAATCTGCCGGCGCAGATGCGCTGCGACCCGGCCGGCATGCGGCTCTGCCTTGATATACTGCTCGACAATGCCATCAAGTACACGCCGCCAGAATCGGCGATCGAAGTGGCTGGCGCGATGGCGCCGGGCGGCGGGCTGGAAATGCGGGTGCGCGATTATGGCAGCGGAGTGGAGCCGAGCGAACTGGGCCAGATTTTCCAGAAAGCGTATCGCGGAAACAACGCCGTTCAGGTGGCCGGTTCCGGGCTGGGTTTGTACATGGCGAGCGCAGTCATCGAAGTGCACGGTGGTACGCTGACGGCGCGTCATGCAGACGGCGGGGGCATGGAATTCCGTATTTGGTTGCCAATTGGTAGTGAGGCAGGGAAAGTTCTTGCTTAGTAAGGTTGCAGCAGTGATAATTCCTAAACGCAAGCCATTCTGGCAGGGCGGGGTTGGGCACGTAGCTCAGAATTAGAATTCATGGCGCATCAATGACGCATATACTCATCGTAGAAGACAATCTGGACTATGCCGAAGAAATGGCAGAGTTTTTGTTGAACTCAAGCATGAGGTGCGCATCACCAATAGTGCCAGTGAAATGTGGTCGGCCCTGAGCCACGGCAATGTAGGCGTGGTGGTGCTCGATCTGGGTCTGCCGGACGAAGACGGTTTTAACGTGATTCCCCGTATGCGCCAGCTGTACCCGCAGGTCGGCCTGCTGGTGCTGACGGGCCGGGTGGCCTTCGATAACCGCATTCTGGGCCTGCGCCTGGGGGCAGATCATTATCTGACCAAACCCATCAAATTTCCCGAACTGGCGGCCCATATCGAGGCGCTTAACCGCCGCGTGGGGCCACAGGAAGCCGCTCCCGTACTCAGCAAGTGGACCCTGCACGTCAGCGCGCGCAAGCTGGAGCTGGAAGGCGCGCATATCACGCTGACGGAAAAAGAGTGCAATTTCCTCCACCTGCTGACGATCAATACCCGTCCTGTGCCACGTCAAGTGATTGTGGCCGGCATAGGCGGCGATGATCCGGATGCAGGCCGGCGGGTCGACATGCTGGTCTATCGTCTGCGCAAGAAAGCCCGTACCGGGCTGGGCCAGGACCTGCCTCTGCGCAGCGCCTATGGTGAAGGCTATAGCCTGTCCGCCAGCTTCAATCTTTCCTGAATTCCCCTCCTGCCGCGCGGTGCCGAAGCGGCGTCCGCCCGCTGCCCCATGCCTTGCAATAAAATAGGGACAGAGTCGAGCGTTTTTTTACATTTTGAAAAGTAATCGGGGACAGAGTGCGGTAGAATCCCTGCATACTCACTCTGGAGCACACGTTTATGGCCCGATTACCGCGCCTGATTGTGCCTGGCCAGCCTCACCATGTGATTCAGACCGGCAATAACGATCAATTGATTTTCCGCGATACGGACGATTACCAGACCTTTCTTGGCTGGCTGCGCACGGCTGCAAAGAATTACAAGGTAGCCATCCATGCCTATGTGCTGATGCCCAACCACCTGCATCTGCTGGCCACGCCGGCCGACGATCAGGGACTGGGGCAGATGATGCAGTGGCTAGGACGCTATTACGTGCCCTACTTCAACCAGAAATACGGCCGCAGCGGCACGCTGTGGAATGGCCGCTACAAGACCTCGCTAATCGATGCCGAGCAGTATTTCATGGACACCTGCCGCTATATCGAGTTCAACCCTGTGCGTAACGGCATGGTGGCGCGGGCGCAGGATTATCCGTGGTCCAGCTTTGGCCACCACGCGGGACTGCGTGCTGATGGCCTGATTATTGACCATGCCCGCTTCTGGCAGCTGGGAAATACGCCGTTTGAACGCGAAGCCGCCTATCTGGCTCTGTCCGAACCGGCGCTGAGTGCGGAGGAGGTGGCGCATATCTCCAAAGCCCTGCTGAAAGGCTGGCCGCTGGGCTCGGAACAGTTCCAGCTCACCCTGCAGCAGCGGGTGAAACGGCAGGTGCTGCCGGCGAAACGTGGCCGGCCATTCAAGGTTCGTGCGGAAGCGGAAAATCCCGAATAATTCCAAAGTTAGCACTGCCAGCGCCACGTAAACCACCACGGAACACTTAATTCCGTGGTTTTTTATTCGCCGCATTTACCTCGTTATCACTCTGTCCCTAATTAATTTTTACAGCATCTTTTAGAAATTTAATTCGACTCCGACCCCAATTATTCTTGTTGAGTTTTCTGCTGCATTGCACTACTCTAGTTTTTCGTTAGTCAAATTGCAGTGGAGAACTCATGAAAGCCCAAGGTCTGTACGATCCGTCCAATGAACATGACGCCTGTGGCGTCGGTTTCGTCGCCCATATCAAGGGCAATAAGAGCCACTCCATTGTGGAACAGGGTCTGCTGATCCTGAAGAACCTCGATCACCGGGGTGCCGTGGGCGCGGACGCGCTGATGGGCGACGGCGCCGGTATCCTGATCCAGATTCCTGACCAGTACTACCGCGACGAAATGGCCAAGCAGGGCGTGGAACTGCCGCCACCGGGCGAATACGGCGTCGGCATGGTGTTCCTGCCGAAAGAAAACGCTTCGCGTATCGCCTGCGAACAGGAAATCGAGCGCGCCGTACGTGCCGAAGGTCAAGTGGTGCTGGGCTGGCGTAATGTACCGGTCGACAGCGAAATGCCAATGTCGCCGACCGTGCGCGCCAAAGAGCCGGTAATCCGCCAGATCTTTATCGGCCGTGGCGCCGACATCATGGTGACCGATGCCCTCGAGCGCAAACTGTATGTGATCCGCAAATCCTCGGGCCACGCGATTCAGGCACTGAAACTGATCCACGGTAAAGAATTCTTCGTGGCCTCGATGTCGGCCCGTACCATCGTCTACAAAGGCCTGCTGCTGGCCGATCAGGTAGGCGTGTACTACAAAGACCTGCAGGATGCGCGCTGCATCTCGGCACTGGCACTGGTGCACCAGCGCTTCTCCACCAATACCTTCCCAGAGTGGCCGCTGGCTCACCCATACCGTCTGCTGGCCCACAACGGCGAGATCAATACGGTGAAGGGCAACTTCAACTGGATGCGTGCGCGTGAAGGCGTAATGAAATCGGCCGTGCTGGGCGACGACCTGTCCAAGCTGTTCCCGCTGATTTACGAAGGCCAGTCCGACACCGCCTGCTTCGACAACGCGTTGGAACTGCTGCTGATGGCAGGCTATCCTATCGCCCAGGCGATGATGATGATGATTCCGGAAGCGTGGGAGAACCACGGCACCATGGATGACAACCGCCGCGCCTTCTACGAATACCACGCTGCCATGATGGAACCATGGGACGGCCCTGCCGCCATGGCCTTCACCGATGGCCGCTACATCGGCGGTACGCTGGACAGGAACGGATTGCGGCCTGCGCGATATATCGTCACCGACGACGATCTGGTGGTGATGGCTTCGGAATCGGGCGTGCTGCCGATTCCTGAATCGAAAATCATCCAGAAATGGCGTCTGCAGCCGGGCAAAATGTTCCTGATCGATCTGGAAGC
>Ga0187844_10001077_pt1 | contig 21254 bp, 20 predicted proteins | sample SpaLakP09_SKY_50_FD_134517 | JGI IMG/M metagenome (GOLD analysis project Ga0187844, IMG submission 134517) | Oligotrophic lake water microbial communities from Sparkling Lake, Wisconsin, USA - SP09_SKY_50 | ecosystem: Environmental > Aquatic > Freshwater > Lake | place: USA: Sparkling Lake...
GGCCGAACGTGGGCAGGCTGCCCAGGTGCCACTTGCCGATGAGCGCCGTGTCATAGCCCGCATCGCGCAGCAGCGATGGCAGCGTGGGGTGCTCGGGCGGCAGGCCGTGCACATGGGCCTTGCGCACCAGGGGTTCTTCCAGCCCACCGCGCAGGCGGTACTGGTAGCGCCCGGTGATCAGCGCAAACCGCGTGGCCGAGCACACAGCCGAGTTGGCGTAAGCCTGCGTGAAGCGCACGCCCTCGCCCGCCAGCGCATCCAGGTGCGGCGTGCTGAAGTCGGCCTGGCCGTACACGCTCAGGTCGGCCCAGCCAAGGTCGTCGGCCAGGATGAAGACGATGTTGGGCGCTTGGGTGGAAGCAGAGGCGGCCGTGCTCATGCCGCCCCCTTGGCCTTGCCCGCGGCATCGGTCTCGCGCCACTGCTTGTCGAGCTTGAGGTCCTTGACCGCCTGCTGCACGAAGGCGGGCTGGAACCAGGCCTTCACGTCAAACGTCTGGCGGATCAGCCCCAGCTTGACGCCGTCATCCAGCACGCCCTGGTACCCAGCGATGAAGCCCTCGTCGAGCAGCGGCGAGTACCGCGTGTTGAGGTTGTCGCCCGCCAACTCTTCGCGGAACGACAGCTCGGGGTTGCCGCTGTTGTCGGCATACAGCTTGATGAGCGCCTCGCGGTTGCCTTCTTGCGAAGACCAGTGGGCGGCGCGCACCAGCTGGTGCACAGGCGCTGCGTGAGCTGCGGGTTCTGCGTGGCGAAATCCTCGGTGGCCAGAATGCCGGAGTTGATGGTGTAGTCCGGCCCCCGGCCTTTGGTGCTCAACGCAATCTGTGCGCCCTGCGCCTTGAGCAGGAACAGGTCGGAGCCGCCGAACGTGGCATCGATCTGCCCGGCCACCACGGCGGCCTTGGATGTGGGCCAGTCCATGTTGATGAGCTTCACGTCTTTCTCAGTCAGGCCCGCTGTGGCCAGCAGGTTGTCGAACGTGCGCTGGTAGGCCGTGCCCTTGAGCACCGTGACCTTCTTGCCCTTGAGGTCGGCCACGGTCTTGATGTTCACGCCCGGCGCCGTGGCCAGGTAGCTGTTGCTGCCCCGGCCCGTGGCCGCGATGAAGCGGGTGGGCAGACCGCGCGCGCGACCGATGACGGCAGCCAGGTCGCCCAGCGAGACGATGTCGAGCTGCTTGGCCGACAGCGCCTCGTGCACCGCCGGGCCCGCGCCGCGAAAGAAGTTCCATTCGATCTTGATGCCGTCCTTGGCAAATTCATCCTCCAGCCACTTGTTGGCCTGCAACACCGCAAACACGCTGCCGCCCGGCGAGGGCTTGCCAGCGGTGCCCAGGTCGGGCGAGCCGATGCGTATGACCTTGGCGGGCGACTGGGCGCGCAGCACCATGGGGGCGGCCAGCGCAGCAGCGCCAGCAACCAGCAGCGAACGGCGTGTGGAGAAAACGGGGGATTTTTTTTGTGTCATGAAAAGCTCAAAGGTCAGAAAAAAAGGGGCAGAAATCAGACGGCAAATTGCCACTGCGCGGCAGGCGGCAGCTGCTCGCCGCGCTTGAGTGGCGGCTCGGCCAGGTCGGCCGCCGGGTGGCCGGAGAACTCGCGCAGCACGCTGTCCTTGACGGCGGTGAACGCGTGCGAGGTGCGCTCGCGCGGGTGCTGCAGCCCCACGGGCACCACGCGGCGGATGCGGCCGGGGCGCGGCTCCATCACCACCACCTGGTCGCCCAGGAACACGGCTTCCTCCACGTCATGCGTCACCAGGATCATGGTGATGCCCTCTTGCTGCCAGATGCGCAACAGCTCCTGCTGCAGGTGGGCGCGGGTCATGGCATCGAGCGCGCCAAAGGGCTCGTCCAGCAGCAGGATGTCGGGCCGGTTGACCAGCGCCCGCGCAATCGCCACGCGCTGCGACATGCCGCCCGACAGCTGGTGCGGGTAGGCCTTCTCAAACCCCGAGAGCCCCACCAGCTCAATGTGTTCGCGCACCGTGGCGCGCTGCTGGCCTTCGGTCAGGGTGGAGTTGAGCAGGCCCAGCGCCACGTTCTTCTCGACCGTGAGCCAGGGGAACAGCCGGTGCTCCTGGAACACGATGCCCCGGTCCAGGCTGGTGCCCGCAATGCGCTGGCCATTGAGCAGGATCTCGCCCTGGTAGTCGCCCTCCAGCCCGATGACCAGGCGCAGCAGCGTGGACTTGCCGCAGCCACTCGACCCGACGATGCTCACGAACGCGCCGGGCTCGATGGTGAGGTGGATGTCCTGCAGCACGGGCAGCGCTTCGCCGCGCACTTCGTATTGCTTGTTCAAACCCCGGATGTCCAGGGTGCCTGCATGTGCCATGGTCTTCTTCCTTGTTTGTTTCAGTACTTCGCTACGGTGCGGTCGCGCCAGGCCAGCAGGCGTCTTTCGGCGGCGGCCAGCAGCCAGTTCAGTGCAAAGCCCACCAGGCCGATCACCACCACGCCAAACAGCACCAGGTCCATCCAGAAATGCTCACGCCCGTCGATGAGCGTGTTGCCCAGGCCCTTGCCAGAGGCCAGCAGGTACTCGGCCCCCAGCGTGGCCAGCCATGCGTAGATCAGTGACAGCTGGATGCCGGTGAACAGCGAGGGTGCGGCCGCAGGCGCCACCACGCGGGCCAGCGTTTGGGCCACGCTGAACTCGTACACGCGGGCCACCTCCAGGTATTCGCGCGGCACGCTGCGCAGGCCTTCAAAGGTGTTGAGCACCACGGGGAAGAACGCAGCCATGGCCACAAACGCCACCTTGGACGCATCGCCCAGGCCGAACCACATGGACAGCATCGGAATCCACGCAAACAGCGAGATCTGCTTGAGCGTGTGGAACGATGGGCCCACCAGCCGCTCGGCCCAGCGCGACCAGCCCAGCAGCGCGCCCACGGCCAGCCCGGCAGCGGCGCCGATTGCAAAGCCCCAGCCCATGCGCCACAGGCTGGCCGACAAGGCCACCCACAGCTCGCCACTGGCCACCTGGGTCACGCCGCGCTGCCACACGGCCGCAGGCGACACCAACAGCGGCGAGGTGGACCAGCCCCCCGCCACCGCCGCCCACCACACCAGCAGGATGGCCGCAGGCAGCACCCAGCCCCGCAGGTGCCGGGGCACCCGTTGAAAAACATTGGTCGAAGACATTGGCGCGCCCCTCACAGCCCCGGCTTGCGCCAGCGCAGCAGCCAGGCTTCGGTCGCGGCCAGCAGCTTGTCGATAAAAAAGCCGACGATGCCCACGGCCACCACAGCAGCCAGCACCACGTCCAGCTGAAAGAGCTGGCGGCCATAGACGATCAGAAAACCGATGCCCTCGGAGGACGCGAGCAGCTCCACCACCACCAACGCCAGCCAGGCGTGGGTGAGGCCATAGCGCACGCCGTTCCAGATGGGCGCTGTGGCCGCCGGAAACACCACCTTGTGCAGCATCTGCCAGCGGGTGTAGCCATACACCCGCGCCACCTCCACCAGGCGGTTCGGCACGTTCTCGATGCCCTGGCAGGTGTTGATGGCCACGGGCACCAGGGCGGCCTTGGCGATCAATAAGAACTTCAGCCCCTCGTCAATGCCCACAAGCAGGATCAGCAGGGGCAGCCAGCCAATCACCGGCACCTGGCTGAAGGCCTTGAACAGCGGGAACACGTAGTCGCGGAAGGTGGGCGACAGGCCCATGGCCCCGCCCAGCAGCAGCCCCAGCACCAGGCCAATGCCAAAGCCCCCGGCCACGCGCACCAGGCTGATGGTGAGGTGGTCCCACAGCTCGCCGCTGGCCAGCAGCTCGGCAAACACCTTGAACACGGCGGCGGGCGGCGGCAGCACCTGCTCGGGCACCCAGCCCCCCACGGCCGACAGCTGCCACAGGGCCAGCACGGCCAGCGGAAACGGCCAGGCCCACAGCCAGCGCCAGGCCCAGGCCCATGAAGCCCGTCTTGTAGCGGCTGGGGCCAGGGGTGCCGAGGCCACACTGTGCCCAGCGGGCGGGGCTGCCAAGCCCCCAGGCCCGGCGGCGTTCAACGCAGGTATCGCCATCTTGTGCATGTCCTTTCAGGGTGGTGGCGGTGTTGCCGACCGGGGTGGGCGGCTCGCCATCAATAACAACCAAAAGGAATGTAAAAGACGTTTGTTATAAAAATAAATGGTTAATACTCATATGCAATGACAAAGATGTTTGCGGCATGAGCTGCGGCGCACACGTTATGAGCGCGGCCGCGCCCGGGCACAAAAAAACCCGCCACGCACCAGGTGCGGGCGGGTTGCAAAGGGCGGCTTTCAGCGGCCCGTCCCCCTACCTACCAATCGTTATCTGCGGCTGTTGATCTGCGCTCAGGGCGCGGCGGCCAGCTCCCCGTTGGCGCCATACACGGGCCAGTAGCCCTCGAGCTTCAGGTCCTTGAGCGCGGCGTTCAGATAGCGGCGGTCGAACCAGCTGTCGATCTCGGGCTTCTTGCGGATCAGCTTGAGCTTGTAGGCCTCGTCAGCCGCATCCTTGTAGCGCGCCACCAGAAACGGGTCGAGCAGCGGCGACAGGCGCACGCGCAGCGGCTGGCCGATGAAGTCTTCGCGCCACACCTTCTCGGGGTACTCGGCCTTGCCCCATTGCGCAAACAGCTCGGCGCGGCGGTTTTCGTCGGAGTATTTGTGGGCGTACTGCACCACGGTCTTGACCACGCGCTCCACCGTCTTGGGGTGGCGGGCGGCAAAGTCGTCGGTCACCAGCAGCGCGGTCTGGCGGGTGTACTTGTACGAATCTTCGGCGGCCGACCACACCACCTTCGCCAGGCCCTGGTCGCGCAGCTTGAACAAGCCCACGTAGCCAAAGGCGGCATCGATGTCCTTGCTGACCAGCGCGGCGTCAGCACTGGGAAAGTCCAGGTTCACCAGCTTCACGTCGCGCTCGCTCAGCCCCTTGTCGGCCAGGGCGCGCACCGCCGCCAGGTGCAGGTTTGTGCCCTTGAACACCGCCACCTTGCGGCCTTTGAGGTCTTCCAGGCGGCGGATGTTGGAGTCGGGCGGCACGGCCAGGTACAGCCCGCCGCGCACGCCACTGCCCAGGATGATCTTGGTCTTCACATCGCTGGCGCGGTGCACGATGGAAGGCAAGTCGCCCTGCCAGGCAAAGTCCAGCTGCTTGTTGACCAGGGCTTCGTTGACGGCGGGGCCTGCGCCCTTGAAGAAGGTCCATTGCACCTTCACGCCGTCTTTCTTGAACTCTTCTTCCAGCGCACCATCGGTGTAGGTCAGCGCGGCCGATGTGCCGCCGTGGCGCACCGGGTCGCTGCCCACGCCGCCGGTGGCAATGCCGATGCGGATCACCTTCAGCGGCTCGGGTGCCTGCGCGGCCGCGCTGCCCACCCACAGGCCCAAAGCCATTGCTGTGCCCGCTGCCGCTGCGGCCCTGCGCAGCGCTGTATTCCATCGCGTTGTTTTCATGTGGAGGCCTTTCGTGCTTGTTGTCATGGATTGACAGCCACTCTAGGCAGGCCAGGCACCGCCACCAACGACCAAAAACAGATATGCAAATTTGCGCATTGCCAGGCGCGGTGCGCCGCTGCAGGGCGCGGATTTCCAACTATCCATATACGAACTGCTTCGTTGATGCGCTGCGCGTGCGCTGTCCCAATCCCATGGACGTTCTCTTTTATCCACCCTCGTTTCAGAAAGCAGCACCATGTCCAACCTCAACGACCTGCATCCCACCTTCACCCGCTTCGCGGTCGAGCCCTACACCCCCACCATCGGCGCCGTGGTCCACGACCTGGACCTGCGCCAGCCGCTTGATGCCACCACGCAGGCCGAGCTGCGCCAGGCCCTGGCATTGCACGAGGTGCTGTTCTTCCGCGACCAGCACATCACGCCACAGCAGCAGGTGGACTTCACCCGCAGCTTTGGCAACGTGGCCGAAGTAAAAGCGTTTTTCCCCCGGCTGGAGAACCACCCCGAGATCGAGATCGTGGAGAGCACGGCCGAGCGCCCCAAGGCGTCCAGCAACTGGCATGCCGACATCACCTGGCGCGAGCAGCCACCGCTGGGCACCAGCCTGTATGCGCAGGTGATTCCGGCCAGCGGCGGCGACACGCTGTGGGCCAGCCTCATCGCTGCCTACGCCAGCCTGCCGCCCGCCTTCCAGGCGTATCTGGAGACGCTCACAGCCGTGCACACCTGGGAGATCAGCGGCTGGACGGAGTACCTGCTGCGCAAGGACGCGAGTGGCGACGAGCTGAAGGCCGCCCGCGCCAAGTACCCGCCGGTGGAGCACCCCGTGGTGCGCGTGCACCCCGTCACGGGCAAGAAGGTGCTGTATGTGAACTCCACCTTCACCAGCCACATCAAGGGCCTGTCGCGCGTGGAGAGCGACACCCTGCTGACCCAGCTGTTTGCCCTGCCCCAGGTGCCCGAGTTCCAGGCCCGCCTGCGCTGGGCACCCGGCACGCTGGCCGTGTGGGACAACCGCTCCACCCAGCACTACGCGGTGGGCGACTTCTTCCCGCAGCACCGCAAGCTGCATCGCATCACAGTGACGGATTAACCCCCCTGAGTCGCCTTCGGCGCCATCCCCCCGAGGGGGACGCACCCAGCGGCCCGGCGAAGCCGGTTCCGCGGGTGCACTGGTCTGGGCCGCGCCGGTTTCGCAGGCTACGGCCCATCCAACAGTCTTTCTGGAAATACCCATGACCCAACCCAACACTCCACGCAAACTGCGCCTCGGCGCCTTCATCATGGCCACGGGCCACCATGTCGCCGCCTGGCGCCACCCGGGCTCGCAGGCCGATTCGGGCGTGAACATCGACCACTACATCGAGGTGGCGCAAACCGCTGAGCGCGGCCTGTTCGACCAGGTGTTTGTGGCCGACAGCCCTGGGTGTGGCACAAGGGCGACCGCGAGTCGTTCAGCCGCCAGGGGCGCATCTCGCACTTCGAGCCCGTCACGCTGTGGGCGGCGCTGTCGGCTGTCACCAAGCACATCGGCTTCGTGGCCACGGCATCGACCACCTACGAAGACCCGTACCTGCTGGCGCGCAAGTTCGCCTCGCTGGACCACATCAGCAAGGGCCGTGCGGCCTGGAACGTGGTGACCACCAGTGCCGAGAATGTGTACGGCAACTTTGGGCTCGATACCCACCCCGACCCCGCCACGCGCTACGAGCGTGCGCACGAGTTCGTGGATGTGGTCAAAGGGCTGTGGGACAGCTTTGACGACGACGCCTTCAGCCGCGACAAGGCCAGCGGCGTGTACTTCAACCCCGACAAGCTGTACACGCTTAACCACATCGGCAAGCACCTCAAGGTGCAAGGGCCGCTCAACATTGAGCGCTCGCCCCAGGGCCATCCGGTGATCGTGCAGGCGGGCTCGTCCGAAGACGGCAAGGAGCTGGCCGCCGCCACGGCCGAGGCGATCTTCACCGCCTGGACCAGCCTGGCCGAGGCGCAGGCGTTCTACACGGACGTGAAAGGCCGCATGGCCAAGTACGGTCGTCGGCCCGAAGAACTGCTGGTGCTGCCCGGCATCTCTCCGGTCATCGGCCGCACCGAGGAAGAAGCCCAGGCCAAGTGGGCCGAGTTGCAGGCGCTGATCCACCCCAGCGTGGGCCTGGCCACGCTGGCCCCCTTCTGGCCCGGCGAAGACCTGGCGCAGTGGAACCTGGACGCGCCACCACCCTACATCCCTGAGCCGCCCAAGGGCATCAACAGCCGCGCGCATGTGGTGCTGCAGCTGGCCCGCCGCGAGAAGTACACCGTGCGCCAGTTGTACGAGTACCTGGCGGGCGCGCGCGGCCACTGGGTGGTGGTGGGCACGCCCCAGACCATTGCCGACCGCATGCAGGAATGGTTTGACAACGGCGCGGCCGATGGCTTCAACGTGATGCCGCCGGTGCTGCCCCAGTCGCTCAACGAGTTTGTGGACCTGGTGGTGCCCGAATTGCAGCGGCGCGGCCTGTTCCGCACCGCGTACGAAGGCCGCACGCTGCGCGAGAACCTGGGCCTGGCCCGGCCCGCCAGCCGGTATGCCACACCACTCGCCAAGGCGGCCTGATGCTCAGAAAGTGTTGACGATCTTTTCAGGGCCCGAAAAGATCGTCAACACGTTCTCAGAGCCCGATGGGCCAGCGCATCACACCAGCGGGGCGGCCTTTGCGCTGGCTTTTCAGGCAGGCTGCGGCAGGTAGCTGGGCCGCGTGGCCGTCATCGCAAGCTTGACGTGCTGCGTGAGTTCATCGGCCAGCACCTCGTCGGCGCCCGCTTCCAGGCCATCCAAAGCGCGCCGCACGATCTGAACCGGGCTGGTCTTGGGCACGTCAAAGCCACGCGTGAGGTCGGTGTCCACGTACGCCATGTGCAGCCCCAAGACCTGCGTTTTTTGCGCTGCCAGCTCGTGGCGCAGTGCGTTGGTGAGCGACCACGCGGCAGACTTGCTGGCCGAGTACGCAGCCAGCTCGCCGCCATTCACCCACGATGCCACCGACAGCACATTGAGCAACGCCCCGCCACCGTTGACCTGCAGAACAGGCGCGAAGGCCTTGCTGACGCGCAGCACACCAAAGACGTTGGTCTCAAAAATGCGACGCATGACCTCTTCACTGTCGGCCGCCATGAAACCGCCGGGCTGGGCGATGCCCGCGTTGTTGATCACCAGGGTCACATCGGATGCCAGTGCGGCAGCGGCTGCCACGTCCTCGGGGTTGTTGACGTCCAGGCGCAAGGCCTGCACGCCAGGTTGTGGGGCGATGCTGGAAGGGTCACGCGCGGCAGCGTAGACCTTGCGCGCACCGCGTGCGAGCAGCTCGCTGACAAAAGCCAGGCCAATGCCGCGATTGGCACCGGTGACGAGGACAACTGCGTTTTCGATCTTCATGGGAATCTCCGGGGTGGGTTGGGGATGGATGTGCAGATGGGATGTGCAAGGGATGGATGCGCAGCCAGCGAACGGCTCAGCGCACCTTGACCACGACCTTGCCCTTGGCACGGCCGGTGTCCACGTAGGCGATGGCTTCGTTGGTGGCGTCAAAGGCAAACACCTTGTCGATCACCGGGCGGATGGCCCCTGCATCGATCAGGCGCGTGATCTCTTGCAGCTGGCTGCCCTGTGCCCGCATGAACAGGAACCCGTAGCCAATGCCCAGCGCCTGAGCACGGCGCCGGGTGCCTGCGCTCAACAGGCGGAACACCATCCGCAAAAAGCCGGGGGCGCGAATGGCTTCGCCAAATGCGGGGTCGGGCGGGCCCGAGACAGAGACGAGTTGGCCGCCGCGCTGGAGCACGCGCAGGGACTTGGCCAGCGCCTTGCCGTCCTGGCTGTGCAGCACCATGTCGTAGTCGCGCAGCACGTCCTCAAAGTCCTGCTGGCGGTAGTCGATGACCACATCGGCGCCCAGGCTTTGGACCAGTGCGGCATTGCCCGCGCTGGCGGTGGTGGCCACGGTGGCGCCCAGGTGCTTGGCCAGCTGGATGGCGATGCTGCCCAGCCCGCCCGAGCCCGCCTGGATAAAAACCTTCTGCCCTTTCCTGACCTGGGCCTTCTCGACCAGGGCCTGCCAGGCCGTCAAAGCCACCAGCGGGATCGAAGCCGCCTCTTCCATCGTCAGGCTGCGGGGCTTGAAGGCCAGCGAAGACTCCTTGACCGCGATGAGTTCCGCAAAAGTACCAATGTGAAAGTCGTCCGCCCGGGCATAGACCTCATCGCCAGGCTTGAACTGCCGCACGCGCGGCCCCACCCGCACCACCACGCCCGCCACGTCATGCCCCAGGATGAGCGGCATCTTGTAGGGCAGGATGAGCTTGAACTCACCGTCCCGGATCTTGGCGTCGAGCGGATTGACGCCCGCTGCATGCACCTCCACCAGCACCTCGTCGTCGCCCAACGAGGGCGCGGGGACTTCGGCGCGCCTGAGCACGCCCTTTTTTGCGTAGCGATCCAGAACAAACGCTTTCATGGGGTTTCCTTTGCGGCAAGGGTTGGCGCGGCAGCGCGGCCAAACCACGGGACCTGAAGAGGCGCCACAGGGTTTGGAGGGCTGGATTGACAATTCAGCATGACGAACATCATATGTATAGACAAAAAAATGCGTGCCGTCGCACGAAGATCACGATCAAGAAGAGCGCCTGGTGGGTAGGTTTGCGTCAGGCCGCTTCGGCAGGCAACAGGTGCTTGAGCGCAGCCTCGCGCAAGCTGTCGGACAGCGCAACGTCGTCCACCGCACGGGCCAGCACCAAAGCGCCCACCATGGTGGACAGGGTGACGAGCGCTTGCTCGTGTGTTTCCGGCTGGCCCCATTGCGGCGACTGGCGCGCAATCAGGTCCACCATTTCCTTGATGTGCCGGGTGGAGACGCTCCGCACTTCGGGCGACTGGCGCGAGGTTTCAGAGCCCAGTGCGGCCAGCGGGCAACCTGTTTCTACGCTTTCGACATGTTGGCGCGAGAGATAGGCCTTGAGCACGGTGGCCATCGCCTGCGAGGCAGGCTCCCCCGCCACAGCGCCGGCAACAGTGGCCACAGACTGGGTACAGGCCTGCATTGCCGCTTCGGCCAGCATGGCATCGCGGGATTCGAAGTGCGCATAGAAGCCGCCATGCGTCAGGCCCGCCTCCTTCATGATGTCTGCCACCCCGGTGCCGTGGTAGCCGTTGCGACGGATCGCCCGCGCGGCCACCGACACGATGCGCTCATGGGTCGCTTCCTTGGCGGCGGCTCGGGCACTGGGTTGTTTGTTTCGCATGACACGCATCATACATTTTGTCAGGCGCGCTGGCAAGCAGCCCCCGCAGGTGCGCCATGCCAGCCCCGTGCCTCGTCAGCACCAAAAAACTCAGGCCTTGTACCAAGGCCTGAGAGGTGAAGTGCGCGCCACAAGCCGCTTTGGCTTGTGGCGATATTTGCTACGCTTTCAATAGCACCCTGTGCTTATCCAAAGCGCGGCAGCCGCCTATTTAGCCCAAAAAAATTCAGATCACAGCTTGGCGATGGACACCTCGGTGGACTTGACCAGCGCGACCACGTCGGAGCCGACGACCAGGCCCAGGTCGTCCACCGAGCGGGTGGTGATGACGGAGGTGACGATGCCCCAGGGGGTTTCGACATCGACCTCGGAGACAACATCGCCGCGAATGATCTCGCGCACTTTGCCCTTGAACTGGTTGCGAACGTTGATGGCTTGGATGGACATGGGGTTCTCCTAAAAAAGTCCGTTGACGAAAACAATGAGGAATTACGGATCACTCAGCGTTGAACGCTGCGCTCGGAACGGGCGCGCTCCAGGCCCGTGCCACCGTGGAACTGGCTTTGCCAGGCCACCGGTGGCGTTCCCCTCCCGAAGGAGAGGGGGAAGGCGCGAAGCGACTCAGGGGGTGCTTCTTTCATTCACACCGCCCAGCGCAGCCCATGCGCGGGCACGCCGGGCCAGGTGGGTTCGGGGGTGGGCTCCACATCGGGCTTTTGCAGCACGCGGTCGAGGATGCGTTTTTCCAGCTGCGCAAAGGCGGCCTCGCCATGAACACGCGGGCGTGGCAGGTCGATGCGCTGGTCCAGCGCGATCTGGCCGTCTTCGATCAGGATCACGCGGTCGGCCAGGGCCACGGCCTCCTGCACGTCGTGGGTGACCAGCAGCGCGGTGAAGCCCGACTGGCGCCACAGGCCTTCGATGAGGCGGTGCATCTCGATGCGGGTGAGCGCGTCGAGCGCGCCCAGGGGTTCGTCGAGCAGCAGCAGGCGCGGGTCGTGCACCAGCGCACGCGCCAGGGCCACGCGCTGGCGCTGGCCGCCGGACAGGCGCGCGGGCCATTCGCCCAGCCGGTCGCCCAGGCCCACGCGGGCCAGCACGTCGGCCGCCGCGCCGCGCCGCCCGGGGGGCAGGCCCAGGGCCACGTTGTCCTGCACGCGCTTCCAGGGCAGCAGGCGCGCGTCCTGGAACATGATGCGGGTGCTGCTGCTCAGGCCGTCCACGCGGTCGCCGTCGATGCGGATGGCGCCGCCCGACACCGATTCCAGCCCCGCCACCAGGCGCAGCAGCGTGCTTTTGCCGCAACCGCTGCGGCCCACGATGGCGACGAACTCGCCGGGCTCGATGACCAGCTCCGTCTTCTTGAGCACGTCGCGCGTGCCGTAGCGTTTGTCCACGCCGCGCACTTCCAGGCGCACGCCCTGTGGCTGCGGTGGTGGTGAAATATTTGTAGTCAAAATGGCCTCCTGCGCCTGTCCATCAAGCGCTAGCAGCTATGAAAATGTGAGTATTCAGACGTCCAGAGCGGCGTGTCATGCCTGATAACCGGGATGCCAGCGCAGCCAGTAGCGCTCCAGGCCCTTGGCAAACACGTCGGCCAGCTTGCCCAGCAGCGCATACAGCAGGATGCCCACGAGCACGATGTCGGTCTGCAGAAACTCGCGTGCGTTCATCGTGAGGTAGCCAATGCCCGCCTGCGCAGAGATGGTCTCGGCCACGATCAGGATCACCCACATCAGGCCCAGCGAAAACCGCAGCCCCACCAGGATGCTGGAGAGCGCCCCGGGCAGGATGATCTGCTGGTAGAGCTGCCAGCGGCCGAGGCCATAGGTGCGGCCCATCTCGATCAGCCCCGGGTCCACATTGCGGATGCCGTGGAAGGTGTTGAGGTAGATCGGGAAGAACACCGACACGCTGATGAGGAACAGCTTGGCCCACTCATCAATGCCGAACCACAGGATCACCAGCGGAATCAGCGCCAGCGCAGGGATGTTGCGCACCATCTGAATGGTGGAGTCGAGCAGCGTCTCGAACAGCTTGATGGAGCCGGTGAGCAGGCCCAGCAGCAGGCCCAGGCCGCCGCCAATGGCCAGCCCGGTCAAGGCCCGGCCCGCACTGACCCGCACATGGGTCCAGAGTTCGCCCGATGCGGTCAGCGCCCAGGCGGCCTTGACGACCTCCAGCGGCGCGGGCAGCACGCGGGTGGAGAGCCAGCCTTGCGACGAGGCGATCTGCCACAACACGATGAGCCCCACGGGCACAGCCCAGGGCAGCAGGCGCTGCGCGAGCTGCCGGGCAAAACGCGCCACGGGTGCGGGCAGCACAGGCCCCTCGAAGGGCAGTTCGGCCACATCGGCCACAGGGGATACCTGCAGCTCTCGAACCGTCTGGGCGTTTGTCATGGGGTGGTTTCCTGCAGTTCGTTGTCGGGCTCCAAAAACTCCAGCTGGTTGCCCGCCGGGTCTTTGGCATAAAAGCGCAGATAGCCCGGGAGGGCCCGCGTCTCATCCAGCGCCACATCGGCCTGCAGCAGGCGGTGGCGCAGGCTGGGCAGGTTCTGCACCTCCAGCGCCAGGTGCGGCACCGCAGGCACAGGCTGCCAGTGTTCGGTGGGCACCAGGTCGATGCGCTGCCCCCCCGCTGCAAAACGCAGCGTGGCACCGGCCTGCAAGCGGACTTCCGGCAGGCCCAGCAGGCCGGTGTAGAAGCGGCGGATCACGTCTTCGGCCCCGGCCGGGAAGGCCAGTTGCACATGGTTGATGGCGGCAATGCCCATGGTGGTGCTCCTGACTCAGCTTTGGGATGCGCGTGGCACAAAATCATTGGCCACGGTTTCGCCAAACGGGCCCAACGGGTTGCCGCCCGTGAGCTGGTTGCGCACCGACAGCGGCAGCAGCGGGAACACCAGCTCGGCAAAGCGGTAGGCCTCGTCCAGGTGCGGGTAGCCCGACAGCACGAAGGTGTCCAGCCCCAGCGCGGCGTATTCCTCGATGCGCGCAGCCACCGTTTGCGGGTCGCCCACCAGGGCCGTGCCCGCGCCGCCACGCACCAGGCCCACGCCCGCCCACAGGTTGGGGCTGATCTCCAGGTCCTTGCGGCTGCGCTTGGCACCACCGGCGTGCAGCGCAGCAATGCGGCGCTGGCCTTCGGAGTCCATGCGCGCAAACACGGCCTGGGCGCGCACCACGGTGTCGTCATCCACATGGCTGATGAGTTCCTCGGCTGCGGCCCAGGCCTGCGCGTCGGTCTCGCGCACGATGACGTGCAGGCGGATGCCGAACTTCACTGTGCGGCCGTTTTTTGCAGCACGGGCCCGCACGTCGGCCACCTTCTTGGCGACCTCGGCGGGGGGTTCGCCCCAGGTCAGGTAGGTCTCGACCTGCTCAGCCGCCAGGTCGTGCGCGGCGGGCGACGAGCCGCCGAAGTACACGGGCGGGTGCGGCTGCTGCAGCGGCGGAAAGAGCAGCTTGGCGCCCTTCACCGACAGGTGCTTGCCTTCGTAGTCCAGGCTTTCGCCCTGGTGGCTGAGCGTGAGGATCTCGCGCCAGATGCGGATGAATTCGGCCGACTGTTCGTAGCGTGTGGCGTGGTCCAGGAACACGCCGTCGCCCTCCAGCTCGGCCTGGTCACCGCCTGTGACCAGGTTGACGAGCAGACGTCCGCCCGAGAGGCGGTCAAACGTGGCTGCCATGCGTGCGGCCAGCGCGGGCTGGTGCAGGCCAGGGCGCACGGCGACCAGGAACTTGAGGTTGCGCGTGACGGGCAGCAGGCTGGCCGCCACCACCCACGGGTCTTCGCACGAGCGGCCGGTGGGGATGAGCACGCCTTCATAGCCCAGGCTGTCGGCCGCCACCGCGACCTGCTTGAGGTAGTCGTGGTTGAGCTGGCGCGCACCCTTGGCCGTGCCAAGGTAACGGCTGTCGCCGTGGGTGGGGATGAACCAGAAAATTTTCATGAATGAGTGCCTCGGGGATGGGGGCTTGTTTGGTTTTTTCAGGGCCGGGCCGTTGCAGCCGCCAGCTGCGCTGCCGCAGGCCGCCACACGATGTCGGCCACGTTCACGGGCTTGGGGATCAGGCCGAGCTTGAAGAACGCATCGGCCACGCGCTGCTGGTCGGCCACGGTGGCGGGCGAGAGCAGCCCCACGGGCGATGAGGGGCGGCGCTGGATGAACAGGCTCACCACACCCGCGTCCAGGCCGCTGAAGTCGGCAATGAGCTTGATCGCGTCCTTGCGCGCCTCTTGCGCCAGGCGGTCGGCGCGGCTGAGTTCTTCAAACAGCACACGCAGCACCTGGGGATGGGCTTGCACAAACGGGCGGGCCGCCAGATAGAACGAGTTGTTGCTGCTGGCCAGGTCGCGCCCCGTGGCCAGCACGCGGGGCTGGATGGCCAGCTCGGTGGCGGCGTAGAACGGGTCCCAGATGGCCCAGGCGTCCACGCTTTTGCGCTCGAACGCGGCGCGCGCATCGGCCGGCGTCAGGTACACGGGCTGGATGTCGGCCCACTGCAGCCCGGCCCGCTCCACCGCACGCACCAGCAGGTAGTGGGCGCTGCTGCCCTTTTGCACGGCAATGCGGCGGCCCTTGAGGTCACCCAGGGTGCGCAAGGGCGAGTCCTTGAGCACCAGCAAAGCCGAGCTGTCGGGCTTGGGCGGCTCGGCACCGACGTAGAGCAGGTCTTTGCCAGCGGCCTGGGCAAACACGGGGGGCGAGTCCCCCGTGAGGCCAAACTCCAGGCTGCCCACCGACAGGGCTTCAAGCAGTTGCGGCCCGGCCGGGAACTCCAGCCAGCTCACGCGGGTGCCGGGGAAACGCTTTTCCAGCACGCCCTGCTGCTTGAGGATGACCAGGTTGACGGCCGACTTCTGGTAGCCGATGCGCAGTTGCTCGGGGCCTGGCACGGCCGGGCCATGCGCTGTGGCGCTTTGTGCCTGGGCGTAGCGGCTGGCCAGCACCCAGTGGAAGGCGGTGACGCCCAGCAGCTGCAGCGCGCGGCGGCGCTCATTGCTCAGGGGAAGGTGGGTCATGGTGACTCCTTGCAGTGCTTGGTGAGCCCGCCCTCAAAGGTCCACCGGCGCTGCGTGCAGCAGGTTGAGCTTTCTGGGGATGAGCTTGAGGTCGAAGAAGGTGTCGGCAATCGCCTGCTGCTCGGCCAGGATCTCGCGCGTGACGGGCGCAGTGCCGAAACGGGCGCGGTTCAGGTACAGCTCGGTGATGGATTTGCCCAGGCCCAACACGGCCGACAGCTCGGCAGCGGCGGCGTCCTTGTTCTTGGACGCCCAGGTGTCGATGGCATTGACCTCTTCGATGGCAATGCGCAGCACGTCGGCGTTTTTGGTGGAGAAGTCGCGCGAGGTGAAGTAGTAGGCGCGGTTGTTGACCACGCCTGTGGCATCGGCCAGCAGGCGCGCATCGAGCTGCTTTTGCGCGGCGGCAAGGAAAGGGTCCCAGATGATCCAGGCATCGATTGCGCCGCGTTCAAACGCGGCCCGCGCGTCGGCCGGGGCCAGGAAGATGGATTGCACGTCGCCGTATTTCAGGCCGTGCTTCTCCAGCAGCTTGACCAGGAAATACTGCACGTTGGAGCCCTTGTTGTAGGCCACGCGCTTGCCTTTGAGGTCGGCCACGCTGCGGATGGGTGAGCTGCTGGGCACGATCACGGCCTCCAGTGCAGGGCGTGGCACGGTGGCACCGGCGTAGACCAGCGGCGCCCCAGCGGCCTGGGCAAAGATGGGCGGGGCTTCGCCCACATCGCCAAAGTCGATGGAGCCGACGTTGAGAGCTTCGAGCTGCACGGGGCCCGCGTTGAACTCGGTCCAGGTCACCTTCACGCCCAGCGGGGCCAGGCGCTTTTCGAGCGTGCCACGGCCCTTCAGGATGGAGAGCCAGCCCTTTTGGTGGCCAACGCGCAGCACGCGGGGGGCAGCTTGCGCCCAGGCCTGGGGCGTTGCGACGGTGGCGGTGGTAGCAGCAACCGCAGCCAGCAGTTGGCGGCGTTGCAGGGAGAAGCGGTTCAGTTCGTTCATGGTGCGGATTCCAGATTCAAAACAGGTGATGGATGGGCGAGCAGGCTGGGTTGGCAGCAGGCGGCACACCGCCCTGCCCGCGCACCCGGCGCAGCAACACAATCAAAAAAGAGGGACGAAGGGGGAGGAAGGCAGGCGCTGGCAGCACGGCAGGGCCGCAGCGCCAGGCTGGTGTCAGACGCTACATCGCACCTGCGAGAACGGCACCGGCGCAAACCGGGTGGCCTGGGCGGGCGATGGGCGCAGGGTTTCGGTCACCAGCACGTTCACTGCGTCGTCCAGCCGGGCCGCAATGTCGGCCTGCACGTGGTAGCTGCCCTCGGGCGTGAGCGTGACCTGGGCATCGGTGGCGTAGATGCCGGGCAGGATGCTTTTGGCGCCCAGCGACTGCAGCACGGGCCGCAGCGCGTAGTCGAGCGCCAGCATGTGGTGCGGGCTGCCGCCCGTGGCCAGGGGCAGCACGACCTTGCCCTTGAGGGCCGTTTGCGGCAGCAGGTCCAGAAACACCTTGAGCACCCCGCTGTAGGCCGCCTTGTAGACCGGGGTGGCCACCACCAGCACGCTGGCATCGGCCACCTGGTCGATGGCATGCACCACCGTGGGGTGGCCAAAGTCGGCCAGCAGCAGCGCCTGGGGCGAGAGGTCGCGGATGTGGATGCGGTCCACCAGCGCACCACGCACCGAGAGACGCTGGGCCACGGCGTCGAGCAAGGCGGCGGAGCGGGAACGCTCGGAGGGGCTGCCGGCGATGAGCAAGGCGGACATAGCTTTCCTTAACTACGGATTTGATAGCTGCTAGCGCTTTATGGATAAGCGCTAGAGGCCGATTTGGCTTGATTTTTCACCTATCTCAGATGGGAGCATCAGCCTGCACACCCGCATCGGCGCTGGGGTTGACCCCCTCTCCCCTCGCGGGAGAGGGTTGGGGAGAGGGGGCCTGCACCCGCGCCGCGCCCGTTTCACCCCCTCTCCCCGGCCCTCTCCCACAAGGGGAGAGGGAGTGAGAGCCATCTGAGATCGGTACCTAATCAGGCATTCCTGTTCTTACTTGCGCGTGTAGATCTGGTCAAAGCTGGCGTTGTCCGCAAAGTGCTCCTTGGCCGCCTTGTCCCAGCCACCGAACGCGTCGTTGATGGTGAACAGGTTCAGCTTGGGGAACTGCTTGGCGTACTTGGTCTTGGCTTTGTCGGACACGGCCGGGCGGTAGAAATGTTTGCCCGCAATGTCCTGGCCTTCTTCGGTGTAGAGGTACTGCAGATAGGCCTCGGCCACGGCACGGGTGCCCTTCTTGTCCACGTTCTTGTCCACCACCGACACGGCGGGCTCGGCCAGGATGGAGATCGACGGCGCGATCACGTCGAACTTGGTGCCGAACTCCTTTTCGAGCAGGTAGGCCTCGTTCTCCCACGCAATCAGCACGTCGCCCTGGTTGCGCTGCGCAAACGTGATGGTGGAGCCGCGCGCGCCGGTGTCCAGCACGGGCACGTTGCCATACAGCTTGGCCACAAAGTCCTTGGCCTTGGCGTCACCGCCGTACTTGCGCTTGGCAAACTCCCACGCGGCCAGGTAGTTCCAGCGCGCGCCGCCCGAGGTCTTGGGGTTGGGCGTGATCACCTTCACGTCGGCGCGCACCAGGTCGTCCCAGTCCTTGATGCCCTTGGGGTTGCCCTGGCGCACCACCAGCACGATGGTGCTGGTGTAGGGCGAGCTGTTGGGCGGCAGGCGCTTTTGCCAGTCCTTGGGAATCCAGCCGCCGTTGGTGTGCAGCGCATCGGTGTCACCCGCCAGGGCCAGCGTGGCCACATCGGCGTCCAGCCCGTCGATGATGGAGCGCGCCTGCTTGCCCGAGCCGCCGTGGCTTTGCTTGATGGTCACGTCCTGGCCGGTCTTGGCCTTCCAATGCTTGGCAAAGGCCTGGTTGAACTCCACGTACAGCTCGCGCGTGGGGTCGTACGACACATTGAGCAGCGTCACAGACTGTGCAAACGACGGCAATGCCGTCAGGGCCAAACTGCTGACTAGGGCAGCGGCGAAGGGAAACTTGATAAAGTCGCGGCGAAAGTTCATGGAAGGGCCTCTTTTTGTGAATGTGTTGCGGTGCAAATCACCGATGGAACGCATTCTGGAAGGCCCTCTTCAAAACTGGAACTACTGAGATTTCAGTTCTTAATATCTAAATCATCTGAGCGAACCCTTCTTCGCTCGCCCCCACTGCAAGGAATTCCCATGGCACGCACCGTTCAATGCATCAAGCTCGGCAAAGAAGCCGAAGGCCTCGACTTTCCCCCCTACCCTGGCGAGCTGGGCAAACGCATCTGGGAAAGCGTGAGCAAGGAAGCCTGGGCGGGCTGGCTCAAGCACCAGACCATGCTGGTCAATGAAAACCGCCTGAACCTGGCCGATGCGCGCGCCCGCCAGTACCTGGCGCGGCAGATGGAGAACCACTTTTTTGGCGGTGGCGCTGACGCTGCGGCCGGTTACGTGCCCCCCAGCGCGTAAATAAAGAACACCCCCCTGAGCGGCTACGCCGCTTCCCCCCGCTCTCGTAGCGTTGCACGCTACGGGCAGGGAGACGCAGCCCTCGCTGCGGGGCGGCCCTTGCTTGGCTGCCCTGGCCTGGGCCGCGCCAGTGACGCAGGTCAAGGGCGATGCAAGCGCCACAAACCTTCAGTCCCTACCCCATGTCTGAGCCCATCGAATGGCTGCCCGACGGCACCCCCTACAGCCCCCGCTTCGGCGACCGCTACCACAGTGAAAACGGCGGCCTGGACCAGGCCCGCCGCGTGTTTCTGCACGGCTGTGGCCTGCCCGCCGCCTGGGCGGGGCAGCCGCAGTGGCGCATTCTGGAAACCGGATTCGGCTTTGGCCTGAACTTTCTGGTGACCTGGGCCGCGTGGCGGGCCGACCCTGCCCGGCCCACGCTGCTGCACTTTGTCTCGACCGAAGCCTGGCCCGTGAGTGCGGCCGACCTGTTGCGCGCCACCTCGTTCCACCCCGAGCTGGCACCGCTGGCCGAAGCACTGCACCGCCAGTGGTGGGGCCTGCTGCCGGGCGTGCACCGCCTGCGTTTTGATGAAGGCCGTGTTTTGCTCACCCTGTATGTGGGCGACACCCAGGCCATGCTGCGCCAGCAGAACCTGGTGGTGGATTCCATCTACCTCGACGGCTTCAGCCCCCAGCGCAACCCCGAAAGCTGGGACCTGCACACCCTGAAGGCCGTGGCGCGCTGCTGCCGTCGCGGTACGCAGCTCGCCACCTGGACCATCGCGCGTGCCGTGCGTGATGCCCTGGCGCAATGTGGATTTGAAGTGACCCGCGTGCCCGGCGTGCCGCCAAAGCGCGACAACCTGCATGCCACCTTCAATCCGCGCTGGGAACCGCGCACCTCGCGCCAGCCTGCGGTGGCGCCCGAACCTGCCCTGCCCGGGCCCTGCATCGTGATCGGCGGCGGCATTGCAGGCGCGGCCACCGCCGCCAGCCTGGCGCGGCGCGGCTGGCATGTCACCGTGCTGGACCAGGCCCCCGAGCCCGCCGCAGGCGCATCGGCCCTGCCCGCCGGGGTGTTTGCACCCCATGTGTCGCCCGATGACAGCGTGCTGTCGCGCCTGTCGCGCAGCGGCATCCGCACCACACTGGAGCAGGCCCACTGGCTGCTGAGCGAGGGCGTGGACTGGGCGCATTGCGGTGTGCTGGAGCACCGCACCGATGGCACGCCCGGCCTGTCACCCGATTGGGGCCAAGGACCCGGCGCGGCCTGGAGCGAGCCTGCACCGCCCGCCACCCTGGCCGCTGCCCAGTTACCGCCCGACGCCACCGCCTGCTGGCACCACCAGGCGGGCTGGGTGCGCCCGGCGCGCCTGGCCAGGGCCTTGCTGGGCCACCCCGGCATTCAATGGCAGGGAAATTGCGCGGTAGCCCAGTTGCGGCGTGTGGAAACGCCCGTCGCCGATGGCCCCCCGGCAGCACCGGTCTGGCAGGCGCTGGACGCCCAAGGCCAGCTGCTGGCCGAGGCGCCCACCGTGGTCATCGCGGCGGGCGCGGGCAGCCCGGGGCTGCTGCAGCACCGCTGGCCCCTGCAGCCGGTGCGCGGCCAGGTGTCGTGGGGCGAACATGCAGCCCCTGCGGCGCCGCTGCTGCCATTCATTCCGTTTCCGGCGAACGGCAGCGGCAACCTGGTGCCCCGATTCCCGCTGGGCGACAGCCCCCAAGGCGACCAAGGCTGGGTGATGGGCTCCACGTTCGAGCGGGACGTGCAGGCCCTGCCCCCCAGCGCCGCCGACATCCAGGCAGCCCACGCCACCAACTGGGCCAAGCTGCAGGGCTTGCTGCCCGGCATCGCCCCCCAGCTGGAACCCCTGTTCGTCGGGGCGCTGCAACCCTCAGCGTCATCACCGCCCGCCGGGGCCCCACCCGCCCTGCACACCTGGGCCGCCGTGCGCTGCACCGCCCCCGACCGCCTGCCCATCGTGGGCCCCGTGGACCCGGCACACCTGCCCGGGCTGTGGGTCA
>Ga0187844_10001078_pt1 | contig 21242 bp, 19 predicted proteins | sample SpaLakP09_SKY_50_FD_134517 | JGI IMG/M metagenome (GOLD analysis project Ga0187844, IMG submission 134517) | Oligotrophic lake water microbial communities from Sparkling Lake, Wisconsin, USA - SP09_SKY_50 | ecosystem: Environmental > Aquatic > Freshwater > Lake | place: USA: Sparkling Lake...
CGAAAGACCTTTTTGAAATTGAATTCCGTTGATAGCCACGATGAACCTCCGGTGAGTTATTGTTGTCCTGTAGGTTGGACAAGCTACTCAGCCGAACGTTCGGGCTTGAAGACATAATCAGGTGATTTCGATTGACGTTCCCTCTCCAACATATTTCTCGACACCCTTTTGTGTCGCCGTCATGATCATGCCATCTTCTTTTGCAATAGCACGAAGTTTAGAAATTCGATAGAGTGAACGGGCCTTGTTAAAGATGCCCACTCCAGCTGCGCCGAGCGCGGCGTCGAGCACGGCGTCATTTCCGGAATAACACTGTCCGGTCAATTTTGCAATCCCCCATCCCATTGCCACACTCGTTCCACCCCCAATAGCGACTTGAATGACTTCGCCAGTGGGATCAATATTGATAGTGGGATTTCCCTCCGCATACCCATAGGTGTTGATGCCCCCATTTAGCCCGATGGGATCGGATTGCACGTAGCGCCCTGTCTGTGGATCGTAATCCCTGAAGTAGTTGTAATGGTTGTTCGTTTCTTTGTCATACACCTGTCCCGGGAAGCGCGGATTGTAGATGAACTTCGTTAGGCCGCTCGGGCTTTCGTCGGGTTGTTGAAGGCCAAAGGGATCGGCGTTGTCCCAACGCCAGACCATCCGATTGTCGCTTTGCCGCGTTATGACGCGTGGGGTCAAAATGTGATCGGTGTAGATACCAAAGACTTCGGTTCCGGCAGCCTGGTTGGTGCCTGATCCCCCGGTTGGTTTCAAGACTGCGACTGGCAAATCACCCAGAAATACAGTTTCTTGGATTACTTTGCCAGTTCGATCGTACTCTCCAACCAAGTGACCGGCCAAATCGTAGACGTAGTACGTCAGGTTGCCCCCGAGCCCAGTTTTTTCCACGCGCTCGCCGAAACCGTTGTAGCGGTATTGCGTGGTAATGCCCGCTAGTTCTACTGTTGAGAGCCGCCCATGGGACCCGTAAGTGTATTTGGCGCTGCCATCATTCGCCAAGTTGCCAGCGTTGTCGTAGGTATTCGTTTTCGCCGGGACAGGACCGGTCGTCTTGGTCATCCGGTTGCTAGAAGTGTGGATCGTGTTGGAATAAGTTCTCGAGCCGAATCTTGCCGCTATCCGGTTGCCGTTGGCGTCGTACTCGAAAGCTTGGCTAATATTCGGGCCTTCCACTTTCATTAATCGGTCGAGGTCGTCATATTCATAATTTTGATTGAGGGCATTCGCGTTCGGCGTGCCAGTGTGTACCGTTGATTTGATGCGGTCCTCCTCGTCGTAGCTTAATGTTCGTAGTACTCCATTGCTTCCGATGCGGCCGAGCGGATACCGCCTGATCCTGCCGGTCGAATCGAATTCACGCTTGTAAACATTTTGGCTCGCTGGGTTTCCCCAAGTCCAACTTTGGACAGCTCCCCATGGCGCATATCCGATGTTCGACAGGATGTTTGTCCGCGTCGCGGCATTCGGCGAAATTAGTGTGAGGCTGCTTGCTTTGCCTTCGGGGCCATAGGCAATTTCGATGCGATTGCCACCCGGGTAAGTCATCGATGTGATGTGTCCGGTACTACTGCCGGCTGTTCCGTATTTATACGATAGTACAAACTGTTTCGCAGCAGCGCCGTTGCCAACGGTTTGAATTTGACCCTGCGGACGTCCGTATCCGTCGTAAGAGAAAATGCTCTTGCCCGATTCGTCGTTCATTACCGTCAGCCGGCCAGTCTCGCTCGTTCCAACTTTGCCATATTCGAACGTATTTTCCCCGATCTTCGTGACGCGCCGGGCTGCATCGTAGCGGTATCCGGTTGTGACGCCGCGTCCGTCCCGGCTCGACACCAGGTTTCCAGCATCGTCGAACTCATATGTGGCAGCGTTGGTGTCCGGACTGCTCAAGGCCCTCCGCTGTCCGTGGCCGTCGAGCGTATAGCGCGTCGTCAGTTTTCTTGGATCGGTGACGATGACCAAACTGTCCTGATGATCGTATCCGTAGCCAATTGTAGTGGGGAGCTTTCCCTGCCCAGCCGGTGGCAGTATCGCCTTCGTCATGCGATCTAGATTATCGAATTCACTTGTGCTAACGCGGCCCAAAGAATCTTTAAGCCCAGTCATATTTCCGGTTCGGTCATATTGATACGACGTCTTGGAAATCTGTTCATGCCGGATGCTTTCCAAGCGATTAAGCGCATCGAAGCTGCGTGTGTTCGTGCGCACCAAATCTCCGGCGGCATTCCGTAACTCACGCCGCGTTACATTGCCCATGTCGTCTGGAGTTAGCTGAACGCGATTGCCAGCGCCGTCACGTAAGCTGGTCAACCTATGCGCATCGTCATAGCCAAACGTCACAGTTGACCCGTCCGGAGCTTTGAGACGAGTAAGCTGTCCTACGTCGTCATATGAGTACTGGGTGGTCTCGGTACCGCCCTTTCCATTCTTGATCATGCTGGAAATGAGGCTTTGCTTGGTCCCGTACTCCAAATTCACGATTACGCCATCAGAACGCTTGATCTTGCTCGCCAGTCCGTCCTTAGTATATTCAAGAAATTGCGTCACTTCGCCTACAGCGTTTTGCGTTGTAGCGAGGTCGCCCTTGAAATGGGTTGCCGTCGTGTCGACGTAATAGGTATTGCTCGTCGACGCTGTTTGTCCAAGGGTATCTGGTGGCCCGGTTCGCTTGAGCAGCTGGCCCGAGGCATTGTAGTTGTAGTGCCAGGTCCGTGGACGGCCATCGGCCTGAGCCTTAAATCCTTGTGCACCGTTTTCATCACGGGTGGCCTGAATCGTCTTCGCGCACAGGACAACGATCGGCTTGCCGTTCGGCAGCGTCGCGTTTTCGGCGCAGCTGACTACGTTTCCGTTGGAGTCCTCCTGCCCGTTGTAGACATACCTCGCGATTTGCTTCGCGCTTGCGACTGCCGTTTCAAGCTGCAAGTCAGGATGCCATTGGATACTGATTCTTCGGCTGGCTGGCGCAATGCCCGAACTAATGCTTGCAGGACATTGGGCCGCAGTTGTTAGTCCGGATACCACGCTTGTCACCAATCCGCGCATTGGGTCATTGATAAAACAGGTCTTCTTGTCGTTGAAATCGGTGCTGCTGCTTCGATGCCCGAGGGTATCGTAGGTCAGTTGGCTGTATCCCGGCCCACAGCCGGCGCCGGCAGGCTGACTTGCGCCTACGACCCGGCCGAGCGAATCGTTCCCATAGATAAAATCGATTTGTCGTTGAGTCCCTAATGGATCTGTAACGATGCGCTTTTCTCGTTCAGGATAGGCGAAGGTGTGCCGGTTGGCTCCGCCCGCATGCTCTGACAGAATCACGCGGCCGAACTCGTCGTAACCGTAGGTGGCAAACCGGATTCCGTTTTCATCGGTGATTCCGGTAAGTAAATAGCGGTAACTTGGGTTCTCGTAATGGTAACGACGTGTTGTCACCAAACGCTCAGTTTCGTCGAGCACGTCGACCGCAGCGAGCCGCTCCGTCCCGGGTAGCTGGGCATCGCGCCCCAACTCTGCCATTTCGTAGTGAAAGCGAACGGAGCCGGTTGCGCCAGTGATCGATGCCACAACATCACCAGCCCACGTCACCGTCAACGTGCGACCGCTGGCATCCGAGATGGTCGCCAGCTTGTTTTCTGCTGTGTAGGTGAAGAACTGGCCAACGCCTTCCTTGGTGTGAGAACTGAGCAATAGGAACTTGCCATCGACTTTCCGGAATCGTTCAATGGTACCGTCTCGCGTGGTCAGCCTCCAGTCCTCGAAAGCAGCATTGAGGCTCTGGAGCTTTTCTTGCTTGTCGTACCTCGAAACAAAAGTCTCAGAATTCTGCCGAGAGAAATCAAAGTCAGTCCCGTCGCCGTACACTCCCTTGACTGAAACTGGGGGATCTCCCTTGCGAGCGTTTGGCCCGGCGACAGGAATTAATGCGCGATCGAAAGAAAAGGACCAACCTTGTCCAGCGGACTGGCCCATGCCTCCATCTCTCAAGGTGCGGTAGGTTCTGGTAACGCGCAGCAAGCCATTTGGTAGACCTGGAAAATCCGTTTCAGTTTGGACCTTGGCACCGCTCGAAACCACCACAGGATTGGCGAGTGCAAATCCCGGTTCGTCGGGTGAACAACTAAGGGGGCGCGACGCTTCCGCGCCCTTGACGCAGACGCCCGGTGATTTCGCGGTATACCCGATTTCGCATTCAAGATGAGTGAGGCTGTAGTCAAGCACTCGACCGCCGAATGGATTTCTGTAAAAGCAGTGAAACATCTGCCTATGGAACGGAGTCGGTTGCATCGAAAGCAGCGTAGCTCCCCAATGATTAGCAGCACTGAGCGCGCACGCTTCTTCCGGCGTGGCGACAAATCCGACTTTATTGAGCTCGATGAAGTATGTCCATCCCTTCGTACCTTCGGGCATAGGCTCTTCAGCGTCTGCGCCACCGCACAATGCGGAGGCGAAGATAATGGTAAGGAGGAATTTCAAGTATCGGCGAAATGTGAAAGCCAAAGATCCCTGCTTGATCATAATTTTCCCAAGTGAAGTCGCATTATTTATTAAATACTAACTTCGCCCTTGGCAACCGATATTGTGCAGTTTCAATAATTGCAGGAATGGACCGTTCAACTGGCCAGTGTAAATATTCTTGCCTTATTGAAGAGCTTAGAATGACTCGCAAATACTGCTAGTCTGTTTGTCGCCAGTATGGTCTCTGGCAAAATACTTCAGGGAGGTGGCAGCGTCGGGGTGTAGAGGGAAAAGAGGGAAGTGCGCGCTCTGGTTGGTCATCACGTCGTTTAACAGATTTTGGGCCATGTCACGGGGCGGAAAATTTCAAGCTAGTTGTCGTCTAAACGTTGCATTCATGCCGCTTTTTTGAGTTCTGTTTTTTCGTCCTTTTTGTTGGAAGCTTCCTTGATGTCTTATCTGGATTGAGATGCACAATCGTGACCGGTTCCCAGTCCCGCGTAGCGCCGCTTCAGCGCTCTGGGTGCTCGGCCTTGGCCGCTGCATAGACCTCGACGCGTTTGCTCAGCAGCGCGCCAGTTACAAAAAACCGAAAACTTTATCGATGGACTTGATAGGTCCAATACGTATCAGTGAACTGTAACGGATAGATCGAGAGCGCCTGCCTCGTGCCTGCGGCGCATGGCGGGAGGAGTTCGCCCTTGCAAGGGCGAACCGTACGCAGGCGCGGGACCTTGTCCCACGAATTCCCTGCTGCACCGCTGCAAATGCTCGCAATAGCTCGCTTCTGCTGCGCTTTGCGCCTTGCCTTGCACCACATGCACGCGTCCTTCACTCTCTATTCATCCGTTGCAGTCCATTAGTGGGTATTCATCCCGTAATAGCTGTGAATCTGGCTTTGCCACTGCTGATTGGCCATGTCCGGCCAGTTGTCGGTGTCGAAGCCCGGGGCTTGCGCAATGCGTTCCTTGTCGATGTCCAGGCGGAATTGCCGGTTGACGGTATCGAGCTTGAGCGCTTCCCATGGCACGGCAAACAGGCGCTCGCCCAGCGACAGCACGCCGCCGCTCGACATGACTGCATAGGCAATTCTCCCGGTGCGCATGTCCAGCATGATTTCCTTGATCTCACCCAGGTGTTCGTTCTGCATGTTGTGCACATGATCGCCAATCAGGGTATCGGCGCCCATCAGTTCCGGACCGGGACCCTTGTGGCCTTTGTCGGCATACATGCCATACACATCGCGTTCTAGATAGGACATTTTGTACTCCTTCGGTGAAAACCCGAGGATGGCGGGCCCGGCATTGCCGGTCTGTTCGCTGCTGCACGCATTTGCATTTCATTCCCAGCTTTATGCGTTTCATCGCACTTGCTGTATGGACAGAAACAGTATTCAATACAGTGTGGCCTGGACAAGAAAAGAGGATTACAAGCATGAAACTTCAACACCGCATCGCCGGCCTGTGCGCCTTCGGCCTCGCCACCCTGGCCGCGGCCGCCGAGCCCGCGCCCATCACCCTGGCCCAGGCACGCGCCCTGGCCGGCAGCTACCAGTTGGCGCCCGGCCACGTGATCGACATGGGGCCGATGGACGAAGCCGGCGGCCAGCTCATTTTCCTCGATAGCAAAACCCGGCGCATGGGCCCCCTGCACAATCTGTCGGATACCCGCTTCATTTCGGGCCACACGATCGGCTCCAGAATGCCGGTGGCGATCCGCGCCGAGTTCATCAAGACCAAGGATGGCAAGGTCACGGCCATGCGCTGGACCGAAGGCCAGAAAACCGTCACCGCCAAAAAAATCGCGCCGCACCGGGTCGAGGAAGTGACTGTCGTCAATGGCGACGTCACCCTGAAAGGCACGCTCAGCATTCCGCTGGCACCGGGCCCGCATCCGGCCGTGGTGTTCGCCCACGGTTCGGGCGATGCCACGCGCAACGTGGGGGTCTGGAATACGTACTTCGTGCGCCAGGGCATCGCGGTGCTGTCGCTCGACAAGCGCGGCGCCGGCGCTTCGGGCGGCGACTGGCACAAGGCCGGCATGGAGGATATCGCCGGCGACTGGCTGGCCGGCGTGGCCATGCTCAAGGCGCGCGCCGATATCGATCCGAAACGCATCGGCGTGCATGGCTCCAGCCAGGGCGGCTGGACCGGGGCCCTGATGGCGGCGAACTCGCCCGACGTGGCTTACCTGATCATCCGCGCCGGTTCGGCCAACAGCGTGATCGACACCATGGTCCATGAAATCGGCTGGAGCGTGCGCGAGGCGGGTTTTTCGGACGCCGACGTGGCCGAGGCCGAAGCCGGCTCGCGCCGCCTGTTCGAGCTGGCCGGCGCCAGCTGGGAAGAATTTGGCGCCGTGTCGGCGCCCTTGAAGGCCAAGCCCTGGGCCGAAGCGGCCTGGGTCGTGCACATGACGGAAGCGGGCTGGGGCAGGGGCTGGAGCGTGAAGAATGCCAGTTTCGATCCGGCCGCCACGCTGGCCACGGTCAAGGTGCCGGTGCTGTGGTTCCTGGGCGAGCTGGACCACAATGTGCCGTCCGCGGCGAGCGCGGAGCGCCTGGACGCGGCGCGCAAGGCGTCGGGCAATGCGGACTTTACCGTCGTGCGCATGCCCAGGGCCGGCCACGCTTTCCTGGAAACGGATACCGGCAATGGCGCCGAGTTCCCCCAGCTGAGCCACGCATCCCCGGGCTACTGGGATGCGATGGAAGCCTGGCTGCGCCAGCGCGGCTTCAGTCGGCCTTAGGCGCTGCCTCGGCCGCGGCTTCGTCGGCAGCTTCCTGTTCGGCCGCCGCCGCGCGGAAGCGCGCGCTGCGCGCTTCGCTCGACGGATGGCTGCTGATGTAGCCCATCTGCGATTTCATCCAGCGCGGCATGTCGCGCGAGCCCGGAAACAGCTTGTCCAGGGAATCGAAGAAGTCGGCCAGCGCGGCTGGCGTATGCTTCGTTTCCCGCAGGCGGGTGATGGCGAATTCATCGGCCGCCGTCTCCATCTGGCGCGAGTAATCCATGTTCAGCAGGATCACCGGCGCGCCCGCCACCACGGCGGAAAAGTCGCCGAACAGCGTGGCCGAGCCCAGCGCCAGCATCGAGGCGCGCGCGATGGCCCGCATCGAGTGGCGGCCTTCCACGTGGCCGATTTCGTGCGCCAGGATGCCGGCCAAGGCATTGTGCATGTCGTCGTCGATGTCGGATTCTTCGCCCATGATGTGCTTGATCATGCCGTCGGTCATCATGATGGTGCCGTTCGGCAGCGCGAATGCGTTCGGCGACGCGTCCTTCATTTCCACCACGCGCAGCTTGATGGGCATGCGGGTTTTCGCCGGCAGCACTTCCTTCAGGATGTCCTGGATTTCCGCGATGCGCTGGTCCGACAGCCGGCTCTGCGTGAACATGCGGCCATCGAGCGAGCGCTCGGCTTCGTCGCCCACGCGCTTGTCGACCGCCGCCGGCATGGCGGCCACGACCCGTTCGGCCAGGGCCGGCACGCCCCACTGCACGAAGCTGACGATGCTGGCGATCAGCAGGGCCAGCGCGATCAGCGCGCCATACCAGTGCTGCTGCCAGCGCATGACCGCCGACTTGCGAAAGCCCAGGGCGGCGATCATGGCCCCCTTGGCCGGGGCTTCGGAGAGTTCGCAGCGGCCGCCGTCGGCAAAGTCGACGATCACGGGCGCGTGCGCGAACGGCTCGGCCATGCGCGCTTCTGCGTAGGAATACGATTTGACGATGTCGCCGCCGGCGATGGCGATCAGGCCATTGTCCAGGGTCAGGTCGACCGCGTGCAGGCGCAGGTTGGCGCCGTCGAAATAAGTTGCTGAAATCATGTGCTGTCCTTACCAGGAAAGATCGACGCCAAGGAAGTCGGCCACGCCGTCGGCGTTGGCGCTTCCGCGGCTGGTGTCGGCGGCCGTGACCGCCTTTTCAAAACCGTGACCCGTGGTCACTGTGACGTGCTCGAGCCGGTACTTGTAGGCGCGCACCACGGCGAACGGCCGGTACAGCCCCAGCGTCAGGATGGTCAGGATGGAATTGACCAGTTGCAGCATCATGTATTCGCGCGCTTTCATCTTCGAGGAAATCGCCATCCAGGGGAAGGAGGTGCCCGACCAGACCATGTTGCCGATCCGGACCTGCAGGTAGGGCCCGGCCAGCAGGTAGGTGAAGTAGCCCATCGCCAGGCCGATCGCCAGCGGCAGGAAGACAGCAAACTTGCCGCCTTCTCCCTTGTCGAATGCGAAGCCGCTCGCCGCGATGATGACACCCACGATGGCGGCCAGGATGCCCGCCACGATGAAGAACAGGAAAAATATGCCGATCGACTTCAGGTAGGGAATATAGAAGCTCGCTTTCGATACGTCGAAGCTGGACTGGGCGGATCCGATGGCCAGGTGCTTGTGCTGGTAGCGTTTCATGGCGCCGTGCATCAGCGGCCAGACCAGGTACAGCAGGAACACGAAGGCGACCATGGCGCCGGTCGGGTCGAGCGCCAGCAGCACGGCCGGCAGCAGGAACATCAGCAGGGGCGGCAGGTAGGCCGCGTAGGCATTGGGCACATTGCCGCTGAAGCCGAAACGCACGCCGCGGTAGCGCGTATTGCGCATCCGGAAACGCAGCGCGCTGCGCATGGCGAAGGGCAGGGCAATGAGCAGGGCCAGCGCGACGGCGAGACCGACCGCCAGCGAGAAACCGAAGGCATACTGGTAGGCGCCGACCAGGACGACGGCCAGGATGCGGCCGCGCAGGATGGCCTTGGGGTCGCCGTCGAAATCGAAGACGGCGCCCGCGATATGGGTGTTGCGGTCGAAATACTGGATCCGGCGCACCTTGGCCCAGGCAGAATAAATGCCGAAAGTGACCACGCTCAGGAACAGGTTGACTATCCAGATCTTGAAATATTCCTTGCCGCTGCCGCTGAAATGAAAGCGGTGTTCGACCGGCTCGGGGGCGCTGTCGTTCGCGGCCGGGGGCGCGGCTTCCTGTTCGTCGTAAAAATGCGCTTTGTCGTCGGCGTCCTGCATGGGGCTCTCTCTGGTGATATTGAACAATTTGCAAGATTGTATAGCGATTTGCCAACTGCGGCCATGACTATTTTTGCCATCGCGGTCCGGCTTGACGGGGCGCATGAGGCCGCCAAAGCGGCGGAACCAAATCGCCGGCAAGCCCTGCGCCAGCCTCGTTTTGGCGTCTTTTTGCCTTGTTTTGCGGAAGTTTTTGCCGAGATAAGGTATAATTTCAATTTCCCGCACGTGCCGTTCGGCACCATCTGCAATGACCAAATTTGTCTTCGTCACCGGCGGCGTCGTGTCTTCCCTTGGTAAAGGGATTGCCGCCGCCTCTCTCGCCGCGATCCTCGAATCGCGCGGCCTCAAAGTCACCATGCTCAAGCTCGATCCCTACATCAATGTGGATCCCGGCACCATGAGCCCCATGCAGCACGGCGAAGTGTTCGTCACCGACGACGGGGCCGAAACCGACCTCGACCTCGGTCACTACGAGCGCTTCATCAGCACCCGCATGAAGAAGGTGAACAACTTCACCACCGGCCAGATCTACGAATCGGTGATCCGCAAGGAACGCCGCGGCGAGTACCTGGGCAAGACGGTGCAGGTGATCCCGCACATCACCAACGAGATCCAGGATTACATCTACCGCGGCGCCGAAGGCGTGGACGTGGCGCTGGTGGAAATCGGCGGCACCGTGGGCGACATCGAATCGCTGCCCTTCCTGGAAGCGGCGCGCCAGCTGTCGCTGCGCGCGGGCCGCAAGTCGGCTGCCTTCGTGCACCTGACCCTGGTGCCTTACATCGCTTCTGCCGGCGAACTGAAAACCAAGCCTACCCAGCACAGCGTGCAAAAGCTGCGCGAGATCGGCATTTCGCCGAACGCGCTGCTGTGCCGCGCCGACCGCCCGATTCCCGACGACGAACGCGCCAAGATTTCGCTGTTCTCGAACGTCGAAGAGCAGGCCGTCATCTCCGTGTGGGACGCCGACACCATCTACAAGGTGCCGCAGATGCTGCACGACCAGGGCCTGGACGCCATCATCCTCGAAGCGCTGGGCATGGAAGCGCCGCCGGCCGACCTGTCGATGTGGACCAAGCTCATTTATGCGCTGGAAAACCCGAAGGCCGACGTCACCATCGGCATGGTCGGCAAGTACGTCGACCTGACCGAGTCCTACAAGTCGCTCACCGAAGCGCTGCGTCACGCCGGCATCCACACCGAAAGCCGCGTCAATATCGAATACCTGGACTCGGAAGACATCGAGACCAAGGGCTGCGCCCACCTGGCCAAGTACGACGCCATCCTGGTGCCGGGTGGCTTCGGCAAGCGCGGCGTGGAAGGCAAGATCATGGCGGCCCAGTACGCACGCGAAAACGGCATCCCTTACCTGGGCATCTGCCTGGGCATGCAGGTCGCCCTGATCGAATACGCACGCCACAAGGCCGGCATGGCCAACGCCAACTCCACCGAGTTCGATACCGACACCGACCAGCCGGTCGTTGCCCTCATCAACGAGTGGCAGAACCATGACGGCAAGGTTGAAAAGCGCGACGAGTCGTCCGACCTGGGCGGCACCATGCGCCTGGGCGCGCAAACCTGCGCGGTCAACCCGGGCACGCTGGCCGCCGAGATCTACGGTTCCGTGGTCACCGAGCGCCACCGCCACCGCTACGAAGCGAACAACCATTACCTGGCGCGCGTCGAAGCCGCAGGCCTGATCGTCTCGGCCCGCACCCCGACCGAAGACCTGTGCGAAATCATGGAACTGCCGCGCACCGGCGCCAATTCGCACCCGTGGTACATGGGCGTCCAGTACCACCCGGAGTTCAAGTCGACCCCGCGTACCGGACACCCGCTGTTCATTTCGTTCATCAAGGCGGCGCTGGCCCACAAGGCAGCCAATACCAACGCGGCAGCAGCCAATAACGGCGCGCCGGCATTGCGAGGAGACGCAGCATGAAGCTTTGCGGTTTCGACGTAGGTCTTGAACATCCGATTTTCCTCATCGCCGGCACCTGCGTGATCGAATCGCGCCAGATGGCGATGGACACCGCCGGCACACTGAAGGAAATCACCTCAAGCCTTGGCATCCCCTTCATCTACAAGTCGTCCTTCGACAAGGCCAACCGATCCTCGGGCACCTCGTTCCGCGGTCCCGGCATGGACAAGGGCCTCGAGATCCTGGCCGACGTGCGCCGCGAAATCGGCGTGCCGGTCCTGACCGACATCCACACCATCGAAGAGATCGCGGCCGTGTCGTCGGTCGTCGACGTGCTGCAGACGCCGGCCTTCCTGTGCCGCCAGACCGATTTCATCATCGCCTGCGCGCAGTCCGGCAAACCGGTCAATATCAAGAAGGGCCAGTTCCTCGCGCCCGGCGACATGAAGAACGTGATCGACAAGGCACGCCTGGCGGCGAAAGAAGCGGGCCTGCTGGAAGATAACTTCATGGCTTGCGAGCGCGGCGTCTCCTTCGGCTACAACAACCTCGTTTCGGACATGCGCTCACTGGCGATCATGCGCGAATCGAACTGCCCGGTCGTGTTCGACGCGACCCATTCGGTACAACTGCCGGGCGGACAGGGCACCTCATCCGGTGGCCAGCGCGAACACATCCCCGTGCTCTCGCGCGCAGCCGTGGCAGCCGGTATCGCCGGCCTGTTCATGGAAACGCACCCCAATCCCGCGCAGGCGCTGTCGGACGGCCCGAATGCAGTCCCGCTGGGACGCATGAAAGAGCTGCTCACCACCCTGGTCGAACTGGACCGCGTGGTCAAGAAAGCCGGCTTCCTCGAATCGAGTTTCACCTGATCCGAGCTCGTGCCGCACGCCTGATCGCCTGACAGATGCAGGCGGATTCGCCCGGATCCGCCCACCTTTTTGCTGACCTTTTGGAGAAAAAAATTGAGTGCTATCGTTGATATTATCGGCCGTGAAATCCTGGATTCGCGCGGCAACCCAACCGTCGAATGCGACGTGCTGCTGGAGTCGGGCGTGATGGGCCGCGCTGCCGTACCGTCGGGCGCATCGACCGGTTCGCGCGAAGCGATCGAGCTGCGTGACGGCGACAAGAGCCGCTACTTCGGCAAGGGCGTGCTGCAAGCCTGCGAAAATATCAATACCGAAATCTCCGAAGCGATCATGGGCCTGGACGCGAACGAACAGGCTTTCCTGGATCGCACCCTGATCGACCTCGATGGCACCGAAAACAAGAGCCGCCTGGGCGCCAACGCCATGCTGGCCGTGTCGATGGCAGTGGCCAAGGCCGCCGCCGAAGAAGCCGGCCTGCCGCTGTACCGCTACTTCGGCGGTTCGGGCGCCATGCAGATGCCGGTGCCGATGATGAACGTCATCAACGGCGGCGCGCACGCCGACAACAACCTGGACATCCAGGAATTCATGATCATCCCGGTCGGCGCGCCAAGCTTCAAGGAAGCGATCCGCTACGGCGCCGAGATCTTCCACACGCTCAAGAAAATCCTGCACGAAAAAGGCCTGGCCACCTCGGTCGGCGACGAAGGCGGTTTCGCGCCGAACGTGTCGAGCCACGAAGAAGCCATCAAGCTGATCATGCAGGCGATCGAGCAGGCAGGCTACGAGCCGGGCGCGCAGATCGCCCTGGGCCTGGACTGCGCCGCGTCCGAGTTCTACAAGGACGGCAAGTACCACCTGTCCGGCGAAGGCATGCAGTTGACCGCTACCGAATTTACCGACATGCTCGAAACCTGGTGCGACAAGTACCCGATCATCTCGATCGAAGACGCGATGCATGAAGGCGACTGGGATGGCTGGAAAATCCTGACCGACCGCCTGGGCAAAAAAGTGCAGCTGGTGGGCGACGACCTGTACGTCACCAACACCAAGATCCTGAAAGAAGGCATCGAGAAGGGCATCGCCAATTCGATCCTGATCAAGATCAACCAGATCGGCACCCTGACCGAAACCTTCGCCGCCATCGAAATGGCCAAGCGTGCCGGCTACACCGCCGTCATCTCGCACCGTTCGGGCGAAACCGAAGATTCGACCATCGCGGACATCGCCGTTGGCACCAACGCCCTGCAGATCAAGACCGGCTCGATGTCGCGTTCGGACCGCATGGCCAAGTACAACCAGCTGCTGCGCATCGAAGAAGACCTGGGCGATATCGCCAGCTACCCTGGCCGCGCTGCCTTCTACAACCTGAAGTAATTGATGGTCCCGGCCAGCGCCTGCTGGCCGGACCGGACGCCATGCGCCTCATCACGCTCGCTCTCGCCTTCCTTCTGTTGCTGATCCAGCTGCCCTTGTGGCTGGGCAAGGGCGGCTGGCTGCGTGTGTCCGAGCTGGAGGGGCAGGTGTCGCTCGCCAAGACCCATGCCGAAGAACTCAAGGCCCGCAACGCCAAGCTCGAATCGGAAGTACGCGACCTGAAGGATGGCACCGGCGCCGTCGAAGAGCGGGCCCGCTACGAGCTGGGCATGATCAAGCAGAACGAAATCTTCATCCAGGTCCTGGGCGCCAACGGCAAGCCGACCGTATCGGCCACGCCATTGCCGCCGCCCAAGCCCGACCCCAAAGCTGTTCCAACTCCCTGATACGCCAGAAAACCGTTGACACGGCCTGCGCTTCGGTCTTATATTTCTGTAATAACAGAAATTAAAGAATCGAGAGAATCATGGCATTGGGCGCCACGGAACAGAAGTTCATCCTGCACTGGGGCGAAATGGGCGCCCGCTGGGGCGTCAACCGCACCGTGGCCCAGATCCACGCCTTGCTGTTCCTGGCCAACCGCCCGCTGGCGGCCGAGGACATCGCCGAAGCGCTGGTGGTGGCGCGCTCGAACGTGAGCAACAGCCTCAAGGAACTGCAAAGCTGGAACCTGATCCGGGTGACCCACCTGATGGGCGACCGGCGCGACCATTTCGTGGCCCTGCAAGACGTGTGGGAAATCTTCCGCGTCATCGTGGAAGAGCGCAAGCGGCGCGAGATCGATCCCACCCTCACCGTGCTGCGCGAATGCGCGATCGAAGGCGGCAAGGATGCCGCGCTCGACACCGCGTCGCTCACGCGCATGAACGAAGTGCTGGCCTTCCTGGAAATGCTGGGCGCCAGCTACGACGACTACAAGCACCTGCCGCCGCCCACGCTGGAGCGCATGCTGAAAATGGGCGGCAAGCTGGCGCGCTTCATGGACGGTGCGCCATGATCGAGGCTCAACTGACCTTGTACTACGACGGACTATGCCCGTTCTGCCGCGCCGAAATGGCGCGCCTGCGCGGCTGGGACAAGTCGCACCGGCTGGCCTTCGTCGACATCGCGCTGCCCGGCTTCGACCCGGCATTCCTGGGCGCCGGCATGGCCGAACTCAATCGCGAGATGTATAGCCGCACGGCGCAAGGCGCGATCCTGGTGGGCACCGCCAGCATCCTGGCCGCCTACGAACTGGTGGGGCGCACCTGGCTGGTCTGGCCCCTGCGCGTACCCGTGCTGCGTTCTGTCCTGTCTTGCCTGTACCGCCTGTTCGCCCGTCACCGCTACACCATGTCCAGGCTCCTCGGTTACCGCAGCGCACCCGCCTGCACCGACGGCGCCTGCAAGAGGGATCTCTGAATGGATCTGCGCACCTGGGCCGTCCGGCTCACCTATATCGCCATCGGCGCCCACCTGGTCGTGGGCGCCGTCCTGCCCACGGTGGCCAATGCCGCCATGTTCGACGGCTACCACCGCGCCCTCGAAACCTTCTTCTGGGGCGCCGACGTTCCGGCCCAGGCGCGCGCGCAGCAGGTGTGGTGGATCTCGCTGTTCGGCCCCACGGTGCAAGCGGCCGCGCTGTGGATGGGCGCACTGGCCTGGATGGGCGACCGCCAGCGCAACAGCTTCGCCTGGGGCGCGCTGATCGCCGGCATCGTGCTGTGGGCGCCGCAGGACATGCTCATTTCCCTGCGCGCCGAGTGCTGGGCCAATGTCTGGCTCGACCTGTTCGCCGTGGCCGGCATGCTGCCGCCGCTGGTTTATCTCTTTTTCGCCGACCGTCAGAAAGTGGAAGCATGAATACACATCACCTCGCACTGCAACTGCTGGCCTTGCAAGGCATCCTGGGCGCCTTCGACACCCTGTACCACCACGAGCTGACCGAAGCGCTGCCGGGCCGCCGCACGGCGCGCCTGGAACTGTCCATCCACGCGGTGCGGGCGCTGATCTACGGCGCCCTGTTCGTGGGCCTGTCGTCCTGGGCCTTCCACGGCATCTGGGCCATCGTGCTGCTGGTGGTGTTTGCCGTCGAAACCGGCCTGACGCTGTGGGACTTCGTGGTCGAGGACAAGACCCGCCTGCTGCCGGCCACGGAACGGATCACGCATACCGTACTGGCCATCAATGGCGGCGCCATCATCACGCTGCTGGCGCTGACCGCACCGGCCTGGATGGCGCAGCCCACCGCGCTGTCCTGGCAGCCGCAGGGCGTGCTGGGCGCCTTCCTTGCCCTGTGCGGCGTGGGCGTGGCCATCTCCGGCGTGCGCGATGCCTTCGCCGCGCGCGCGCTGGGCCGTGAAACGACGCTGTCTGCCCATTTCAGCGATACCGAGAAAGCCGTGCTGGTCACGGGCGCCACCGGTTTCATCGGCCAGAAGCTGGTGCGGGCGCTGCTGGGCGACGGCCACCGCGTCACCGTGCTCACGCGCGATCCGCGCAAGGCCGCCTGGCTGTTCGACGGGCACGTCGAGTGCATCTCCAGCATGGACGACGTGCCGCTGTCGCGCCGCTTCGACATCGTATTCAACCTGGCCGGCGCGCGCATCCTCGGCTGGCGCTGGACGCCCTTGCGGCGCACCGTGCTGCGCCGCAGCCGCATCGACTTCACGCGCCGCCTGGTCACCTGGATCGGCAAGGCCAGGCACAAGCCGGCGCTGATGCTGTCGGCGTCGGCCATCGGCTACTACGGCATCCAGCCGCGCGGCGACGATACGCCGCTCGACGAAGACCAGGGCCCGCAACAGATGTTCATGTCGGACCTGTGCCGCGAATGGGAAGCGGCAGCCGGCGGCGCCTGGGTATTCGGCGTGCGCGTGGCGAACATGCGCTTTGGCCTGGTGCTGGGCGGGCAGGGTGCGCTGCCGATGATGCTGTTGCCGATCAAGCTGGGCCTGGGCGGCCCGATCGGCGGCGGCAGGCAATGGATGTCGTGGATCCATGTCGACGACGTGATCCGCGCCATGGCCCATGTGTGCCTGACCGGCGAGGGCGGGCCGTACAACGTGACCGCGCCCGGCAGCGTGACCCAGGCGCAGTTCGCGCGCGTGGCGGCGCAGGTGCATGGCCGTCCGGCCATCTTCCCGACGCCCGGCTACCCGATGCGCCTGGCGCTGGGCGAACAGGCCGACCTGCTGCTCGAAGGCCAGCGCGTGGCGCCGGTGCGCCTGCTCAAGGAAGGCTTCAGCTTCGCGCACCCGGAGCTGCAAGGCGCGCTGGCCAGCCTGGCCGGAAGGAGCCGCAGTGGCGCATGAACCGGCCATGATCCGCTGCGCCGATTTCGCCCACGACCTCGAGGGCATCCGCGCGCTGATCAACGAGTATGCGGCATGGCTGGGCTTTGACCTGGCCTACCAGGGCTTCGACGACGAAATGGCGCGCCTGCCCGAGGTGTACGGCGCGCCGAACGGCATGTTCTTCGTGGCCGTCGCCGACGGCGTGCTGGCCGGCTGCGTGGGCGTACGCTGGCTCACGCCCGATACCGGTGAAATGAAACGCCTGTATGTGCGGCCGGCGTTTCGCGGCAGGGATTGCGGCGCGGACCTGGTGCACGTGGCGCTGGCCGGCGCGCGCGGGCAAGGCATGCACCGCGTGGTGCTCGATATCGCGCCGAAAACCGCGGCCGCCATCCGCCTCTACGAGGGAGCCGGTTTCGTCGAAATCCCGCCTTACTATGACTGCCCGCTGCCTGGAACGCGCTATTTCGCGCTCGATTTTGCTGTCTGAGTAGCAACTGTCACGATACCTCTGGTAACACTTCTTACGATGCGAGGCACACTGTAAACGGGTTTACCGTGTGTAATGGACCTGTGAGCAAAGCATGTGTTTGAGGCTCATGTGCCAGGAGGGTTTTCTCTTCGGGTACCCTGAAAACGCATCGGCTTCATTTTCTCCCAGGAGTTTAATATGATCAAGAAAGCACTCATCCTCGCAACTGCGGCTCTTTGCCTGACCACCGGGGCTTCGGCCTTCGCGCAGTCCAGCGACTACCGGAATGACCGGAATGACCGCAGCGAGCGTTATGAGAGCTCCGACCGCGGCGACCGGTACGAGCGGAACGACCGTGACGACCGCGCCGACTATCGCGATGAACGCGACAACCGCTACAGCCGCGACCACCAGCGCTATGGCCGTGACCACCAGCGCTATGGCCGTGACCACCAGCGCTATGGCCGTGACGAGCGCCGCGGCCACAACTACGGCTACTACCGTGCCGGCGGCCAGCGCCACGATTACTACCGTGGCGAACGCCTGTCGAACGACTATCGCCAGGACCACTATGTGGTTTCCGACTGGCGCAGCCGCCGCCTCAGCGCCCCGCCGCGCGGCCACCACTGGGTGCAGGCCGGTAACGACTACCTGATGGTCGCGATCGCCACCGGCATCATTGCCCATGTCATCATGAATAACCATTGATCTGGTGTTAGTCAAGGCGCCGCCGGGCAACCGGCGGCGTTGTCCGTTTACAGGCTCAATAATTCCTTGAATTCGGCGGCATTGCGGCGCGAGATCTCGATGGTCTTGCCATCGTTCATGGTCACGTCGTAGCCCAGGCTGATCGATTCGGCGATGCCGCGAATCTCTTGCAGGTTGATGATGCACTGCCGGCTGGCCTTGAAAAAATACTTGGCCGGCAAGCGCTCGGCTACGGTGCTGAGCGGCTTCTTCACATACGCGTTCTCGTTCCCGAAATAGATGCGCACGTAATTCTTGCAGCTTTCGATATAGCGGATCGACGCCAGGCTGACCAGGTGGCAGCGTTCGCCATCCTTGACGAAGATTTTGCTGCCGATATCGAGCGGCGGCAGTTGCGGCGCGTCCGGTTCGGGCACGCCCAGCTTCGCGATCGCCATGGCCAGCCGTTCGGCGCTGACCGGCTTGAGCAAATAGTCGACCGTGTTGTAATCGAAGGAGCGGATCGCGTATTCGGAATAGGCGGTCGTGAACACGATGCGCGGCAGGTAGTCGAGCGCGGCCAGCAGGTCGAAGCCGGTGGCGCCGGGCATATGGATGTCGAGGAAAATGACATCGGGCCGGGTTGCCGCGATCAGGGCCAGTGCGGACGTGGGGTGATCGGCCTGGCCGACCACGTCGATTTCCGGAAAGGCGCCCAGCATGCGCACCAGGCCTTCGCGCGCCAGGCGCGAATCTTCGACGACAATGGCCTTCATAGTCCGCGCTCCAGGGGCAAGGTGAGGGTGGCGCTGAACCGGTTGGCGGTATTGGCGATGGCCAGCGACGCCCGCTCGCCGTACAGCAGCGCCAGGCGCTGCGCGATATTGCGCAGGCCGATGCCCATGCCGTCGCGCGGCTCGCTGGTGGCCGGCATGTCGTTGCACACCTTGAAAACGAGTTCGTCGCCGTGCCGCGCCGCTTCCACAGTCAGCGTGCCGCCCGCGTGCAGCTGCTCCAGTCCATGCTTGATGGCGTTTTCGACCAGCATCTGCAGCACCATGGGCGGCACCAGCGCTTCGTGCAGGTCGTGGCCGATCGCGATCCGGAAGCGCAGCCTTTCTTCGAGCTGGGCGCGGACGATGGCGATGTATTTTTCGATGATGGCCACTTCGTGACCCAGGCACACCTTGCCCTGCGTGCTGCTTTCGAGCGAATAGCGCAGGATCTCGGAGAACGCGATGATCATGTCGTCGGCGCGTTGCGCGTTCTCGTGGATCATGAAGCGGATGTTGTTGAGGGAGTTGAACAGGAAGTGCGGATTGAGCTGGTTCGACAGGCTGGCCAGCTGCGCATCCTTCAGATTGTTCTGAAGGCGCAGGTTGAACAGCTCCGTCGCTTTCGCGCGCCGGGTGGTGGTCACGCTGATGTAGATGAAGCTCCACACCAGCACGAACATCTGGTTGACCACCCCTTCGCTCTGGAGATTCATGAACAGGTATTCGCCATAAGTGAGCGTCCGGCCCATGCTCTGGTACTTGGCCAGGAACTTCGCCCAGAAAAATGGCATCACCGTCAATTGCAGCAAGAGCGCAATGGCCAGTCCGGCCACTGCGCTGTAGATCACGGCAAAAGCGATCAGGCGTCCCATCGGCACCGTCTGGCCGGCGTGGCGCAGGAACAGCCAGCGGAAACCGAGTGCGGCCAGGGTGTAGATGGGCACCCAGGCCAGGCTGGTGGCAATCTGGTATTTCACCATGTAGCCCCACAGCACGGCCATGCCGAGCGTGACGAACAGGCCCACCGCGAGCGCGCTGCAGTGATAGAGCCAGAACTGGCGGTCGCGCGGGAAGAAGTGGATGTTCATCGGTCGGTATGGGGAAATTCAGCCCTGCATTCTAACGCACGGCTGCCTTGCGCCGGTCCCGTTCGGCGCTGCGTGCCTTGTTCAGGCCTGCTTCGAAGGCGGCATTGCCTGCCGCGGGACCCGGCATGCCCAGCGCCACGCGGAAGCCTTCGAAGGCGCTCGCATTGTCCGGGCCTGTATGCGACCTGCCGGTCGAACTGGCGGACAGGCGCGAACCGAAATTTCCGCCGCGGTGCATCTTCATGTCCTTGCTGCAGTTCGTGGTCCATGCCGAACCGTCCTTCGGTGCGCCTTCGTAGTTCAGGTGTTCGCAGTCTTCGACGATTTCGCCGACGTTGCCGATCATGTCGTACAGGCCGAACTGATTCGGTTCGTACATGCCCACCACCGACGTAAACTCCGCGCCGTCCGTGCACAGCGCCTCCTTGCCTGGCTTGCCGGTGCGCTTGCCGATCGCCGAATGTCCGAGCGTGTCGCGGATATTCCCGTAGCGGCAAATCTGCGCCTCGTCGCTGCCGAAATGGTAGCTGGCCGGGCTGCCGGCGCGTGCCGCATATTCCCATTCGGCTTCGGAGGGCAGGCGGTAGGGCTTGCCGGTGCTGGCCGCCAGCCATGCCGTATAGGCCTTGGCGTCGTCCCAGGAGACGCACATCACGGGATGATGCTCGCTTTGCGGGTAGCTGCTGGCTTGCCAGCTTCCCTTCGTATTGTCCATGCCCCATTCGGTGCTGGCGTGCTGCCAGCACGTCGCGGCTGTCTTGTGGCCGGTGGCTTCGACAAACTGGCGGAACTGGCCGACCGTCACTTCGTACTTCGCCAGCTGGAAGGCGGAAATTTTCACCTCGTGGACGGGTTGTTCAACCGGGTAACCCGGGCCAGCGATGGTCGTTGGGCTGCCCATGGCGAAGGTACCTGCGGGGATGCTGGCCATCGGCGGTTCGATGGCGGGCGCCGCGGCGGCGTTGGCGGACAGGATCAGCAGGATAAGGGGAGTAATTTTCATGATGTCTTCGTGGTTGGAAAAAGGAGGGTGGATTACCAGATGCGGATGCGTTCGCCGGCAGCGCGGTACATGGCGTCGCCGGGTTTGGTACCGAACGCTGCGTGAAAGCCGTCCGTGTTCAGGGCCGGGCCGTTGGCGCGGTATTCATGCGGGGCATGCGGGTCGGAATCGAGCATGGTGGCCATGGCCTGGTCGCGCATCTTGACGCGCCTGAACTGGGCGGCGGCGATGAAGAAGCGCTGTTCGCCGGTCAGCCCGTCGATCACCGGCGACGGCTTGCC
>Ga0187844_10001079_pt1 | contig 21235 bp, 18 predicted proteins | sample SpaLakP09_SKY_50_FD_134517 | JGI IMG/M metagenome (GOLD analysis project Ga0187844, IMG submission 134517) | Oligotrophic lake water microbial communities from Sparkling Lake, Wisconsin, USA - SP09_SKY_50 | ecosystem: Environmental > Aquatic > Freshwater > Lake | place: USA: Sparkling Lake...
TTGGCACACGCAACTTCACACTGCCTCTTCAAAACGGTCAATACATCGAAGTTGTCTGTCCACTAGATCACCCAGCAACAGAGCAAACTCCTTGGGGTAAAGCTGTTAGCAAGAAAGCACAAGAAGGTGGCGGCTGGCTTACTTGGGTTTTTGCAACAGAAGATATTTCAAAGGTTGAAGAAAAATTTGGTCGCAACGCAATCGAAGGTCACCGCACACGTCCAGATGGCAGCGATCTCAAGTGGAAGCAAATCGGAGTAAATGAAATTACAGATTCTCGCGAGCTTCCATTCTTTATTCAATGGCTAACCGCTGATCACCCATCACAAGATGGAAAAGCCGTTGCAGCTATTGAGAAGATCACTATTGCTGACACAAATCACTTAGCTGATTCTTGGTTTAAAGCAGAAATTCTTGATGGATTAAATGGTGCTTTAGTTGATTTTGTTGATCCAGCAACAAATGATGGTGAGTACGGGATTGTTGCGGTTCAATTAACGACACCTGCAGGATCTGTCGTTCTCGATTAGCCCAAAAAAGGTTTGATGATGTTACCAACTGAAATTCCATTTTGTGATCGCAAATAATCTTGCGATCCAGTCAATGAAATCTCTTCTTGTGAAGCAGCTACCTGAGTTATCAGAGAGCGTATACCCATTTGATTCAATTTCTCTAAAAAAGCTGATCCAAGCCCGGCACGCGAACTATGCTCCTCTAGGACGACAATCGGCAAATCAGGGTTAATTGTTCGCAGATATTCTTCATCCAGGTCAGACACAAAAGGCACAGATAAAATTTCTACATCTGTACCAAGTGATTCCAATTTCTTTTTTGCTTCCAATGCTAAAAATCCAACGGCACCAGTGAAGAAAATGTAACCCTTACTACCTCTCGATAAACTAATGAACTTACCCTGTGAGATTACTGGCGGAGCACTATGGACTAAAGGCTCACCAGCTTTACCTAATCGAAGATAAGTTGGTTTCGAAGTCCTTGCTATCATTTTGGTTAGAATTTCAGTCTCAAATTTGTCACATGGCGAGACCACATCCATATTGGGAAGACTCCGCATGACCGCAAGATCCTCTGTCGCATGATGACTATAACCCAATGTTCCATATGCGAAACCAGCACCTACGGAGACCACAACAACCGGATTATCCATGTAGCAAACATCATTTCTGATCTGTTCTAAACACCTGAAAGTTGAAAAATTCGCGATGCTATAAACGAATACCCTTTTTCCAGTCGAAGCAATGCCAGCTGCCATACTCATCATTGATTGTTCCGTGAGACCTGCATTGATAAATTGTTTTGGTAGATTGTGTGCAAAGTCATCGAATAATTGAAATCCTAAGTCGCCAGTGATCAACACAATATTTTCGTCAGCACAGGCCTCTTCATATAAAGTTTTTACAAAAGAGTTTCTCATTTTTGCTCTTTCATAATCTGATTTAGAGCATTCTCTAAATCCTTTTCGTTTGGTGGACGGTAATGCCAAAGGACTTGGTTCTCCATGTAATCCACACCTTTACCCTTTACTGTGTTAGCAATTATGCAAGTAGGTTTTCCAGTAGAAGGCAAAGATAAGGCTGAAAAAATTGAATCATGGTCATGTCCGTCGAGAGTGTGAACTTCCCATCCAAATGATTCCCACTTAGACTGGAATGGTTCTAAAGCAAGTGTTTCTTCTGTTGATCCCATTGACTGAATTCCATTTCGATCTACGATTACAACTAAAGAGTCAATTTCATGATGACTTGCAATTAAAGCGGATTCCCAGGTTGTTCCTTCGTCACATTCGCCGTCTGACATGATGACAAAAGTGCGCCCCGAGATCCCTGATCTTTTTCGTGACATCTGGATTCCAAGACCATACGGCAGCCCATGACCGAGAGAACCGGTTGAAAGCTCAACGCCAGGGGTATAAGCACTTGTAACGTGGCCACTAAGTTCTGATCCGTCGGCACAATATCGTTCCAACCAATTCAATGGGAAAAATCCTTTCAGCGCCAATACGGAATAAAGCGCTGTACAAGCGTGACCTTTAGAGAGAATGACACAATCGCGGTCAGATGAATTAACGCTAGTAGGGCTCATCTTGGCAACACTCTCATATAAAACTGCCAAAATATCCACAACTGAAAGAGCTGATCCAACATGCGATGCACCGGCACGATGGGTCATTTTGAGAATTTCTGCCCTTGAGGCTCTTGCAAGTTGAGTAGATAACTTCAAACCCGCTTCTATGTGATTATTCTCCACTTCCCAATTATGTCATGCGGGACTCTTGATTTACCAACTATTCAGCTTCAAAATCGATGATGGATCCACCTTGGGGACTATGTGACCAAGCAACACTTAATTTCAAGGCCATTTACCTTAAACAGGGGGAGCAAGGTTGGTTACCATTAATACATGAAAGCAGAGAAGCCCACCAAGACTATTTCAATTGTTACCCCTTGCTATAACGAGGAGCTGACCGTCACTAGCTGCGTTGAAGAAGTTCGAAGAGTAATGTCAAGTGAGCTACCAAACTATAACTACGAACACATTTTTATGGATAATGCATCGTCGGATCGTACCGCGAGCATCTTGAAAGATCTGGCACGAAATGACGCAAGGGTCAAACTAATTGTAAATAGTAAGAATGTCGGGCCGTTCCGAAACATGTGGCACGGATTAAAAAATGTTAGTGGTGACGTTATTGTTCCCATGATTCCCGCAGATTTACAAGACCCACCAGCTGTTATTCCACAAATGGTGAAAGAGTGGGAAAAAGGTGCTTTGATAGTTTACGGAATACGTGCGAAGCGTTTAGAGGGATTCGTTATGCGGAGTATTCGAGCCATTTACTATAAGTTGATTCGCAAGTTTTCAGGCACAGACATTCCTCTAAATTCTGGTGAATTTCTTTTGGCTGACAAAAGAATAATAGAGTCAATTATTGATATTGATGACGAATATCCCTACATTCGTGGCTTAATTGCGCAAACAGGGGCGAAGTCAGCAAAAGTGGAATATGTTTGGCAACGCCGTGGATTTGGCAAATCAAAGAATAATTTTTTGAGCCTAATTGATCAAGGACTGAATGGTTTCATCTCGACAAGTAGAGTTCCTGCTCGCTTGATAATGTTGGTCGGCTTTTTATTGTCAATGCTTGCGATCATTTCAGCTTTTTTGATGTTATTGCTCTTTGTTTTAAATCCGGTCCGTCCAGCTTTGGGAATTCCCACATTAATTGTTTCCGGTCTATTCCTTGGCGGAGTCCAATTGTTATTTCTGGGAACGATAGGCGAGTATGTTTTGAGCATTCATAGTCAAGTTCGTAAGAGACCTTCGATGTTCGAAGTCGAACGCATAAATTTTGAGAATGATCCCAATTAATGCTTAAATCACTCGAGAGTTACAATTTTCAAAGGTCACTGAGATATTTTGAGTTAAGTGGGCAAAATCTCGACGGGGCAAGAATCATAATTAGTGGTGCATCTGGGTTTGTTGGAAATTGGATCTCAGAGTTGCTCTTTCACATAGCAACAGAGAATCAACTTGATGTTGAAGTCGTGTTACTCACTAGAAATGAGGTAGAACTCCGTAAAAAATTTTCGGGAATTGTTCCCAAGAATTTTTCGATCCAAAATTTGGATATATCTAAAGTTAGTAAACCTCTTGGAATTGCTTCACACGTAATTCACGCAGCCACACCGACTTTTCAAGGAAATGGCAAAATCATTGAAGTTGAGGAAGCGAGTTTACGAGGCGCAGAGAATTTGTTAAATTCAATCTCTTTAGACAAACAAAAACCCGTTTTCTTGAATTTAAGTTCTGGCGCGGTCTATGGATTGAATGATTTGTCACAAGGAGCGATATCACTTAAGCGGCCAGTAAGCCACCCTTCCAAGATAGAGAATTTTGCCGATCAATATGCCAGCTCAAAGATTAAGACAGAACGGTTTGTAAACGAGAAGAACAATTCGGGTTTGATCACTGGGTGTAACCCACGGCTTTTCGCTTTTTTCGGTCCCTTACTACCGATAAATCAGAAGTACGCCATAGGAAACTTCATGAATTGCGTTAAGAATTCTGAGAGAATCAAATTGAATACGCGCGGTGAAAGTGTAAGATCATTCTTACATGCCGCCAATCTTGCTTCTCAGTTGGTTTATCTTTTGAGTAATCCGATAGTCGGTGAAACCCACATTGGTTCGTCATTTTCTCAACCACTCATATGGTGGGCCGAGTATTTAAGTGAAGTTTTTGGACTCGGTTCCATGGAACGTGGCAACCTATTGGAGACACCAACTTTTTATGTTCCAGAAATAGATCCGAGAATTCCTGAGTTTGAATTAAGCATGTCTGAGCGAGAAATCGAATTTAGATATTGGAACCAATGGCTAAAAAAGGAAAATTCCCTTTAAACTAGATTAGTATCCAACTTGATTTAAAGGCAGAATTTCAGACTGAACGGGGTTGAACTATATGCAAAAAATCAAAGACCAAACCCTATGCAGTGATTTACTAGTGGACGTCTTGAACCAATTAGAAGTCAGTGTCGTCTTTTGCATCACTGGGGCAGGGAATTTGGCAATTGTAGATGCACTTGTGCGCGACGCCAAAATTAAGATTGTTTATTCGCATCATGAATAGGCCGCAGTTATGGAGGCACAAGGATACTCACGTGTTACTGGAAAAATTGGCGTTGCATTGGTTACCACCGGAGGTGGAACTTCAAACACCCTAACAGGAGTATTAAGTGCCCATTTAGACTCGATTCCCATTTTGCTTATTTCCGGAAATGAAAGTTCTTTCCATTGCGAAAACGTGGATGATTTACGAGCTTATGGCGTTCAAGGTTTCGATTCATGCCGAGCACTGGAAGGTGTAACCAAGAAAACCTTTCGATTGATTGATCCAGAAAAAATTCAAGAGGATGTAGTGGGTCTAGTCGAGTTGTCATTAAGTGGACGTAAAGGTCCAGTCCACATCGATATTCCAATGGACTTGCAGCGGAAGGTTGTCGAAAAGCCAGCAAGTAAAGTGATTTCCAGTAAACAGTTTCTAGATATTTCGGCAGAGGAAAAGCAGTTCTTAGAGAATCTGATTAAAAGAATTGAGAATTCGCATTTCCCTATTCTCTATATTGGGAATGGATGCAGAGAAGAAGAAACAGTAGAAGCATTAACGGTTTTGCTTGAAAGTCTTCAAATACCCTTTATATTGAGTTGGTCGGCGATTGACTTATTCCCAGATTCCCACCCTCTGAATATTGGCAGGGCCGGAATTTATGGAGAACGAGCAACAAATATTCTTTTACAAAGAGCAGATCTATTGATTTCAATTGGCACGAGACTCGCAATTCCGCAAGTAGGCTACAACAAATTAGATTTTGCCAGAAACGCTGAGAAGTGGATTATAGAGATCGATGAAACAGAATGTAGTAAGTTTAAAGATTTGAACTGGAATGTCTGCAAACTAGATGCATTTACAGCAATTTCTAATATTCTCGAAATGGCAGATCTAAAAACTAATCAACTCTTTGAACCTTGGTTGGAAATTATTAGAGAAGTTAGAGGTGCATTTCCAAAAATCGATGATGCGGTGATTACTCAGCAGATAGGCGAAGGTTACCTGCATTCCGTAACAGCCATTCAAGTTATTTCTTCAATTAAGAAACCAAATTCGATTGTCGTTACTGATGTTGGAGCAGGCCTTTTGTCGGGGCATTATGCGATAGAGAGCAAACAAGGCGATCGGATTTTTACTTCTCAGGGTCTTGGCGAAATGGGGTTTGGGCTACCCGCAGCTATAGGAGCTTATTTTGCAGACAAAGAGAGACAGATTATCTGCCTTAATACTGATGGCGCTATCATGTTTAACTTACAAGAATTACAACTAATAAAGGAATATCAGATTCCAATTAAGTTGTTTATCTTCAACAATGCGGGATATTCAATGATTAAGATTTCGCAAGAAAACCTATTTGAGCGAAGAGTAGCTGGATCAACTCCAGATTCCGGAATAAGCTTCCCAAATTTTAAAGACATCGCTTTTACCTTTGGTTTGGTGCATGTTTTGGTAAGTAATATAGAGGAATTGGCTGCAATCACTAAAGAAATCAATGATCAAGAAACGCCGATGTTGATTGAGATCGTAATGGATCCAAATCAGAGATACCTGCCAAGACTGGGTACAAGTCGCACCCGATCTGGTGACTTAGTTTCCCCGCCTATAGAGGACCTGGATCCATTAATTGATATTCAGCTACTTGAGAAACATCTTGGCTACCAGCCACACGCTAATTCTTATAGAGCTCGGAATTTGGACATTCCCAATGAGCAAAATTAGGGTCGTGATAATTGGTACTGGGAATATTGGTGCTGACCTTTGTGAACGCATGCTTCTTGATTCTAAGTTTGATGTGGTTGCCTTAATCGGACGCAGGAAAGACAGTCCAGGGTTATTGCGTTTCAAGGACAGAATCAATAATTTGATGTCAGAGGGTATTGAAGACTTGGAAAAGATAATCAATGAAGTAGATGGAGTGTTTGATGCTACTTCCGCGCACGCACACCTCGAACATTGGGAGGTTGCGAAAAGAGCAAAAAAGTGGATGATCGATTTAACCCCATCGAAAATCGGTACACCAATTGTTCCTCAACTGATTGAATACCTACCAAGTATGTTCATGAACGGAGAGAAATCACAAAATTTTTCTATGGTCACTTGTGGTGGACAATCTGGTGCACCCTTAGCGTATGCACTGTCTAGAAGCGTAGGGGAAATTCATTCTTTAGAAATTTCCTCTAGTATCGCGGCCTTGTCGGCTGGACCAGCTACACGCGACAACATAGACCAGTACATCGAATCCACTGAACATTTAATGACCTTAGTTTCAGGGGTACAAAAAGTAAAAGCGATTTTAGTCTTGAACCCTGCTGAGCCACCCGTCATGATGAGAACTACAGTGACGCTCGCAGCCGATTCAATAAACCTAGATGCTGCGCAATCAAGATTACGTGAGATTGTTGATCAAACAAAGAAGTATGTTCCAGGCTATGAGGTTACTGTTGAACCACACAGTCCTCGACCAGGGATTATTTCAGGAACCGTGAAAGTAAGTGGCGCTGGCTACTTCCTCCCCAGTTATGCCGGTAACTTGGACATAATCAATGCAGCAGCTGTACAGACAGCCAAAATTCATATGACTGAAGAAGATGTAGTTTCTAGTGGGAGACTTTGATGAAACATTTCTATGATGTGACTTTGAGAGATGGAAATCATGCACTTCGTCATACTTTGGCCCCTGAATTTGTTAAGAAATATTGTGCAACAGCATCGGAGTCAGATGTTTGGGCGATAGAGGTTGGACATGGAAATGGATTAGGAGCTTCTTCATATTTAGTTGGAGAATCTCGTTATTCAGACTTTGATTTATTGGAGGCAGCGAGAAACACACTTAGAGAAGGTGGACCGAAACTAGCGGTGCACACTATTCCAGGTTTCGCTACGATAAAGCGTGACTTAACCCCTGCAATCAATTTAGGCGTGGAAGTGTTTAGAGTTGCGACGCATGTATCTGAAGCTAGCGTTTCACGGAAACACATAGAGTTTCTAGCCAACAAAAATGTAGTTGTGCATGGTGTTCTCATGATGAGTCATATGATTGGTATTTCTGGGTTAATTGAACAGATAAAGTTGATGGAATCTTATGGTGCGTCCGCAGTCATATTGATGGATTCGGCAGGTTATTTTCTACCAAACGATGTTGAAGACAGAATAGAAGCCATTAAGCAAGAGACTGAAATTTCCATTGGTTTTCATGCCCACAATAATCTGGGAGTTGCTGTTTCAAATGCGGAGTCAGCCGTGAAGTTTGGAGCCGAGATAATTGATGGTGCATCTATGGGTCTAGGCGCAGGTGCAGGAAATGCGCAACTCGAGAATATCTTGGCCATGCGAAAACGCATGGGAGAGAAGGTTGAAATTGAACCATTCCTAAAAATGAGTTTACTTGTAGAAGAGAACTTTCAAAACAATTTGCCTAGGACCACAAGCTCTAGCACCCAAAGTGGCCTGGCTGGGGTTTTCAGCGGTTATGCACCACAGGTCAAACAGATCTCAAGTGAACTTGGACTAGATGTAAACATTTTGTGGAGCGAACTGGGCAAACGTAGATTAGTTGCTGGTCAGGAATCAATGATTAGAGAAGTAGCACAAGACCTAATGAACCTATAGCGCTTTTGTTGTTTCGGAGATTAAGTAAAGAGGCCTTTGCTTAACCTCTTCATAAGTTAGACTGAGATACTGTGCAAGTATTCCGATTGACATCATGATTGCCGAGAAACCTAAACTGCCTAATGCGACGAGGGAGCCAAAACCTGCAAAGGGTCTCGCTCCCCCCAAAGCCCAATAGAGAGTCAAAGCAAACAACAACACCATCGTTAGCAAGCTAGACGCGATTCCGATTACAGATAGCCACATAAGTGGTTGAGCACTGTATGCAAATATGCTTCTCGATGCCTGTCCGAAAACTTTATAGAAAGAAATCCCTAACCACTTTGACTCTCCGGCAAACCGGGGAGGGCGTTCCATTTCGATGAATGTGCTCTTAAAGCCAACCCAAGAGCCGATACCTCGCATAAATCTATGATTTTCACGCAATCGATTGATTCCAAGATACGTTTTTCTGGTCAATAGTCGAAAGTCGCTAACTGACTTAGGTAACATTCCATCAGTCATTTTTGCGGCGGTCGCATAAAATCCCCAGGAAAGAATTCTCCTAAGCAGCGGAACGCTCCCGCGTTTAGTGATTCGGACCAAAACCTGATCAAATCCTTCTTCATGCTTTCGGAGTAATTTTGGTATCAACTCAGGGGGATCTTGAAGGTCAGAAGTCATCAAAATGGCTAAGTCACCGGCTGCATGGTCAAGACCGCACGTGAATGCCGCATCCAATGTAAAAGTTCTCGAAAGTTGAATACCAAGAATATTTTCATTTGATTTTGAATACTGTTCGATAATCTGCCATGTTCTGTCTTGAGAGGCATTATCCATAACAATTAAGCGGTAGGTGTACGCTGCCTCGCCAGCCATAACTTTTTGAATTCTGCTAAAGAATTCCGGCAGACAATCTTCTTCGTTTAACGCTGACGTAATTATGTCAATAGATTTTTTGCTTCTAGATTGCGTCATGTAATTTACCAATCGACTCAATTAATTTTCAGCCAAGGAGGATTTTGATCCTGAGCCATCCGCGATAATTCATGTTTTTCTCGCAGAGTGTCCATTGGCTGCCAAAATCCATCATGTTCGTAAGACATTAACTGCCCTTCACTTACCAGACGCGGGATTGCACCCGTTTCAAACGGCTCGTCATTTGAAAAGACATATTCTGCCACTTTTGGTTCGAGCACAAAAAAACCACCATTGATCCAACCTTCATCCATTTGATTTTTCTCCCCGAAATGCTCCACTCGTCCGCTTTCGATTTGCATATATCCAAAACGAGCAGGGGGTCTAACAGCGGTCACGGTTGCAAGCTTTCCATGGCTTTCATGAAAATCAATTAACTTCTGAATCGAAACATTGGCTAGTCCGTCTCCATATGTAACGATGACCCGAGAATTTGGGAAAAGACGTAGACATTGCTTAATTCGACCACCAGTTTGGGTGTTGATGCCAGTTTCAACTGCGGTCACGTTCCATGATGGCCTATCTAGTTTTGAAACTCTTTTTACTTCACCAGTATCGGTTGAGATCTCGATGTTCCCATCTAGGTCATTTATGTCCAACAACCAACGCTTGATTACGTCACCTCTGTACCCCAAGGCGATAACAAATTCATGAAATCCCTGAGTATCAAAAATCTTCATTAAATGCCATAAAATTGGCTTGTCATCAATAAGTACCATGGGCTTAGGCTTATTTTCTGTTTCTTCAGAAATTCTCGTTCCGAGGCCTCCTGCCAAAATTATAACTTTCAAAGTTTGACCCCCAAGATTTGATGCAGGCTATCTACCATGTAATCCATCATTTCGAATGTGATTCCAGGCCAGACACCAATCCAAAAAGTGTCATTCATAATTCGATCGGTATTGACCAAGTCGCCAATGACTCGTCTAGGCGTGTTCTTGAAAGCTGGCTGCCTTAGCAGATTGCCCCCGAAAAGTAGCCTAGTTCCAATCTTGAAATCATTGAGGGCTCGGACGATTTCATTTCGATTCTTAGGAGAACTTGCTTTTACGGTTATAGCAAACCCAAACCAGGATGGATCACTGTGTTGGGTCGCCTTAGGGAGCACAAAGAATTCCTCTAAACTTTGTAATCGGCCAGATAGATAGCTCCAATTCCTCTTTCGGAGTTCAACAAAACTTTGTAGCCTATTCAATTGAGCAAGACCAATAGCAGCCTGAATATCGCCAGACTTTAAGTTATATCCAAGATGCGAATAGGTATACTTGTGATCGTAGCCCGCAGGCAGTTCACCTAATTGCCATTCGTATCGCTTCAAACAAGTATTGTCACAACCTGACGGACACCAACAATCGCGCCCCCAATCTCTAAAAGATTCAACAATTCTCTTGTGTGCAACTTTCTTTACTAGAACAGCACCACCCTCTCCGGTAGTAATGTGGTGTGCGGGATAAAAACTGAAAGTTGAAAGATCTCCAAATGTTCCTAAGTTTTGCCCTCTGTAAGTCCCTCCTAGGGCATCGCAGCTATCTTCGATAAGCCAAAGATTGTGTTTGTCTACAAAATTCTTAACAAAATCTAAATTGAAAGGGTTTCCCAGGGTATGCGCCATCATTATTGCTTTAGTTTTTTCTGAAACAGCCTCTTCAATCTGTTCGTCAATCGCTACATAGGTCTCTGGATCTACATCAACATAAACAGGAATTAAGCCGTTTTGAAGTATTGGGGTAACGGTGGTTGGAAATCCCGCAGCGACAGTAATTACTTCGTCCCCAGGTCTTAGTGCCCGCTCACCGTGGAGAGTGCTAGTAAGAGAACTAAGTGCAAGTAGATTCGCGGAACTTCCTGAATTAACCATGAATGCATGCCGCATTCCAACTGTCTTTGCAAAACTAGATTCAAATTCCTCGGTATATGGACCTGAAGTCAACCAGAAGTCCAAACTAGCATTAACTGCCGCAGTGAGTTCTTCTTCCCCAAAAAACTTACCAGTTACAGGGATCATTGTTTCACCCGGCTCGAAAGATCCCCCTCGATGACGACTGTGAAACGCTCTTTGAGTGATTTTTTCGATCTCTTTTGCCTCTAGCTCATCCATTGTGATCCCCGTTCGCCACCAAAATCAAGCTCTACCAAAAGGTACAGAGAGAACACTACAGTTAGAACATGAGCACAGACCTTAATTCCCTTAAAAAGAACCTTGATGGCCCAGTTTTAATCACAGGCCACACCGGTTTTAAAGGGACTTGGCTGACGCTTCTGATGGAAACCTTGGGTATTGAAGTGCATGGGTTGTCCCTGCCCCCCGATAAGGATTCTCTATATGCGAGACTTGGCCGACAAGGTAAAATCGAAGAATCTTTTGCGGATATTCGATCTTTTTCAGCGGTTGAAGAGTTCATTTCGAACCGCAAACATGCAGCAGTGTTTCATATGGCTGCACAACCACTCGTGATTGAGTCATATAGATCTCCATTACTGACTTTTGAAACGAATGTAATTGGTACAGCAAATGTCTTTCATGCCGCCACAAAAGTCAATTCTTCAAAAGCGGTTATTGCAATTACTACTGACAAGGTTTATCGAAATGAAAACCAAGGAAAACTTTTTAAAGAAGGTGATCCGCTGGCTGGCAAGGACCCATACAGTGCGAGCAAGGTTGGTACTGAATCTGTAGTTTCAGCTTGGCAACAAATCTCTCGAATTGAAGGTGGGCCAAGGTTCGTTTCCGTTAGAGCTGGAAACGTAATCGGTGGCGGCGATATGGCTCAAGATAGACTAATCCCCGATCTAATTAGGGGTTTTTCAACTCAAACAGCAGTGAAAGTGCGCAATCCAAACAGTACGCGACCTTGGCAACATGTTCTAGATCCACTGATCGGGTATTTGATGTGCCTCCAAAAGGTAGTTACTGGAGCAGAAATCGAGAGTTTGAATTTTGGCCCCATGGAACCAAGTTTACGCGTGGACAAGGTTGTAAAGACTGTGCAAGCTGCTTGGGGGCACGAAACTCTTGTAGAGTTCGAAGAACCTGTGAATCGAGTCTATGAGTCAAGTCGTCTTGACTTGGATTCAACACTCGCCGAGGAATCACTTGGATGGAAACCCGTTTGGACACAAGAAGAAGCGATCGTTCAAACAACTAATTGGTGGAAGAGCATTCTTATCCAAAAGCTTGATCCACTGGAAGTAACAATGGAAGATATTTCCCATTCTCTTCGAGAGCACAAAATTCATGAAAAGTAACAAAAGCAAGTTGATTCCAAGTAAACAAATAGATTTTGGTTGGTTTGCATTAAGGAGTAAGTATCTTCCTTACGCATACATTGGTTTTGGAATTCTATGGCTACTGAACTGCTTAACGATTATGAAGTCTCATTGGGCCGGAGATGACTGGCCAAATAGTCAGACCCCATATTGGATCCAATGGAGATACGGCTCCCTATCCATATGGAATGTTTTAACAGAGGCACTCTTTTGGAATGGCCAGTGGATGAATGGAGCAGGTCGTTTTTATCCAATTCATTGGATTGAATCTCGATTTATCTTTTCCTACCTTCAAGAACATTGGGAATACAAACTTTATCAAACGACTTCCCTTGCCCTTGCCGGATTCCTTTTCGCATATGTTGTTTACCTTTTATCTAAATCACATACTTTGTCAATCGTAACAATTATGATGCTTTCACTCACTGTTCAATTCAGACGAGATTTTGATCCTCACATTGCTTTTGCCGTGATGTTACCAAGTTTGCTGGTTAGAGTACTTTTGGCAATCGTGTTCTCATATTTGGCGGCTAAGTCTCCAAAGACTCTCTCTGGGGTTGGATATGGATTCGCCGCAGGCATTCTTTACTTCATGGCTATGTCTACTTACGAATTCGGATTTTTGTTATTTCCAACTTTATTCATTGCCTATCTAATTGGCTCAAAAGACAAGTCACACCTGCGAGAGCAAAGCGCGAAGGTGATGCCCAAGATGTTGGTCATAATCTCCCCACGCTTTTTGCCAATTCTTGTTTCGTGGGTTGGCTATGGAATTTTTGTTTTCGGGTACCTGCGGCCTAACGCGACGTCTATTTCAGGAAGCTATGTGCTTGGTCTCTCATCGAAATCGATTCCTGTCTTCATATCTCAATCATTTATGGGGTTGCCAGGCCTAGCATTTAGATCTAAAGATTTTGAGATTTCATTTTCAATTTTAGTCATAGTTCTAATCGTGTTTTGGATTTCAAAGAAATCATTTGATTCCTTCAATGGGTTTTTGGTTAAGCAAGAGATTATCAATCACAAAGGAGGCTCTCTCGATGATAACAACGCGAGAGTTGGAGACCATGGTATTCTGCTTGGATTTATTGCATTAAATCTAATACTTGCACCTGGCTTAATGATGTCTATGCAACCATCTTGGTGGGACCGCGCAGACCTAACCCATTCATATCTAGGCGTAATGATCACTGAGTTTGGAACCGCTCTATTGCTATCCATTTTGCTTCTAAAGTCTCCGTTTTTAAAAGAATATGTTCTTGTTAACAGGATTAGAAGTAAGAAACGAAAGAAGTGAAAAAGTTGACTGAGAAATCAATAACACGTATGAATAAAAATTTTGCCTCAGTGCTATGTGTTCTTCTGGCTCTAAATTTAGTTCATAATTTGAAAGTATCAAATGAAAATCGAACCAGAGAGTTCCAATACGAAGCATGGCAGACCCTCACAAAATCAGTCGGGTTTTTTGATGAGGTAAAAACCTCAGATATTTTTATCTCTTCCAACCAAAACGATGCATTTGAGACAAATGCAGGTTCTTTTTACGCGAATTCAGGGAAACGCCTTGCATATATGTTTAATACAAACGTTATTTGGCCTGATTTCAGTCAATGTCAACTGATCGCTGAATGTCAACTATCTTCTGTTCGGGAGAAATCCATATCCACAATTCCGAACCTAACGCGAGGGACTTTTGTACCCAAGTTACTTGCCAGCAATCGAATCGATGATTGGGTAGGTATCAACTCTAAAGAAAATGCACTCAGCAAGAGCACTATTTGGGCTTTCGATATGTTTCTGATGACGCCAACAACTTATTTCAGCTACCTGGTTCCTTTTCTAAGTAATGAAAAGCAAGCTCAAGTAGATTTCTTGAATCTCAAAGCAGCCACCGTGACAAATCAATTTGTGAATGAATTCAGACCGGCCATTGCAGGCATTTGTTTGGTTCAATTTGGCGAAATACGAAAACAATCGGATCAAATTATGACTATTTGGAGAGTGCCTGATCTGGGATTTGATCCAAGTGGCACACCTATTAAGTCACCAGAAAAATTGGATTTCAAACAAGTTCAAGCCGGAACATGCGCAAATAAATGAAAACACTTTTCACTAAGGCTAAATTTGGAAGTCGGACAATTGAGGTCATCAAGGATGCCTTAGCAGTAGCTTCATTGCTTTTTGTTTCGACCGCCATGTCGTTGTTGGTTTTTCGAGAGAATCTCTCGGGATTATTCCAAAATAGTATTCCACTCGCCGGAGACGGTTTACTAACTGGGTTATATATCAAAATTGTTGAGCAGTCCGATTATCGATCCTTAATCTTGCAGAATGTTTTCTCACTTCAATATGGCTGGCCTGGGAAGTTAGACTTTACCTCGTATCCCGTAGGAAACACCCAAGAGATGTTCCTGATAAAGATATTCATGGACGTTACCGGAATCATTGATCCCTCTCAAATCATTCACATATTCTCAATTATCAAGGCAGCTCCAATAGCCGTCGCTGCCTTCATTCTGGCGAGAGTGCTCGGTATCAATCGTCTTATTTCTATATTGATTGGTTTAGCCTTTGCATTTACAACATATAATTTGGTGCGGGCCGAAGGCCATTTTTTCTTGGCATTGACGTGGTCAATACCTTTGGGACTTTCTGCAATATTTCTTGCTTTTAACCAGGTAATTAGCGACAAAAGTCCATCGAAGAAGATTGTTAGCTTCGGGCTCATTTTGAGCCTATTTTCTTTCATGTCTGGTTTCTATTACAGCTTATTCTTGATTATTTTTTCTTTCATTTCTGTGATTTTCTTGTTTCTTCGATTAAGCCAAGTCAAATCCGAACAATCTCTGCTCGTCCGTACGAGAAATACTTTGTACAAGCTTCGCTTTCCATTCCTTGTATTTTTTGTTTTCAGCGTTGGATTGCTTTTTCAGACAGTTCCAGTATTGCTGCGTAACATGTCCGTCTCAAAACTAACTGGATTGGCAGATCGCAGTGTAACCGAGTCAGTAATTTACTCCGGCACTCCGGAGAGTTTACTGTTTGATTTGTATTCATTTGGCCTAAGAATTTTAGATCGACCTGATCTAATTGCTTATCTGCAAACCAGAATTTCGTGGGAAGGCTCGCAAGTTGGCGCTTTAAGTGGTGGCGTTTTGGCTAGCGCATTCCTTTTGATGCTCATCTTAGGTCTAACAAAGCTGCTTGCAATGAATCAGAATCAAGCCCGCGACCCAGTATGTATAGGTAAATCTCAGATTTTTGTGCTGATTATGCTTTCAACTTCTCTACTACTCTATTTTGTCTCTCCGATTAACTTTACGGTATCAAAGTTTCTACCTCAAATTCGTGCTTGGGGCCGCTTGAGTGTAGTGATTTCCCTGTTAAGTTTGATGCTGCTTGGTCTTTTTCTAACAAGCCTTAAAAGATCTCAGTTAATGATTTACATAATGGCAGCAATAATTACTGTTGTTCCAATTCTTGAATACAAACAGTTTCGAACGAATCGCCCACCGAGCATCGCTTTGAGTAATTCAGCCGTTGCACAAAATAAGGACTTTGAAACCACGCTCCTTGATTTAAGAAGTAAGTATAACAAGAATTGTGCTTTGGTTAATTTACCACTCTATCCATTTCCAGAATTTGATCGTCCGGATGACAAAAACATTGATTATGGACAACTCCAACTTTCTATTCTTGACTATGATTACTTTCGTTGGTCCTACGGTGGAATTAAAGCAACAGAGAACTTTCGAGTTTGGCAACCCTTAGTTTCAGAGTTTCCACCTTTTGCAAGAGCCTCAATTGGTGATCAGATTGCTTATGGAAGCTTTGTAGATGCGTGTGGAGCATTGATAGATACAAGTTACTTGAATGAACAAGAAAGGCTAGACTTACGTATTTTATTAGCTAATCCATCGATGTGTGTCTCGGAACTTGACGGACCGATGATTGATAATCGTGCTCGATTTGCTGTTGTTGATTATCAAAGTAATAAGTGTGAGTTGAAAAGCAATCCAGAATTGGAAAGATTGGCACTAGATACTTTCGGTAAAAATCTTGTCTGGAGAGTGGATCAATCTAGTGATATTGGATTTGAAGGTTCGTATCAAATGTTTACAACTGCGACACCCATCAATGTTAGATTTAGAGTTACACCATCCAGCAATTCTTCTGTCCTGATTCTGAGACTAAAGCTATCCTCCGAGAATGTCGAAGTTGATTCATCACGAACAGTAACAATTACAAGTTTCGAAAGTGCCATGAGCCAAAACTTTAGAGTGAAGTTTAACGCCGAAGGTCTAGGGTCGATTAAACTTCCGGCCAGTTTTACCAGGGGAGATTTAGGGAGAATCACTCTCTCGCTCTCGAACGAAGGAATGGACGAGATTGGTACTTGGGGAATCCAATTTAGTTTACGGAATTAATGCCTTACCCCACTTGATTCCAACCGTAGATCATTTTCTACCATCAATGCCACTAATTCTTGAAATGACGTTCTCGGCGACCAACCCAATTCTTGTTTAGCTTTTGACGCATCTCCAACAAGTAAGTCAACTTCAGAGGGCCTCTTCATACTCTGGTCATAACTTACGTATTTTTCGACATCTGGCTCGAGCTCAGCTGCAATTAGGGCCGCTTCAACAAAGTCATGCACAGATCTGGTTTGTCCTGTCGCAACGACATAGTCACTAGCTTTTTCAACCTGCGTCATCTTCCACATAGCTTCGACATAGTCTCCGGCATAGCCCCAATCACGCTGTGGAGATAGGTCACCGAGAGAAAAACTTTCCTGCAACCCGAGCTTTATGCGTGCAACATTAGATGTAATTTTTCGAGTTACGAACTCATGGCCACGATATTCACCTTCATGATTAAACAGAATCCCGCTAGAAATGTGCATGCCGTAGGCCTCGCGGTAATTCACGCATGTGTAGTGAGCAAAGGCTTTTGCCACTCCATATGGAGATCTAGGATGAAATGGCGTCAATTCTGTTTGAGGTGTTTCACGAACCTTGCCAAACATTTCAGAGGAAGACGCCTGATAAAAACGGATACTTGTTTCCGCTCCAACCTTGCGGACTGCTTCAAGAAGTCTCAGAGCGCCCAGTCCAGTCACGTTTGCAGTTAACTCTGGTTGCTTAAAACTAAGTCCGACAAAACTAATCGCTCCTAGGTTGTAAATCTCGTCAGGCTGAATATCGTGCACAACTTGCAAAAGACTTGAAAAGTCAGTGAGGTCTCCTTGAATCAATTTCACATCTGGAAAAAGTCTAGTGAAGCTTTCCTCTCTAGAGTTTCGTTGTCCGTTCACCAAGCCAGCCACCTTGTAACCTTTACCAAGCAGGAATTTAGTTAAATGATGCCCATCTTGGCCGGTAATACCAGTAATAAGTGCTGTTTTCACAAACCCCTCACAATCCGCTTTAGCGATACCTTAACCTAATGCAGCATTATTCTCTGATTGCTGCAAGCAATTCCTCCGAATATTCCGCCCAAGAATATGATCTTCTAGGGGCCTCACCATTTTGTGCCCCACCTATGTGCGCTCTAAGTAGTTCTGACATTAAATTAGCGATACCACGCACATCATCTGGCCCTACGAAAAAGACATTATCTTTCTGACCAAATTCTCGATGGGAGCCAATATCGCTTGCAATCACTGGCTTTCCCGTAGACATCGCTTCCGCCAAAGGTAATCCAAAACCTTCAATCCATGGAACTGAAATGTAGGCAAAAGCTTCACAATAAAGATCTAGTAAAGCCGAATCAGAGGCATCATTTATGATTCGTAGAGCTCGATTCCTAATCTTCAATTCTTTGCAATATTCAATCACAGAACCATTATTCCAACCCTGTCCCCCGGCCAACACAAGCTGAAATTCAAAACCCTTCTGCCAGCAGTCTTCAGCCGCCCTCAGAATAGACAAGTGATTCTTTCTAGGCTCAATGCTTCCCACGCACAAAAATTTTGGAGGTGTGGCACCTTTAGATTTGTCTTCGAGGAATTCACTAAATCCAATAGGTAGATGTATTGATTTCATTTTTCTATTGATATCGACACTTGTGTACTTCTTGACCTGGTTTAGTGTAAATTCCGAGATTGTCACGATATTTGTGGCTTTTGAGAGAAGATTTAAATAATTTGGAAAAGTTTGTATGCTCGAAGATGCAAAAAACTCCGGGTTTGAAATGGGCAGTAAGTCGTATACCAAAACACTCAAGTTCCCAATGTTTCTAAAGTACAGGAGTCTGCTGACTATTCGTTCTCCTTGAATTGGTTCGACGATGAGGAGCGTTTGGTTGTAGAGCAAGGGCACTTGAATACTTTCTGACAAGTAATTCCCGCCAGTAGAATTGTTCAAGTGCCTATTCCTGAAGAATTTAATTGATCGCGTAAGCAGGGATGTCCGCAGAGCTTGTTCTCTTCCAGAATTAGAGATTAAGTATCGGTACGAGCTAAAAAGCCCATGCCAAAAGGCCGCAATCAGCACTTTCGCAATCCGACCGTTCTTCTTTTCAACTGAAGAACTTTCGACATTTTGTCGGAAAGGTAGTTTTTCTGAAACTATTTTTTTGTCAACAAGTTGCCAAACTTGATGATTTTCATTCCAGACAACCCAGTTAACTCGAGGATTTGTGAGCAGGTTCGCACCTAGTTGCCGAATGACTCGCTGAATTCCCGTATTGAAGGGATAGTTGATCGTATGCGAAATATCAATGCAAATACTGTCAGGCTCTAGATTAACGAAGGAAATTTTGGAATCTTCAACGAACTCCTTTTGGAGCTTTTCATATGCCTCGCCCGCCCCACTTGTACCATTTTGTTGGTATCCCCACCTCAGTGAGATCAAGTCACCTCTTATTGGTAAAGAGCCAGAAAGTACGTAGTAAACAAGTGTCCACGATTCAAGAGCGTTCCAATCCTTATTTGAAGAGTTTAATCCCATAAGGCACTCAATCATCGAACTTAAATCATTGAATTCAGGATCATTCAAGCTTGACTTTGATGTACGGTCAACGTGCCTTAAAAAACTAAACAATCTCTCTCTAGCCTGAAATGTCGCATCTCCCATTTTCAAAGACTACCAAATCAAAGTGCTTTACTTAAAAACTTTCCTAAAATCCCTCTATAATTTCGAACAACAGCAAGTATGATTTTCGTAAGGAGTCGAGCGAAACCATGATCAGAAGAGCGCTGAAGTTCTTACTAGGGGTACTAACACAAAAACTTCTAGCATCGGTCAATTTTTGGAATTTCAAGGAAAGTATTGAATCACGGCTAGGAGCTATCGAGTCGAGGCTAGGAGCTATCGAGTCGAGGCTGACCGAAACTGAATTACGCGTGGACACGAGATTAGATAGCTCGGAGAATAGATTAAATGCCGCTGAAAATAGAATTGGTTTAATTGAGAACCCACTAAACATCCATCGGGGTGTTCTTGAAACATTCTACAGCCCTGTTAACTTGGAAGAAGAAGTTATCGACTTTGCTTTTCAGTTAAGAAAAATTCTGACGGTCAATCAGCAGATCGAAGCCAAAATCGCAAGATTTGGCAATCATGGCGATGGCGGTTACGCAATTGTAGATGACTTGAAAGAATCTGATGTGCTGTTTTCCATTGGGGTTGGTGATAATGTCAGTTTCGATGAAGAATGTGAAAAACAAGTATTAAAGGTTGTTCTAGTTGATCACACGGTGCCTAGTTTCAATCCACCAATAGGCAATTTTGAAATGATAAGAAAACCTCTCGTCCCAGGTGGGGACTCTGGAAATGGCGTAACTATCCATCAGTTGCTTAGCCAGCAAGTTGATGCAAAAGACTATGTTTTGAAAGTAGATATAGAAGGTGCTGAGTGGAAAATTTTGAGTGAACTTGCCTCTTCGGATCTCGTAAAGTTCCGTCAAATCATTTTAGAATTTCATGGCCTAAACAATTTTCTTGATTTAGAGGAAAAATTGAGTGCTTTGAAAAAACTAACTAGTACTCATTCTCCAATTGTGGTCCATGCAAATAACCAAGGTTCCCATCGATTCATAAGCGGAATGTTTCTCCCGGATGTACTAGAAGTTACATGGGCCCGAACGAATTCATATACATTTCATTCCGATTGGAATCAAGATATCCGTAATCTTCTAAGCCCTAATTCTCCTGATTTACCCAGTATTTGGATCGATTGGATAGACGGAAAACCAAAATAAATCTCTTAATGCTCCGATGAATTGAAATAAACATACTTTCGTAAAATAAAGAAGTTAAATGGCAATAGAATACACATGGAAAGTGCCTTCGATAAAACTTCCCCTAATCCTTCACTCATAAGAACTTCAATAATCAAAGAACTCATCACCCACAAAAACAGAATGTTTAGAAAATATCGCATCAGAGTCTTACGGTGTGCTGAGACCGAATCAAAGGTCCAAAAATAATGTGCTAAGTAATTGAAAGATGTAGAAATCATCGCAGCAATAAAGTTCGAGACAAAAACTATTTCAATCAAGTAGTACGAATATGTAAAAACAACAATATCCAAGAGCAAACTCATAGTGCCAACTAGTAACCACTTTATGAATGTGGAAGTTAGAAACCTTCTTGCAGTCTCAAGCAGTTTCATATTCCTGCCTTCTCCATGGTAGATCAGAACTAATTCAGTGGCTTGGGCCGGGATCGAACCGGCGACCTAACGATTTTCAGTCGTTCGCTCGTACCAACTGAGCTACCAAGCCAACAAAGATCTTGCTAGTAGTTGCCCACCAGTACGTATGGCACACAAA
>Ga0187844_10001087_pt1 | contig 21181 bp, 10 predicted proteins | sample SpaLakP09_SKY_50_FD_134517 | JGI IMG/M metagenome (GOLD analysis project Ga0187844, IMG submission 134517) | Oligotrophic lake water microbial communities from Sparkling Lake, Wisconsin, USA - SP09_SKY_50 | ecosystem: Environmental > Aquatic > Freshwater > Lake | place: USA: Sparkling Lake...
AGACGGCGGTCTCGGTCGAGCCATAGAGCTGCTTGAGGTTGATGCCGATGCTGCGATAGAAGCTGAACAAATCAGGGCCGATCGCCTCGCCCGCCGTGTAGGCCACCTGCACGCGCGAGAGGCCCAGGCTATTGCGCAAAGGCCCGTAGATCAGCAAGTCGCCTAACTGGTATTTCAGTCGGTCCAGGGCGCCGACCGGCCGGCCATCCATCAGCGCCGGGCCGACCCGCCGCGCCAGGGCCATGCAGCGGGCGAACAACCAGCGCTTGGGTCTTGATGCGTCTTCCATGCGGATCATCACGCTGGTCAGCAAGCCCTCGAACACCCGCGGCGGCGCGAAGTAATAGCTCGGGCCGATCTCCTTGAGATCGATGCTGACCGTGCTGGTCGACTCGGGGCAATTGACCACATAGCCGCAAGCCAGCCACTGGGCATAGCTGAAGATGTTCTGGCCGATCCAGGCCGGCGGCAGGTAGGCCAGCACTTCTTCCTCATGGCTTAGGCGGTCGAAACGCGCGCCAGCCTGGGCACGATCGATCAGGCTGGCATGGGTGTGGACCACGCCCTTGGGATTGCCCGTGGTGCCCGAGGTGAAGAACATGGCCGCCACATCGCTGCTCAGGCCTTGTGTGACCTCGGCGGCAAAGAAGCCGGGGCGAGCCAGGGCATCGTGGCGGCCGCGCTCGCAGAGCTCGTCGAGCGAGCGCAGGCCCATCTCCTGGTAGCTGCGCAGGCCGCGCGGATCGTCAAACCAGATGTGGCGCAGTTGCGGGCAGTGCTCGCGCAGCTCCAGCATCTTGTCCACCTGCTCCTGGTCCTCGACCACGGCAAAGGCGACCTCGGCGTTGTTGACCGGGAAGACAAACTCGGCCGCCACCGCATCCTGGTACAGCGGCACGGGGATGGCCCCGAGCGACTGGGCCGCCAGCATGGCCGCTGACAGGCGCGGCCGGTTCTCCCCCACCACGATCAGATGCTGGCCGCGCCGCAGGCCAGCAAGCGCCAGCCCATGGGCCAGCTCACGCACCAGCACGGCCAGCTGCGACCAGCTCAGGGTCTGCCAGATCCCGTATTCCTTTTCACGCAGAGCCGGCGCATCGGGGCGCTCGGCGGCATGGGCCAGCAAGAGGCGAGGGAATGTCGCATCCACGTGTTGTCTCCTGTGTCGTGCATGCAAGGCCCGCGAGAAGCGGTGCTGCCGACATCTGTTGCCTGCATGGTAGGCCGTCACTTTGACGCTGTGTTGTCGTTGTAACGACAATTCAAGGGACTCCCCCGCCGGTACTTTCCCGGGGGTGGCCTGTAAGCGCTGCGTCATCTTGGGCGGTGGACACTGCCGTATGAATTCAGCGTCAGGGATGCGCTCCGCGAGCAGCGGGGCCCATCCACCGTCCAGCCCCAGCATCCCCTTGCGTCAACGCGCCCGCTCGGCCACGGCGGCCGAGTTGGCTGCCATCCCCTGGCTGGATCTCTTGGACGAAGCGCAGCGCGAGCGCGCCGTGCAGCAGCTGCAAGTGGCCGAGGCCGATGTCGGCGAGCGCGTCTGCCGCATCGGCCGGCCGGCGACCTTCTGGTTCGGCGTGGTCGATGGCCTGCTCAAGATGAGCAATGACGACTCCAGCGGACAAGCCATCACCTTCACCGGCGTGCCGCCGGGCGGCTGGTTTGGCGAGGGCACCCTGCTCAAGCGCGAAAGCTACCGCTACAACATCCAGGCCCTGCGGCGCAGCGTGGTGGCCGGCCTGCCGATCGAGGCGTTTCATGAGCTGCTGGAGGGCAGCATCCCCTTCAACCGCTTCATGCTCAATCAGCTGAACGAGCGCCTGGGCCAGTTCATCGCCGCGCGCGAAATCGACCGCATCAGCGACCCCGAGCTGCGCGTCGCCCGCAACCTGGCCGCCCTCTTCCACCCCCAGCTCTACCCCGGCGTGGGCAGCCTGCTGCGCATCACCCAGCAAGAGCTGGGCTACCTGGTCGGCCTGTCCCGCCAGCGCGTCAACCTGGCCCTGCACACCTTGGCAGGCCATGGCCTGATCCGCATCGAATACGGCGGCCTGCGGGTGCTGGACCTGCAGGGTTTGAGGCGGTTTCCGCTGCTGAGCACCGGCTGAGGCCCGGGACGAGAAGCGGTTGGAGTTTCAAGCCAGCCGGGCACGGCGCGGCGAGCCCCGCAACAAACTCAGCGCCGCTTGGCTTGAAACTGCTCGTCCACGATCAACTCTTTCGTACCGGGCGGCAGCACCTGGAGTGATTTCAGGAACTCGATCAAGGCGTCCTGGTCGGCCTTGGAAGCCGCCTGAAAGACCTGCCGAGAAGCCAGGGCTTCGCCCGCATGCCCCATCACCGCCTGACGCATGGTGGTGTAAAGGCCGTGGTGGAAATAGGGGCCTGAGTTGGCCACACCCCAGAGGCGCCGGGTGAGGAAACGTCGATTGCCGCCGAGGAACTTGGGCGCCCACACGGGCCAGTTCATGTCCAGGCTTTCTTGAACCATCTCGTCATTGGGATCGGAAATGTCGTGCAACTTCAGGTCGGTGTAGGCCGGCACCCACAGCACATCGTCTTGCGGATGAGCCGGCTTGAGACGCGGTTGAGGCAGGCTGTCGTCGTTCAAGGCCACGCGAACTGCCTTGGCATCGCCCGCCTTCATATTGCCGGGCGGGTTGAAGGGGCCGGGCTCCACAAAGGTCCAGCTCTGGCGACTCAAGGGCAAGCTGGGCGTGTGGCAGGACGCGCAGGCAAACTGATGGTTGAACAAAGCTTGGCCACGGGCGATGGCCTGCTCGATCTCCGGCTTGTTCGGGATGACCTGGCCCGGCACCGCCATCACTGCCTGGAACAAGGTCGCCGCGGTGACATCCGCTCGCGTCAGCTCGTTGCTGTAACCATCGCCATCCGGATCGGTGTTGGCACCGAATCGCTCGATGGTCTGGATACCATGGTGGTGGTTGAAGGAGGTGTTGGTGAAGTCACGCAGCGAGACCGAATTGCCCGCCTGGTGCCAAGGCCGGATGACCAGGGTCGGTGGATCCAGCGGTGTGGCAGTGATCAAGCTCAAGCGCGGCAAGCCTTGAACCTCGCGCACGTCCCACAGTCCGTCTTCCTTGCGCGTCAGGCGTCCAAAGCTGACACCCTTGCTGATCAGCAGACGGGTCTCGCCGCGGTTCATGCTGTCGCGGATGCGCTGCAGATCGGTGGTCATCTCCCGCGCCAGCATTTCCACATAGCCTGAGCCAAACAGGCCCGGCGTGTGGCGGGAGTTGCCCACGCTGGACAGCGTGACGGGCTCGCCCTTCTCATCCAGGGCGCCGCGGGTGGGCGTGGTGTCGTTGCGGTCAAAAGTCACCGCATCGAAGCGCTGGCCCAAGACGAAGACGTTGGTGACGAAATCGCCGCTACCTCCCGCCACACCGTAGGGCTGGTTGTGGCATCCCATGCAGGAATTGGCATCGGGCCCGGAGATGCGATTGAAGCCGCGGGCTCCGGTCAGGCTGAGTGTAGGGTCCGACAGTCCCCGCCCATTGCCCTTGGTGCGCGGGCGCCCGCCGCCCTCCTCTGTCGTCCAGTTGGCGGAGAACACGCGCCGCCCATGCTCAAGGAGTGCAGGCAGCGCAACCTTGAATTCTTCATCGTCTTGCAGATGCTGAGCCAGACCGAGCTCATTGCCAATGCCAGATTGCAAGCGCGAGGCATCGATCAAGCTGACCGCTCCACAGGCCAAGGAGCACAAGGCCAGGATCGAAACCGGCAACAACCATGGACGTGCACGAAAACGCTTCATAAAACCCTTGAATTCGCTTTCTCAGTGAGCCGAAGCTCGCACGGCGCAACAGCGGCAGCGCGAGCTTCCCCTGGGATCAATTGCTCTTGGGCAGGACGTCTGGCGAGACCAGCTCGACATTCAGCAGCTGCGCCTGATTCAAGGCGCCGGCGTTGGCACTGCTGCTGCCGCGCGCCAGCAGAACGCCTTGGCGCCAGACCTCCACCATCAATCCGCCCGCAGGCACACCGGAGAGGGAAAAGCGGCCCTGCGGATCGGTGTTGGTCATGCCGCGGTAGCTGGGCAAGGTCGAGGAGTACACGCGCACCTCGGCGTTGGCAAGGTCCGAGGCCGCCAACACCCGCGCCGCCGCAGGACGCGCAGCACCGGCACTGGCCACGCTGCTGGCACGCAGCTGCGTGGGCGCACTCACCGTGAGCGCCGTCTGCGCTGCGGCGCCACCGTTCAAGGTGGAAGCCAATGCAGGCGCAGCCGGCAGGATGGTGTTGACGCGATAGCCGCCTTGTGCCGTGGGGGTGAAGACGATGAACGCGCGGTCCAGATCGAACAAGCTGGTCGTGGTGAAGTACTCATACACCGCCGTGCCGGCCGGGATCTCAAGGCTCGGGGTGGCACTGAAATCCACCTGCTGGAAAGGTGAGTTCGGCCCCGGGGTCAGTCCGGTGATGGCGCCAGTGCTGAGCGCGGTGAGGCCCTGGTAAGCAAAGATGATGCGGCCGTCGCGGAACAGCTGAATCTGCAGCGTGTTGCTGCCACCCTGGCTGTAGTGACGCGTGCGATCGTAGGTCACGACAAAGCGATCCGGCAGCTGATCATTGATCAGGACACCGCCGCCGCCGATCAGGTCATCGAAGAAGGCCGAAATGCGCTTGCGATTGCTGAAGGCGGGCACGTCCTCGGTGTAGGTGTTGTCACCCGAATCGAAGGTGATGTAGCCGTTCGAACCTACGTACGCAACCGTTTGATTGACGCCGTAGAACGGGAAGGTGAAGGGCAAGGTGCGAGCGGTGTTGCAATCGTCACAGGTGGTCCACAAGGTGCCGTAGTTGGTTTCGAACCTGGCTTCGATCAGGGTGATGGCGCCCACATCGGTGGTGCCGGCCACCACCGGCGCGATGGCCTGAGAGGAGCCCTGGCGCGGCAGACCTGTGGCAGGCGTGAACTCGGCCTGAATGATCAGGCTGCCCAACACAGTGGGCACACCGATGATCTGGAAGCGGCCATCGGCATCGGTGTTGGCGGTTCGCCCGCCGGGCGCGGTAATCCGTGCACCTTGTACCGGCAAGCCTTGCACATCCAAAACCTGGCCGATCACGCGGGTCAGAGGGTCGGGCGCCACCTGCACTTGCACAGAAGGCGCGCTGCCCTCATTGCCACCGAGGTCGCGCGCGACCGCGCCCAGAGTCAGGCTGTTGACCCCAGTCGGCACCGTCAGGGTGTACTGGTATGGGGCGCTGGTACTGGTGAAGACGGTTTGGTCATCGACACTGAAGCGCACCGCCGTGACCGTGATGTCGTCTTGCGCATCCACCGCCACCGTCAAAGGCGCGCCCTCATAGACCAGGCTGCCCGGGGCCGGCGACGTGATGGCTGCCGTGGGTGGCACCCCTGCCAAGTCAACCCGCGGTTGATACTGGCCGATGTAGAGGCGGCTGTCACCGCTGCTGCCTCCGCGTGCGGAACCACCACGATCTCCGACGAGGTAGATGAAGCTGTCGTCCACCGCGATATTGGTGCCGTTGTCGTCTCGGGCGGTGAAGTTGAGGATGGCACGAGGCGCCAGGGCCTGCGGGTTCGAAATGTCCACAATGGGCACCCCGTTGACGAAATAGACGTCAGCACCCAGCGCAAAGTTGCCCGACAGCACCACGTTGTTCAGCAAACCGCCCAAGTTCTGCGGCGTGCGCGAGCGCACCACCGGAGCGGCGAGATTGCTGATGTCCACAGAGGTCATGCTGTTCGCGTAGTCGGCCACAAAGGCCGCGTTGCCGCGCAGGGCCACACCGCGGGCTTCGCCCGTCGCTGCAGTGCCACGCAGCACAGGCGCTGAGAGGTTGCTCACGTCCACCAGCTTGAGCCCGGCACCTCCGGCTGCCACTGCGGCCAAGTTACGCGTCGGGTCCAACTCGAGATTCCAGGCGGTCCCTCCCAGATTGATCGCCCCGGCCTGAATCATGGCGCCTGGGTTGGCCACGCTGACGATGTACAGGCTGCTGCCTGCGGCCACGTAGGCCGTGGTGCCCCGGACCTTGACGGCCATGGCATTGCCCACACCCGAGAACGTCCCCAGCAAACGTGGCGCAGTGGGCTGCGACACATTCACCACCTTCAGGCCGGCCGAAGTTGCCAGGTAGGCGATATTGCCGGCCAGCGTCACGTCATTTGCATTGCCCCCGACATTGAGCGCGGCCACGATGGCCGGGCTGCGCCGGTCGGCACTGAGGCTGACCACCTGCAAGCCCGCAGAGCCGGCGGCCACAAAGGCGAAGTCACTGTTCACAGCCACCGCGTTGGCATAGCCGGGGATGGGAATGAAGGAAAGCTGGGTTGGTGAGAAGTCCTGCACCACACCCTCGACCTGAGCGCTCTTGCCGTTGTTGCTGACCGTGATCTGGCAAGCGCCGGCCTGGCTGGCGTACACGCGACCGTCAGGCGAGCCAAAGTTGCAGCTGGCCACATTGCTGCTGGCATACGTGGTTTGCCGCTGCGCGCTGGTCAGGTTGATCTCAAAGCCATCAATCAGGGTGCCGGTGACGGTGAGTTGAACGCTGGCCGAGCCGGTGATGGAATTGACCACCAGCGTGAAGTTGCCCGGCGTGACGCGTAAGCTGCGCAGCGCCCCAGCCAAATTGAAGCTGATGGCATCGGTGGGGTTGCTGCCGGTGGCCAGTTCGGTGCCATCTCGGATGCCGTCGCCGTCGGTATCGGCCACCCAGGGGTTGGTGCAAAAGCCTCGCGTGCACTTGAGCTCATCGCCGTCCGAGATGCCATCGCCGTCGCTGTCGGGATTGCGCGGATCGGTGCCCGCGCGGAACTCCTCCAGCGCATTCAGGCCATCGTGGTCCAAATCCAGCAAGGCATCGGCTGGATTGTTCGGATCTGTGCCGAGTCGAAGCTCTTCCTCGTCCGGGATGCCATCCCCGTCACTGTCGGCACCAGTGAATGCCACCCGCAGTTGCAACAGGCCTTGTGTACCTTCATTGCTGGCCTGCACCACCACCACACCGCTGCGAACCGCAGTCACCAATCCATCCGGACTGACCGTGGCAATGGCTGGATTGCTGACCACATAACTGGTGCCAGCACTGGACGCACTGATGTCGCTCTGCGCACCACCGTTGGGGAAAGTGGCGAGCACACGCAACTGGGCCGAGGCACCCACCGCGGGCAAGGTCGTGACCGACGCAGACACCTGCACGGACGTCGGAATCGGCGTGGTCGGGCCCAGGGTGATGGGCGGCAAATTCACCGAACCATTGGCCGGAATCGTGAAGGCCGCCGACTCGCCATAGGTCGTCACGCCACCATTCACACAAGTGGCTCGCGCCCGCACCGTACCGAAGTTGGCCGGGATATTGGGCAGCACCCAGGTTCCGTCGGCCTTGGCTTGCACATTGCGGTTGAGGACGCTGACGGTGCAGTTTTCGTTCAATTGATTCTGCGCATGAGCCGACGAGCTCAACAAAGAAAAACTCGTCGTCATGGACGCAATCACCAGCACCAGCTTCAGGCGTAGCGGTTTATCTTGCGAACCTCTCATTATTGCATCCACCAAGGTAAGAAGTTAATAACAAACCACAACTAGGCCACGCCCATTGCAACCACGTCAAAAATCACTCAGCACGCACCAGATTCGGTTAACGCGGCCGACCAAACACTCAGAATCAAACACCTGAACTTTCTGCTCACCCCGGGGTTTGGCTGCCAACTACATCCACCCTCACGCCATCAACCAGGCGAAAACCAACCGAGTCGAGTGACTTTGGATTGGACTCTGTTCTTGACAATCAGCGCATCGTATACAACCGCATACTTTTCGCTATTGCGATCCACCTCAAAATCCACAACAACCTCAAGTTCCGGATCATTCCTCGGATCAAACCAACTGCGTGCCAAAACATCTCCAGCAGAGCCTATTTTCAGCATCATCAATGACCGATCCTTTCTGCCGAAAGCGAGGTATCCATCGCCATCAGCAAAGATTCTGTATTTTGGTGCGACATCAAAACCACTGGCAAGAGCAGTACGCCAAGACACCGAAAGACGAGTTGTCAGTCCAACCGCCTCGATAACTTTGACACCTTCCGCACCTTCTTTCGCGAGCAGCACCGCCTTTGCGCCATCCAAGCTGCCGGCAAAGTCAAGTGGCTTGCCATCCAGATTGAGTTCTGCCTCGACTTTCCATTCCGAACTGATTCGAACAATCTTTGAAACGCTGACGTCGCCAGTCAGACTTTCGATCAGCAAATCCATGCCCCCATCGGACCTCTCTAAGACTCCAACGACTGAGCCAACGTGAGCATCTTCCAAGTAGCTGCGCTTTATTTTTCCAAACTCATCGAGTTGATAAACTGCCGCACGAGTACCTTGGCTTCCACCGAAATAGTAAGCACCCGATTTCGAGACGGCAAAAGAACCAATTTCAAATCGCGAAAAATCCCCAGACAATTCAACCGGAGGGTTCCCTCCGCGCTGCATGTACAAGACACCGCCCCTGGTATGAAAAAGTAGGGACGGAAGCTCCGAATTGCTCCCTCGCGCATACCTAGCGGATACCGCGTCATAACCTTCTGCAGTTCGCCCCGCAGGAACTGACATCGCTACAGCCATGACCGGCTCTTGCAGGCGAGCCTTCTCCCCTTTTCTTACAGAAAAGGCTTGAACTTTGTTATTGGCAGCCGACTTTCCACCCAACGCCGATGCCGCCAGAAAATTCACGTTGCCTGAGTTACTGACTGACATCGACCTGAGGCTGCTTGGCGCGGCATCTTGGGCCACAGTACTCACCTGAGTCAGCAAACCTGCAGAGGCAAAGCTGCATAAGCCGCTCAAAAGCGACGATGCCAATGCCGCACGTACTACTTCACGTTGAATCACGGTCAATTCCCTAACCATCGTTATTCTCACGGACAGCATTGGCAATATTCTTCTTGCCGTCCCTTGAAGGCAGCAAAGAATCCAACACCCCGCAAGACAGACCAATACGTAGAAGAGTATGTGTAGCAGTCAGCACGCTGCAGATGATAGTCAACACACTCCAAGGTAGACAGATTCGCAGGACAAGAAGGTGGATAGGCCGCTGCGCAAACATTGTCCATCCTAGTTTTCATACCATCATCACAAGCTTCACGTGTCGCCGACATACTCGCACCCGGAGCAGCACAGCTTTGATAGCAAATATCATGCTTATTACAAGGCAATTCACCAGACATGCCCGGACTTGATATTGAACCAATCATCGAACCAAAGGCTGTTGGTCCTTGATTGTGCAAACCGGTCGGATAAGGAAGTGTCTGCATCGGATCGCTTGGATATGGCCCTGGAGCTGAGCAACCATCAACAAAGTGGTTGTACCCAACACGCTGAGTTCGCTTGGGGCATTTATTCTCCAACGGACCATCAAAGAAATTACCAACGGTCTGTCCTAACTTATCAAGCCGTTCCCCGTCAAAACAGCAACTATTGCTATCTGCCGGCGTCGACCCATCGGCTCGCTTTTCCTGCTTTCCGCCTTTGCACTCTTTGCAAACATCGGTCGGAACCTCTGAATCCTTGTTTCGCGTCGCCACGCCCCCGCCGCTGCAATACTGTTCCTTGCAATCCGTCGGTGACGCCTGCGGCGGGGTTTGACCGTTGTCTGGCACGCAGCTCGCGCCTTCACATTTTTTGCAGGTAGGGCAGGTCCCCGCCGACCCCGAACTGTTCGGATTGCCACCGCAATGCCAGCCCGCCTTGATCACACCGGCACCCACATCCGAGGTGATGGTGGAGCCGTCCGGGCTGACCGTGGCGGAGCCAATGGCCACAAAGCTGGCCAGGTCGTGGTCGTAGGAATACATCTCGGTCACGGCGCGCGGCGCCAGACCGTCGACGTTGGGAATGCTCATGCGCGCCGGCGGGTTGAAGTGGGTGCCGACAGGCTGGATGGTCACCACAAAGCGCGGCTGCTGACCAAAGCCCGGTGACATGGGCACTTTGTCCATATTGACCGGCGTGACGAACACGCAGCCGCTGCGGGAACCCCCTGGGAAGGTGGCCGAGCCGGGTGCAATCTGCAGGGCAAATCCGGGCGCCTCAGGCAGCGTCAAAGTACCGCCCGTGGTCTCGTTGACGCATACCCGGTTGCTCGGATTGAGCTCGGGCAGATAGATCGGCATGCCCAGCACATTGTTCTGGCCCGGCACCGTGATCATGTCGAAATCGAGGGTCGGCCACAGACCAGGACGAGAGGCCGTGCCGCCGTCTACCATCAGCTTGAAGATGCCGACAGGTACGGGCTGCATGAGGAACTGGCCTTGAGCGTCCGTGCGCACAGCTGTGGCCATTTCTTGCGGGATGTTGCTGGCATTGCCCTGGGTGATCTGCAGCAAGCGCAGCGTCACGCCGGGAATGGGCTGATTGCTGTTGTCGAGCACCACGCCGGAAATACGGGTTTCACTTGCTGGCCCTGGTATCAAGCCAGTTGCAGCAAAGGCCGCCGCATAGCCCGGGTTGCCGGCAAAGCTCAGCTCAACCACATTGTTGTTGACGCCGGGGTTGGGGCCCAGCACCAGAGTCGCAGCCACCCGGCCATCGCCGTCGCTGGTGGTCTGCAAGGTGGTGGCGCCGGCATTGCCGAAACTGCCATTGCCATCCTTCACAGCGAAGGTGACAGGCACATTGGCCAGACGGTTGTTGTTGGCGTCCGTGACGATGGCGATGAAAGGCAGCGGCAAGGGCTGACCCACCACACCGGTCTGGTTGTTGCCCGAATCAACCACCACCAGATTGGCAGGGCCTGGTTGCCCACTGGCCGAGAAGTCTGCCGTCGTGCTCACACCCGAGGCACTGGCTTCCACCAGGTTGTTGCCGGCGCCGGAGCGACTGCCGAGCTGGAAAAAGACTCGCGCTTGCCCTTGCGCATCCGTGTTGACGGCGACCGCACTCAAGCCCGTGCCGGGAGCGCCACTGGGGCTCACCAAGCCATCTTGAGCAATCACGCGGAACACCACCGGTTTGCCCGGCATGCCCTGCCCCTGGCTGTTGACCAGCTTGACCACCAGGGGCGAGGCGAGCTGCGTGCCGACCCGGCCCGACTGACCATTGCCCGACAACACGGTCAGGCCGGCCTGCGTGTTCGAAATGCGCTGCACCGTCGATGTGATGGTGGTGCGATTGCCCGCGCGGTCGGTTGCCACCGCCTGTAGTTGATTGCTGCCCAGGTTGAGCGGCACATTGCGCGCCACGAATGTACGGTTCAACACCTCGGCCGCCACCCCGTTGACAGTCACCGTCGCCTGCTGGGGGTTGACCGTGCCCACGACGATGTCGTTCACCATGCCGCTGACCGTCGCCGTGGTCTGCGCGGTGGTGCCATTGGCCGCCGGCGAGTAAATCTCGATGCGCGGAGCGGTCGTGTCCAGGGTGACCTGGATGGACGAGGAGGTGGTGCTGCCGTTGCTGTTGCTGGCGACTGCGGTGACCGTGTTCGGGCCCTCATTGAGCGGCACTGAGACGGCAAACTGATTGCCGCTCAAGGGCGCCGCGATGCCATTGACTTTGACCTGGGCCGTCACGTCCCCAACGGTACCGACCAAGGTGATGACCGGGGTGTTGATGTAGGAGCCATTGGCCGGCGAGCTGATGCTGACACCGGTCGCCGTGCCGTTGACCGCCAGCGTGAACGGCTCCGAGTACACCGTTTGCCCATAGCCTTGAAAGGCTGCTGCCACACGGTAGCGCAGCGCGCCGGGCGTGTTCTCCAGCACCGTGGTGCGCAAGCTGAAGGTCTTGTCACCACCGACGCCATCGCCGTCGCGGCCTTCGTCGTTCAAATTGCCCAGAGTGCCGATGACCGCATTGCTCACATTGAGCTTTTGCAGCACCACGCTGCCTGCAATGACACGCGCATCGTTGATTCGCGCCGTGACCAAGGCGCTCTGCGCCGAGCCCGCGGTCGCCACAGCGGGGCTGATGGCCGCACCCGTCACCGTCGGGGTGGCCTGAGCGCTTTCCACGGTGACTGGCAGCAAGGCGGACAAGGTGCGCTTGAGTTCCTGCTTGTACGCCGCCGACACCTGCAGATTGACCACACCGGCCGATGGTTCCTGCAGATTCACCCGCAAGGTGTAAACCTGATCGCCGGCCACAGCGTCGCCCTGCTGACCGTCATCGCGCATGGCCCCGAGCACCTGGCTGCTGCCATCGGCCTTGACGCGCAGCACATTGGCACTGCCCAGCTGGTACTTGGGATCGGTGATGCTGACGCTGACCGTCACAGCGGTCGATGCGCCTGCGGTGATCTTGTCTGGCGTCACCGAGGGCGGGCCCATGGTTCCGGCTTGCGCGGCCGTCATGGCCAGCAGGCTCATCAAACTCAAGCACCGCGCAGTGCTGGCACTCCAAGCCTTCGCACAGCTTTGCAGGTTTCGAAACATTCTTGCCTCCCCGGTCATGCCGGAAACCAATTGCCAGGCTGCAGCACACTCACAGCCGCCACATTGCAATCAATTAATCAGTTACATCCACAGACTTAACTAAAAAGGCGCCTCCGCGCCAAGCCTGCTGATGCCAGCGCCAGCAACACCAAAGCCCAGGTCTGGGGTTCGGGAACGGTGCGCCCGAAATCCACGGTCAGGTCATCCATGACCAAAGAGGCACCTTGACCGCTGCCTTGAATGACCACACGAGCGATGCGACCGCTGCTGTCGCTCCAACCAATGAACTCATTGACTTGGCTGCCGGCCTCACCGCTGGTGAGTAGATTCGTGTCAAAAAGGCTGCTGGACGTGCCGAGCAAATTTCCGCCAGCGTCGTAGGCCAGGAAACTCAAGCCCTCGACATAGGTGAAGTACGCGCCGACGCTGTAAACCCCTTGGGCGAACAGGATTTCCAAGGCACCGCCATCATCAAAGACAGCGGTATCGCCCGAGCGCGGCGGGAACTCGAACTCGTTCAATGACTGGCCCGCCTTCAGCGCCTGGGCGTTGGCGAAGCTCAGACCCGCCAGTTGATTCACCACATGGGCGCCATCCTGAAGGCTGTCAAAGCCATAGACCACTGGCGCCGCCTGTGCCGACGACACCGACAGCAAGGAAGAAAGCGCCAGCGAAACGCCGGCAGCCCAGACACGAACCCGCTTCTTCATGCATTTGCTCCTGAATTCACTCACGCTGCCGATGGCCACTGAACACCGCCAAAGAGCGGCGGTTGCGAGCCATGGAGAGGTCGAATCGGCCGCAAAGTACGGCCCAACGATTCGCGCGCTTTTCGCACGTTTTCACGTTATCACGGGGGTCGTACGCGGTTTCGAGGGTTACTCCTGTACCCCCTAGCTTGAAATCCCCCCGCACTCGCGGGGGGGCAAGCTGCAAGCGCCTCAGGCGCTCAGTGCACCGAAGGTGGAGACCTTCGCGGGCGGCGCAGGCTGTGCGGCTGAAGCCTGCGCGCGGCTTTGCGCAAGATGCGCCAAATGAGCCGGCGTCATCTCAAACAGCAGGCTGGGCGCCTGGCCTGGCAGATCGGCCAGCGCGCCCTTGAGTCGCATGCCCAGGCGCTCAAGGGTGCGGCGGGTGGGCAGGTCGGTGGGGCGGACCAGGGCCAGTACCGCAGATGCGTGCAATTCCTGGAAAGCCTGCGTCAAGGCCTGCTGGCCCATCTCGGTGGCATAGCCCAAACCCCAGGCACGAGGATGGAGCCAGAGCTTGAGGCACAAATGCTGACGGCCATCAACCGACTGCCACATCAGGCCGCCAAAGCCCAGCAATTCATCACCGGCCTCTGCGCCCAGGCTCATGGCCCAGCAGCCATAACCCCAGCGCTGCCAATGCAATTGCCAGGACTGCAGCAACTCCAAGCTGCCCTGGCGCGAGACCGGGCCAGGCTTGACCCGCTGGGTCAGAGGATCGGCCTGGATCTGATGCAAGACCTCCAGATCGGTCGCCACCGGGGCCCGCAAGAACAGCCGCCCGCTCGCCATGGGACCCCAAGCCTCGCTCAATGCCATGAATGCCTGCCCTTCAACGGTGAAATACCAGTGAAAACCCTAGGCCCTACCTTAGCGGCAAAGCAGGTGGAGCGAACACCCCCCGTTCACAGGGGCGCGGCATTCGCACAAATCGGCGTAGGCACGCCACAACGCAAAAACGCCCCGCGGCAAGGCTTGCCGAGGGGCGTGCTTTGATGCAGGGGCTCAGCCGACAAGCCAGCGCGAGCCGCAACGACATCAGAAGCTGTACTTGACGCCTGCGGTCCAGGTGTTCATGTGCTCACCGTAGGTGCTGGCGACCGGCGCCTTGTTGTAGCGGGTCAGTTCGGTGCGCAGGGACCAGTTCTTGTCCAAGGCGTATTCGGCACCCAGGCCGAGCTTGAAGCCCACGCCGTGAGCGTTCTGGCCGTCAATGCCGCTGAACTTTCGATCGAGGTGGCTGGCACCCAGGCGGCCGTAGACGGCGAACTTGTCACTCACGGGCAGGCGGCCGATGGCGTCCAGGGAATAGGCCGTGGTCTTGCTCTCGGTGCTGCCGATGCCGTGGGTGCCCAGGCGCTGCACGCTCAGCTCGGTGGCGAAGTGCTTGTTGAACTGGTAACCACCGCTGATGCCGTAGACGGTGCCGCGCTTGTCGGTGGCGACCGCCGGGCTGGTGGGGCTGCTCAAGTTGTTGCGGGACTGACCCAGGTCACCACTGAGGTAGAAGCCCGAATCGCCGGACGATGCGGCATGTGCGGCGCCGCTGCCCGCGCCCAGGGCGAGGGCCAGAGCCGAGATGGAAGCCAGGGCGATCTTGGAGTTCTTGTTCTTTGTCATGGTGGGTTCCTTTCCTTCGCGGCCGCCGAGGCGGGCCGCATCACAGGGTTTCAACACTCGCGGCAAGTACGGGGCAGAGGCCTCAGGGCTTGCTGTCTTGCTGCGATGAATTCATTGTGTCGAAGGGGGGCCGCCAGGTCAGTGCACGCTCGGTGTGTGCTCTGTGACGGTCTGTGACGGGGGGCAAAGAACCCGTGGGCGGCGGCATCGAACGCGCCGCTCCAAACGCCTCAGCTCAGAACAACTCCATATCGCTGAGCTGGGCCACTTCCTCCATCTGACCGGCCGACACCAGGACCGCATGGTTGTGTACCTGGTTGCGACCGTTGTCCTTGGCGTGATAGACGGCCTTGTCGGCGCGCTCGAACGCCGCCGCAGGCGAGTCGCCCGCCCGCACCTGGGTGAAGCCGATGCTGACCGTGATCCGCCCCACCTGCGGGAAGGCGTAATGCTCGGTGTTGTGGCGCAGGCGCTCGAAGGCCTGGGCCGCGTCCAGACCCACATCGCAGCGCATCAACACCACGAACTCTTCACCACCGAAGCGGTAGAGCAGGTCGTGAAAGCGGAAGCTGCTGCGCATCAGGCGCGACAGCAGCAGCAAGACCTCATCCCCGATCAGGTGGCCGAAGCGATCGTTGACCGACTTGAAATGGTCGATGTCGATCACGCCGAGGAAGTACTGCGGCTGGCCCTGTTCGTGGCGACGCTCGCCCTCGCCTTCCCCGTGCAGGCTCACCGCAGTCAGGGCGCTGGCCGACAGTTCGCCCAGAGCCTTGAGAAAGCTCTCCTCGAAGGTCTTGCGGTTGAGCAAGCCCGTCAAGGTGTCGCGTTCGCTGTAGTCCAGCAGGCCCTGGAAGTTGTGATAAATCCGCAGCACGCTGCTGACCATGCGCTGCGCCTTGCTCTTGAGGCGGCTCAGCGAGAGCACCTCCACCACACCCACCACTTCGCGCTCGGTGGCGATGGGGAACAGATTGATCCACAGACCTGGCGCCGGGTCAGCGGCCACCTCGGCTTCGACCGCTTCCAGCGCCGCAGCCTCTTGCCACTGCAGCACAGTGCGGCTGCGCATGCACTCCAGGCGCTCGGGAAAGTCCTGTGCCAGCGGCAGGCGCTCGGGCTCCATCCACAGCGGATCGGCCGTGGCCACGGCGTCATCCGCGCGCAGCCGGGCGCGGGTCAGCCAGCGCTCGGCACCGGCCTCGCCGATGCAGCGGTAGATCGCCACCGAGCTCGGTTCGAGCAGATCGCGCAGGGCCGACACCAGGGTGACGTCCATGACATCGCGATCACGGAACCCGGTCAACTCGGCGAGATGATCAACGACTTCGGACATGACGACAGTCAAAAAAAGAAAAGCCCCGGATCGGGGCAGGAGGGCCGGTAGGCGCCGGAGCAGGACGCGCAGGTTCAAACCCTGCGGCTCAGCGGGGCAAGCGTGGCCGTGAACACCACCCTCGCCCGCCGCTTCATCAAGACCGCGTCACCGCCGCCTCGTTCTTCTTGCTTTGCGCTTGCGCCGCAGTGTATCGGCCAATCAGCTCCAGCAAGTGCGCTTCGTCATAGGGCTTGCCCAGGTAATGATCGGCGCCCAGCTGCTCGGCATAGTCGCGATGCTTCTGTGCGATCCGCGAGGTGATCATCACCACCGGCAGCGCACGCAGGCGGGCATCGCCACGGATGTTGCGCAGCAGGTCGAAACCGTCCATGCGCGGCATCTCGATGTCGGACAGCACCAGGGCCGGCAATTCGTCGCCACCCAGGGCCTCCATCGCATCGAGGCCGTCCTTGGCCAGCTGCACGCGGTAGCCTTCGCGCTCCAGCAGGCGCTGGGTGACGCGACGCACGGTCAGCGAATCGTCGACCACCAGCACCAGCGGCGGCAGATCCTCGGCCGGCTCGGGCACCGCCTGCAGCGGCACCAGGCCGGTCGCTTCGGCCAGCTCGGCGGCCTCGCGGGCCTCGATCAGACGTTGCTGCGCTTGCGCACCGTACCAGGCCGCCAGGGCCACCGGGTTGTAGATCAGCGCCACCTCGCCCGAAGCCAGCAGGCTCACACCCGCCAGGCCCGGCACGCGGCTGAGCTGCGCACCGATGTTCTTGACCACCACTTCCTGGTTGCCCAGCACCTCGTCCACGTGCAAGGCCAGGCGCTGCTGCGCACTGCGCATCAGCACCACCGGCAGGTAGCGGCCCTGGCCGTGGCCACGGCCCGGCTGGCCCAGCAAGCCGCCCAGCCAGTAGAACGGCAGGGTCTCGCCGCCATGATTCAGCGTGCCCTTGGCGTAGGCCGCTTCGACCTGTTCCTGCGGCACGCGTTGCAGCGAATCAATCAAGCTGGCGGGCACCGCCACCACCTGGTCGCCGCTGCGCAGCAGCACGACCTGGGTCAGCGCCGTGGTCAGCGGCAGGCGCAGCGCAAAGCGCGTGCCCTGGCCCGGGGTCGATTCGGTGGTGATCGAACCACCCAGGGTGCTGACTTCGGCCCGCACCACATCCATGCCCACACCGCGGCCGCTCAGCTCGGTCACCTGGGTGGCCGTGTAGAAGCCGGAAGTGAAGATCAGCTGCATCAGCGCCGCATCGGTGACCGACTCGCCGGCCTGGATCAGGCCCATTTGCTCGCCACGCTCACGGATGCGCTTCAGGTCCAGGCCGGCACCGTCGTCGCTGAAGCTGAGCAGGATTTCATTGCCCTCTTGGCGCAGTTCCAGGCGGACCGTGCCTTGCGCGGGCTTGCCCAGGGCCTGGCGCTGCTCGGGCGCCTCGATGCCGTGGCTGATGCTGTTGCGCAGCAGATGCTCAAACGGCCCGGCCATGCGCTCCAGCACGCTGCGGTCCAGCTCGGTCTGGCCGCCGATGATCTCCAGCTGGGCTTGCCGGCCGGCATCGCGCGAGGCCTGGCGCACCACGCGGTGCATGCGCTCACCCAGGCTGTCGAACTCGACCAGTCGCGTGCGCAGCAAGTCGTCCTGCAGCTCACGCGTCAGCCGCGACTGCGCCGCCAGTTCGTCTTCACCCAGCTGCACATTGCGTTGCAAGGCGCGCTGCACGGTGGCCACGTCACCGACCGACTCGGTCAGCATCTTGGTCAGTTCCTGGAAGCGGGTGTAGCGATCAAACTCCAGCGGGTCGAAATCGCGGCCCGCCTTTTGGTGCAGTTCCTGCTGCGTGCCCATCTGGGCCTCGGCCTGCAACTCCAGCTCGCGCAACTGGGTGCGCAGGCGGGACAAGTTGTCGTCCAGATCGAGCAGCGAGCCCTTCATCTGCGCCAGCTCTGACTCCAGGCGCGCACGCCGGATGCTGACCTCGCCGGCCTGGGCCGTCATGCGCTCCAGCAGGCTGCCGCGCACGCGCACCATGGCTTGCGGGCCCGCGCCCGGCAGTTCGATGGTGATGTCGTCCGGGCTGGCTTGGCGCTCGCTGAAGCGCGACCAGTCGATGCGGCGCGGGGCCACCGGCTCAGGCGCAGCTTCCGGCAGGGGCTCGAGCGAGGCATCGCTCTCCGCCGCCACAGACTCGACCTCCAGATCCGGAGCGGGCGTCTCGCCGGCATCGGGCAAGGCGATGTCCACTTCGGCGGCGGCCGCGGCCGGCGCCGGTCGCACCTCCACCACCTCGGTGGCGGTGAAGGGGTCAAGATCGGGCGCTTGCTCGTGGGCCAACAAACGGTCGAGGCCAGCTTCCAGCGCATCGCCACCGTCCTGCAGCGCCTGCAAGGTGGCGCTGTCAGGCGGGTCCATGGCCAGGGCCGCCTCGACGGCCGACTCCAGCTCGTGGGCCTGCTCACCCAGGCGCATCGCGCCGGTCAGGCGCGCGCCGCCCTTGAAGGTGTGCAGGGCGCGCATGCAGGCATCGGCCGCGCTGCGGTCTTGCGGATGGGCCAGCCAGTCTCGCAAGGCCGCATGCAGCTGCGGCAGCAGCTCGCGTGCCTCTTCTTCGAAGATGGGCAGCAGCACCGCATCGATCTCGTCCGGCAGACCGGGCTCGACTTCGTCCTGGTCGGCGGTGGGCGTGGGCTCCACTGGAGCCATCGCTGCGGCCTGGAAGGCCGGCAGATGCAGGTCCAGGGTGTCGTCGGCCACGGTCGGCGTCGGGCCTTCCGGCTCGCCGAGATCGTCCAGCTCGTCAAAGCTGCCCAGATGGCTGCTGTCCACCTCGGGCTCGTAGGCGTGCAGGCGCTCGACCAGGGAGGCATCGTGGCTGCGCAGGAAGCCCGCGGCGAACTGATGCAGCAGCTGGCGGATGTCCTCGGCCGCGCGCTCGAAAAGCTGGCCCTCGGCCTCGCTGAAGCGCTGGGCTCGCTGGGCCCGGCCCAGCGCATGCTCCAGCGCACGTGCCAGGGTGGACAGGTCCTCGTAACCCACCGTGGCCGAATTGCCCGCCAGGGCATGAGCCAGCGATTCGCACTGCGGCGGCACCGGCGGATTCAGCTCCATGGCCCATTCGGCCAAGGTGGTGGCCAGGCGGCGCGAGAGCTCGTCAGCCTCGTTCAAGAAAATATTGAACAAGGTGATGCTGATGCGCAGCGGGCCGATGACCTTGACGCCCTCGTCAGCGCTGTCTTCGGCGCTGACTTCGGCGCCCTCATCCGAGCTCTGATCGCCACCTGCGTCTTGCGCATGGGCGGCATCGTCCGCCTCGGCCTGCGGGCGCTCTTGCGAGCTGACCAGGCTGAGATGAGGCACCAGCGGGATCACCGGCGCCAGGGGCAGCTCCGCGGGCTGCGTGAATTCGGCGTTCGCTGTTTCAGGCTCTGATTCGGGCTCAATCGCGGCATCGGGCGAAGCCTCAGCCTCGACAGGCCCAGCCTCTTCGGCTGCGGGCACCTCAGCCTCGGGCTCTTCAGCGACCGGCACTTCGGCGAGCGGCAGCTCACCGGCCAACTCGGGCTCGGGCTCAGCAGCCTGGCGCAAGGCCTCATCCACTGCCGCCTCGAGATGCAAGCTGAGCTCAACATCGGCACTGGCGTCTGGTTCCAGCGCAGGTGCCGGCAGCTCGGGCTCGGCGACCAGCGCCGGCGCGGCCTCGACCAGCTCACCCAGCTCCAGATCCAGCTCGAACTCGGGCAGCTCAAACTCAGCCGCAGGCACCGGAACCTCAGCCGCCGGCGTGTCCTTGGCCGCCTGCGGCAGGTCCAGCACAAAGGGCTGCTCCTGCTCCAGGGTCTCGAAGCTGCCGCCTTCGGGCATATGGCTCGGCGCGGGCGCCGGCAACGGGGCCTCGGCCTCCAGCGGCGCCATGTCCATCAACTCGGTGGCGGTTGCAGGCTCGGGCTCGCCCAGGCTGCCCAGGTCCAGCAGCTCGGTCAGGACCGGCGGCTGGGCCGCATCGTGCTGTTCGGGGGCTTCGTCCACCGGCGTCATGTCCAGCGGAGCGGTCGCCACCCAATCGGTCAGCTCCGGCAGTTCCGGCATCAGCTGGGTGGACAGCTGCGTCGCCAGCTCGGTGTCGGCGCCCGGGTCCGACTCGGACACAGCAGCCTCAAGCGCGGGCAGCTCGATCGCCTCAGGTGTTTCGAGCACATCCAGCGACTCGGCCAAGTCAGCCGGCTCGGCCAGTGCGGGCAGATCCAGCTCCAGATCCAGGCACGGTTCTTCGGTCAGCAGCGGCGGCTCGGCGGCTTCGCGGGCGGGCGTCGCTTCAGCAGCGGGCAGTTCCAGCGAGGCCGCAAGTTCAGCCAACTCCTCCAGCTCGCTGCTCGCGCTGAGCGCGGGCAAGGGGGCATCTTCCGGCAGCTCGGCCGGCTCAGCGCCGCTGAGTTCGGTCGTGACAGGCGAAGGCGCAGCCAGATCGCCCAGCGTCAGCTCGTCCAGCGGGGCTTCGCTCAGGGCCGGCAGCTCTGCGACGGGCTCAAACAATTCCTGGGCCGGGGCTTCGGCCGCCGGTTCGGGCGGCATTTCGGCGTCCGGCAGCTGGCGGCCTGGCCAATCGAGGGCCAGAGCCTCGCCCTGCAGGCGCAGTGCATCGGCGCTGCGGCGCAGTGGGTCGGGCAAGAAGGCGCCGCTTTGACGGCCAGCGATCTGCTCACACCATTGGCCCAGGTAATCCAGAGCCTCGGCGCTGAAGGCCAGCAAAGGCGCATCGGCGTGCGGCGTGCCATCGGCCAGGCGCGCATTGAACAGCTGCTCGCAGGCCCAGGCGCCCTCGCCGTAGGCATCGAAGCCCACCATGCGCGAACTGCCCTTGAGGGTGTGGAAAGCACGGCGCAGCGTGGTCAGCTGCTCGCGGTCGCTGCCATCCTGATGCAAAGCGGCCAGGGCCTGGCGCGCGTTGGCCAGGACCTCGGTGGCTTCCTCCAGGAAGATCTCCTGCATCTCCGGGTCTTGCGCGAAGGCGGCAGGTGCGGGTGCGGATGCAGGTACAGGTGCAGCGACAACAGGGATGGCTGCAAC
>Ga0187844_10001088_pt1 | contig 21130 bp, 13 predicted proteins | sample SpaLakP09_SKY_50_FD_134517 | JGI IMG/M metagenome (GOLD analysis project Ga0187844, IMG submission 134517) | Oligotrophic lake water microbial communities from Sparkling Lake, Wisconsin, USA - SP09_SKY_50 | ecosystem: Environmental > Aquatic > Freshwater > Lake | place: USA: Sparkling Lake...
CCCGCCGTGGCGATGCACCAGCTTCTGAACGATGGTTAATCCTGCGCCGACGCCGCCGCCGTACTCGTCGCGCCCATGCATGCGCTTGAAGAGGCGGAACACCTGCTCGTAGTGCCGTTTGTCGATGCCGATGCCCTGGTCGCGCACGTAGAAGATGTCTTGCCCGACGCAGGCCGTGGGCACATTGGGCCGCTCGCAGATTTCGTCGGCGCCGATGTAGCCCAGTTCGACAAGCGCCTCGGCCTGCCGCTTGTACTTCTGCGCATTGGCCAGCAGGTTGCTGTAGATCTCGCACACCCGCACCGAGTCGCACGGTACGATCGGCAGTGAACGCGGGATCACGATGCGGCAATGACTGTCGCTGCGGCGCGCGCCGGTCATCTCGATGGCATCCGCAACCACCGCGTTGAGGTCCGCAGGTTCGAAATCCAGCTCCATCCGGCCCACGCGCGAGAAATGCAGTAGCGAATCGAGCAGACTGTCCATGCGTAACGTCAATCGCATCAGGCTCTCGACGCGCAGAATGCTTTCGCCCTGGTCACTGCGATTGGCTTCGGCGCTTTCCAGCAACTGGTGGGCGTACCGGTGGATGCCGCGCAAAGGCTCCTTCAGGTCGTGAGACGCGACATAGGCGAAGGCGTCCAGCTCTTCGTTGCTGCGGGTCAGGTCGGCATTCAGGTCGGCCAGGCGCTCGCCGCGGGTGATGACGAGTTCCAACACCAGCAGGCGCAGGCGCAGCGCTGCGTCTACCTCGATCTCGAGCCAGGGCAGTGAGCGGCCGCGCACCGTCTCGATGAAGGTCTCAAACGACACCCGCGGGCTCAGCCGCATGCCCTGCGGGCCGGGTATCTGCGGCTTGTCGTCCGGGTTGCCCGCCCACTTCACCGGGTGCATCGTCTGCGGTCGGAACCACACCAGCAGCCCGCGACGCTGGCGCGAGAACACGGTGGCGAGTAAGCCGCTGGCAACGTCTTCCAGTCCGACGGCAGCCGGGCACACCCTGGCCAGCGAGTCGGTGACGAATACCGGCCGTGTTGCCGATGAGAATTCTGGCTGCTCATACAACCACGTGGCCAATTGGTCGAGTTGGGCCAAGTCAGGCACACTGCCGACGGACCACCAGCGGTTCAGGTGATACAGCGCGGCGCCACCGGCGTCGATGGCGTCCAGCAGCGACGGCTCGTACGCGGTCAAGGCCAGCAGATCGCCTTCGCGCGCCGAGCGCAAGACGAGCAGCTGATGCACATCCTCCATTTTCAGGCGGTAAGCCAGCTGCTCGGCCTGTTCCGCCGACTTGAGCGTCAGAGAGGCCACCTGTGAGAGCAACTCGCACGCCGCTCGCACTTCGTACGAAAACTGCGTCGTGGTGTAGTGGTGGCAGGCGATCAGACCCCAGAGCTCGCCGTCGCGCATGATGGGCATCGTCAGCGACGCGGCAACGCCCATGTTCGCGAGGTATTCGGAATACATGACCGATGCCCCGCGCAGCGCGCAGTGCGTCATGTCCAGCGCCATGCCTGTGTCGGGATTGGCCAGTGGGACAAGCTCCACCAACGGGCCCGCCGCATCAGGCAGCGGGCGGATCCATATGCGCTTGAAGATCTCGCGCGCCGGTTGCGGAATGTCAGCGGCAGGATAGTGCAGCCCCAGCCACGGGTCCAGTGTTTCGCGCTTACTCTCGGCGATGACTTCGCCGTGGTGGTCGGCGTGGAAGCGATAAGCCATGACCCGGTCCAGGCCCGTGATGGCGCGCACTTCCTCTGTCACCTGCTGGCAAAAAGTACTCACGCTGCCGGGAGCCTGAAGGCGGCCGACGGCAGCTTTAAACAGCATGAAAAAGTCGTCGTTGGCACGATAGTCGGCGCGGCCGGTCCCTTCGAACTCCAACACCGCGACATCACCACTGGTGTGCAGGCAGACATCCAGCGCCGCCTTGCCCGCGCGCGCGGCAAGGGTAAACGCGTAGGTGGCACCACGGCTTAGGGACTCGCGAGCCAACATCTCGCGCAGGCGCGCTTCATGCGCAGAGCCGACCACGCGAGCAACCGGTTCGCCCAGCAACGATGTTGCGTCTTCACCGAGGTGCTGCAGCGTGTTTTCGCTGGCCTGGAGAATCTTCAGATCGCCGAGGCGCAATACCAGCAAGGCGCCGTGCGCCTGGATGCAGCCTGGCGTTTGCACCGGCTCGCTGTCGCAAGTGGCCAGTGTGGTGCCGTGCCTTTTGATGCTGTAGGGGCCGGAGCCCCAGGGCGGCGTCGGGTTCGTTATGGCGGGCTGGCTCATGTATGCGTTGGCGTTTCGGTGTATCGGGGAGTGCAGGCGGGGCTAAGGCGGAGAGGAGATAACCCGCGACACATTGCGACCTAGACTTTGGCGCGAGTTCCGCCGTCTACAACGGTAAGTGGTCGGCGTCGGCCGGTCTGTTCGCTACCGAACATAGCCAACGAGATGAAGCCACCGCGAGCGCGCGAAGACCGAGCACGTGGAAAAACAACCTGAGACAGTTCCCGTTGAACCCTGAATATTGGCCGCGCCGTCAGCACTCGATCGTCCTTCAGGCTGGGGCTGTCGCCCAGCGTGGCCGACGTGCGGGTAATCGTTGATGAACCACGGCCGCAGCCCGCGGACGCGCCTGGCGGTCTCCTCGGAGCAGGCCCGGTGGACGCAAATGTCATCGACGTAGATTGCCGCCGACTCCTCGATTTCATTGGCAGACAAAAGTATCCGCGTTCTACAGCGTGGCTGGCCCTCCTGATAGCCGCCTGTCGCGAGCGGCAGGGTGTGGCCGTTATGGCAAGACTTGCATAACGGCCACAAGCAATCGCAGACCAAAGGCAGCTATACGGCAGGCCATTGCAGCGGCGGTCTGCCAGCCGATTGAAGGCCCAGATCACCGGTCAGGATGGGGTCACTCGACGATGACAGTGAGCCCGCAGCCTCCTCGTGAATGACCGGCTCGGTCGTCTGAGCCGAACCTTCCGCCAGACAGACCTTACGTATGTGCGTTGCCGCACATACGCATCCGACGAGTCCGGGTAGGGTGCAGGCTGCCATGTAGCCATCTGCGCGGTCTCCTGTAGTCTCAGTTTTGTATGTCTGCGCCGCGCTGAGACTAGTGGCACCACCGGAGAGTGCCCATGAATCCTCTGCAGACTAGGTCGCCGATCGCGGCGAGATTGGCTGAATGAGCGCCAGTGGCGCGCGCGCCGAGTTCGCAGATATGCCTTCCTTACGGGTGTCTTCTGAAGGGACTGCGTGGCTGCTTCTCGCGGGGGCATTGGTCCTCGTCGGTCTGGTCAGTCTGGCCCTCGCGCTAGCATTCGGGAGATCTCCGGGCTACGCTGAGGGGCTTCAGGGTTCCGAGGTCTACAGCCTCGCTCTCATCACTGCGGGGCTCCTGGTGGGCTGCGCGATTTGGTGGCTCCGGCAGCGCGATGCACTCGCCAGCGCGGTTAAAGCGGAGCGGATGAATCTCTTCCATGCCGTGATGTCGCAAACCAATCGCCTCATTCTCAGGCGTCCCAACCCCAATGAACTGTTGGAGGGCGTTTGCGAGGTCTGCGTCAAGGCTGGCCATATAGACCTCGCCGTCGTCGACATGTTCGACGTCAGAGAGGTTCATCGGGCAAGCGCGCGCGTCGTTGCAACATCACCGCAACTTCTGCTCGATGGCGCGCGCCTGCAAACGATGATGACTACGCTGGTTTCACACACGGGCCAATGCGTCGTGGTCGACGACGCGTCGAACGACGAGCGCCTGCGCGGGGCGAACTCATGGTGTCTGGCCCTTGGACTGGGCTCTTTCGCGGCCGTCCCGCTGCGACGAGGCGGTGTGCTGGTAGGCATTCTTCTTCTGTGCTGCGGGACCCGGTCGTTCTTCGGCGGCCGGGTGACGCCGCTGTTGTCCGAACTCGGCGCCGACCTTTCCTTTGCGCTCGACAATGCGGACCGTGAGCGGGAACGGCATTCGGCCTCGCTGGCCGACCTCGCGCGCCGCGCCGCAGAAGACGCCAACCGCGCGAAGACTGAGTTCCTCGGGCAGATGAGCCACGAACTTCGGACGCCCCTCAATGCCATGCTGGGCTTCGCGCAGTTGCTGGCAACCGAAAAGGTGCAGGTCCTTTCGACCACGCAGGCCGAGCGAGTACGCCTTATAACGCACGCCGGATGGCACCTGCTTGGCCTGGTCAACGATGTCATGGATATCTCCCGCATCGAGTCCAGGCGCTTCGAGGTCACCAACGTTTGCAGCGACATTTCCGGCGTTCTCGACGAGGCGATAGCGCTCACCCAGTCGCTGGCCAGGGCCAACGGAGTCGAGTTGTCGGAACAGGCACCGTCCCGGTTTGGTATCGGCGTGGTCGCTGACCCACGCCGCCTGCTGCAGGTTCTGCTCAACCTCCTGAGCAACGCCTGCAAGTACAACCGGCCCGGCGGTCACGTGCGCGTCGACGTGACGCACGCCGGAGCCGAATTCTTCCTTGATGTCGTCGACGACGGTGTCGGCATGACCGCAGCGCAGCTCTCGCACCTGTTCGAACCGTTCAACCGACTGGGTAACGAGGGCAATGCCATTGAAGGCTCGGGCATCGGCCTGAGCCTCGCCCGCAGTCTGGTCGAATTGATGAAGGGACGGCTGGACATCGAGAGCAGTCCCGCTTCGGGCACACGCGCAAGGCTGGTCCTTCCGTCTTGCGCCATCCATCTCAAGTGCGCTCTCGAAGACCCAGTACCCCGGGCGATAGTGGAGAGGGACGCTTCGGTCATCCTTTACATCGAGGACGACCCGGTCAATCGCATCCTGGTCGAACAGATGCTCTTGCGCTTGGAAGGGGTCCGTCTGCTCCAGGCGGAGACCGGCGAGGACGGCATCGCCATGGCGCGTCAGAACACGCCGGACCTGGTGCTTCTGGACATGCATCTGCCGGACATGTCCGGATTCCAGGTGCTCGAAGCGCTCCGTTCGGACGCGCGCACCAAGACGCTGCCTGTGGTCGCCGTATCGGCGAATGGCACGAAAGTCGATGTGGCCCGGGCCTTCGACCTCGGTGTGGTGGACTACTGGACCAAGCCACTGGCGCTCGATACGTTCCTGGCCGGAGTGGCAACGCTGCTCGACGTGTCGGCCCCAGCCGGCAAGGCACACGAGAAGGGCCACTTCGAGGCTGTCTAACTGAGCCGCGACCAGCACGCTGTCTTGGCGACGGAACGCGAAGAAAAGCCCCGGGGCCTCCACCTTATGCCGGCGGTGCCAAAGCTGTCAGAGGCCAATTCAGGCAGTTCAACGCCCAAGAAGTTTTCTCGCTTCAAGCAAAACCAAGCTCGCCAACTTGGCGCATCAGGGTCAACTGAATACTGCGCCCGCTCGCGGGCCTCCAGATGGGATGCAATGAATCAGTGAAGCACGCGCCACGCAACACCCGCGTCAAACGATCCACTGCACTTTACAAATGAGAATAATTCTCAATATAATCTCGTTGCACTGACCGAGCGCACGATTCCCGTGTAGCAACGGTCATTGCCCGGCTTCGCGTCTTTCGCAGCCACATGCCAGCAATGCGCTACCCATACAGGGCCAGCGCAGCCAGCCTTGCCTTCGCTTCGAGCGAACCCGACTGCCCTTGTCCTCTGCCTTGATCAAGGCGGGATGAGCAGTGTCGACCCGCAACTTGCTGGCTGCGCCTGCACCAAGCGAACTCCCTTCATTGCGTCAGCGAAGTGTTACAGCCGCTGGCACCAAAGCTGTTCAACCATTCATGCCTAACTCGTCCCGCTGCGCCTTGCAACTCACCCGCCTGATGTCAGCCATCAGCCTCTTGGGCCTTCAGGCTGTCGCCCAGGCCCAAGAGGCCGCCATGCCAGCAGACATGGCGGCCAGCGCGTCGGTGGCGCCAAAGATGGACGCCGTCGTCATCTACGGAAGCGTGCAACGGGACACTGGTTTTGCGCCCACACAGGGGATTACCGCAGGCAAGGCGCCAATGCGGCTCCTGGAGACGCCCCGCTCGATGAGTGTGGTTACCCGAGAGGTCATGGACTCCCGTCAGATCACAAACCTCCAGCAGGCGCTGCAGACGGTGCCCGGCGTGAGCCCGGTGAACTTCGGACGGCGCGGCTTCGACGATATCAACATCCGCGGTTTCCGTTCCACCGAATCCATCCTGATCGACGGACTTGTCCAGAGCCCCGGCATGTGGACCCGCTTGACCAGCTACGCCTACGAGCGCTTCGAGGTCCTCAAGGGGGCATCATCAATCCTGTATGGCCAGGTACAGCCTGGCGGCCTCGTCAACGCAGTGAGCAAGCGTCCCGAGCAGTTCCGCCGACTCGATGGCGGTATCGAGATCGGCAGCTTCAACCAGCGCACGCTCTCCGCCGACATCAACCAGCCGCTGTCTGCCAATGGTCGAACCGCGTTGCGCGTGACCGCGCAGCTGGCCAATGGCGACGACGCCACGGACTACGTCTATCGGAAGGACCGCTGGGTGTCGCCGGCGCTTTCCATCGACCTCGGCCGCGACACCGACTTCGTGATCTTCACCAGCTACGCCACGAGCGAGTGGATGCGCCAGCAGGGCACTTCACCCTACGGCACGCTGCTACCGAACCCGAACGGCACGGTGCGCCGCACGATGTTCACCGGCGAGCCCTCCTTCGGCGTCTACGACGTTGAACAGAAGACCCTTGGCTACAGCCTAGAACATCGCTTCAACCCGCAACTCACGCTGCGCCAGGGCGTGCGCTACGAAGAGGAGTCGGGCACCGGCAACTTCGTCGCGCTCGGCGTGCTGCAGCCCAATCGCCGGCTTCAAAACCGCACCGCCACGCGCCAGTACCTGGACTTCGACATCATCGCCACGGACACCTCGGTGCTGGCGAAGGTGCAAACCGGCCCGGTCGACCACCAATTGGTCGTGGGCCTCGATGCGCGCAAGGGCCACAGCCGGCAGGGATCGAGGTCTTGCACCATTGCTCCGCTGGATTTGTTCAACCCCGTCTACGGCGTCAGTGCCACCTGCCCTGCCAACCTCACGGCTTTCGCGCCATCGACACTGACGGCAGCTGGGCTGTACGTCCAGGATCAGTTGCGCTTCGGCGAAGGCTGGACCGCCTTGCTCGGACTGCGCCGCGATCACTCGCGCGAGCGATTGGAAGACCGCGTCAGAAACACCCGTTCACTCAAGCAGGACAGCGCCACGGTCGGCAGCGCCGGTCTGGTCAAGGAGTTCGCGCCTGGATGGTCGACCTATGTCAGCTGGTCCGAGTCCTTCCTGCCCGTTAGCGGCCAGAGCTTCAGCGGCGCCCTCTTCGTGCCGGAAACAGGCGAACAGTGGGAACTCGGTCTCAAGCACGAAGCAGCGGGAGGTCGAATCACCGGCTCGCTGGCGCTGTTCGACCTGACGCGGCAGAACGTGACGACCTCCGATCCGGTGAACACCGGCTTCAGTGTGCAAACCGGCGAGCAGCGTTCGCGCGGCCTGGAACTGGAACTGGGCGCCCGTCTGACTGGCGGCCTGAGCCTGACCGCCGGCTATGCCTACACCGACGCCAAGGTGACCCGCGACAACAACACGGCGATCCTGGGCCTGCCCATCAATCTGCAGCCGCGCCATGCCGCCACCCTGTGGACACTCTACAAGCTGCCGTCGCTGCCGGACCTGACGCTGGGTCTGGGCGGACGCGTCGTCAGTGAGCAGCGGGGCAGCCTGCCCTTCAAATTGCCAGGCTACGCGGTAGCCGACGCCAGCCTCGGCTACCGCGGCCCAACGTGGCGCGTTACCGCGGGAGTGAAGAACCTACTCGACAAGAACTACTTCGATGGGGCGATCAATGCCAACGTCGTCTCGCCAGCGCTGGGCCGTACCTGGACCCTAGGCCTGCAACTGAGCTACTGATCCGCCTCACGCCGCCGCCATGACCAGCCGCCGTACGCTCAACATGCTTTTCGTCGTGCACTCCTGGGCTGGTCTCGTGACCGGGCTCTTGCTGTTCATCACGTGCTTCTCTGGCTCCGTGGTCGTGTTCAAGAACGAGATCGACCTGTGGGCGAACCCGTCGCTGCGCGACTTGCCGCACAGCACCGTGCCGGTCTCGCCCGACACGGTGCTTGCAACACTGCAGCGCACACACCCCACGGCCAGCGTCGAGACGCTGGTGCCGCCGAGCGAACTGATGCCGGTCTACATGGCCTACGTGCGGCTTGATCCGGTCGAGGGCGGCATGCGCACCAAGCTCGCCGTGCGCGCGGATACTGGCGCGCTCATCGGTCCGGTGGACAGCCAACTCGGCCAGTACATCCGCATGCTGCATGTATTCTTCTTCTTCGGACCGCGCTGGATTGTCGGCTTCCTAGGCGTCGTGATGCTGGTGCTGATCGGCACTGGCTTCGTCATCCACCGCAAGATCATTGCAGAGTTGTTCACGCAACGCTGGGATCGCAGCCTGCGGGTCGTGATGTCCGACCTGCACAAGTCCGCGGGCATCTGGGGCTTGGCCTTCCATCTGCTGATCGCCTTCACTGGCGCCTGGCTGGGGCTGGCCCCCGTGTTCGAGCGCAGTTGGGACTATGTCGCGCAGGCCTCGAGTTCCGTCAGCGCTCCAGCCAAGCCATCAAAGCCCAAAACGGCCAAGACCTTGGCGCCGACGCCCATGACGTCCCTGGCGGCGTTGGCCGACGCTGCGCGCGCGGCGGTGCCCGGCTTCCAACCCAAGGCAGTTTCGCTGCAACGCTGGGGACAGCCCGGCGCGACCGCGACCTGGACAGGAAGCCTCACCCATCATCTGTACAGCACGGCCTCAGTCCGGTTTGACGGCGCAAGGGGACGAATCATCCAATTGCACGATCCACGGCAGCAAGGCTTCTGGAGCCAGTTCAACGGGCTGATGGAACCTCTGCACTTTGGCGATTTTGGCGGGCTCGGCATGAAGTGGCTGTATTTCCTGCTGGGGCTCACGCCAGCCTTTCTATCCCTTACCGGCACAGTGATCTGGCTGGACAGCCGCCGGCAGCGCCAAGCATCTCGCCAGACATGGCGCTCCTCAGAGCGCGTTGCTTGCGAAAGTACGTTGCGATGAGTCTCGGCACCCGAATCCTTCTGAGCCTGTTCGCCATGCTGCCTGCCTCGCTGGTGGCGACCATGGCACTGCACTTGGCCCCACCACCTGGACTGCCACCGCTGTCCCAGCGTCCGGTGTGGACAACCTGGGCGCTGCTGGGTCTTTGGTTGCTGATGGCGGCTGCGCTGACTTGGATGGCGCGACGAGAAGCCATTCTCTGGCGCCTCAGCCTCGCCGTGCTCGCCATGCTGCTCATAGCGACGGCAGCACACGGTCTCTGGCACCAACAGCCGATAGGGATGGCCATGGCAATCTCCCTGACAATCCTTGCCCTGGCCGCCATGCTGCTGGCAAGAGTCATCAAGGAGCAGCCTCACAGCAAGCGGATCGCTGCAAAAAATCCTGTGGCAACTGCCAGGTCAGGCGGCGCAAGCGATGATCCAATTCCAGCGCTAAAGAAGCCACGTGAGGCACTTTGGCACCGCGCCTTGGCATCTATATTGCGCCATAGCCGCTTCTGGATCTTTGGCGCCCTGATGCTGGAGAGCTTTCGCCTGGCCCACATCGTCGGCGTCGATCCGCAACGTGGCATCGGAATGGTCGGCATGCTGCTAACGTTCTTCCTGGTGCTGCCAGCGGTGTCCCTGTCGGCCTGGCTACCGGTCACCACGGTGGTACTTCTCGCCGCTGCGAGTTGCGGCTTCATCGCATTGGCGTGGCTGTCCGGCCTTTGGCAGCCGATCGCCGCCGCATCCTTTGTGATCATCTTCATTGCACGTAACTGCCCAGGCCTAGGTCCCCGCAGGATTCATGCGGAGGAACAATGATGCACTGGGCCGGCTGGCTGTACTTCGTTGCGACAGGAGCTATCGCGACCGCCACGCTGCTCGGCCTGTCTTCCTGGGCACGGCATGTCGGCACCCGCAGCACACCAGCCTCTGAAAAACCAGACAGGGCCCGATTGACACTGAAACTACTGCCTCTGGCCACGCTGCAAATTGCCTGCGCCTGGACTGTATTCGGCGCGGCGGGAGCATTGTTCAATGTCGCATGTTCATGGATGCTGATGGGCTGGCTGTTCGTACTGCTGCTCAACGCCAGACCGGTGCCAACACTGCTGATCTGCCGGTGGCTGGGCGGAATTGGCCTGATCGCTTGCCTTTGCATCTGTCTGACGATCATGCGCATGTAAACCACTATGTGTGCCGATTACCTGCTTTTCCTGCCTGAGAAGGAGCCAGGCCGTGATTACAGCGCATAGAACGCGCTGGGCCAATAACTATGGCCCCAGCGTTGGCTTACCCTGGCCGGCAGCATCCATCTACTGAGGGTCAGCTTCCCGTCTAGCCTGGCAACACCCGGTCCCGGCCACTATGTGTAGCCCTCAGTTATGAGAGGTTCGGCGGGGCGATCGCCGGGTCTACCTTTGACGAAGGGCTTCCGAGGCATCGGCTCACTCCGCATAAGTCCGGTTCACTTAAGGGAGTCAGCGGCCTGCTTCGCGAGCTGGCGTCGACCACTACGACCGACTTCTCGATCACGTCATTGCCCGAGTGATCAAGCTTAACTAAAAACCGTAGTCGGGCTCATCCCGCCACCGCTGCAAGCTGACAGGGCCAAGCACGCAGCAGCTACGCCGGGTCACTCGAGAACTCCGCGACCTCGCATCGCGTGCGAACAGCACCGAACAGGCTTAAGCAATTCGCATGGTCCGTCCCGAATGCCCTGGCTTCAAAACGATTCCCAGTTGTCGGTGCCGGTGCGGACGGCGACTACTGCAGCCGGTGCCACGGTGTTGACTTGGCCTGAGGTGGCCTTGGTCTTGCCGAATGCCGGCCTTGCCACGTTGGTCGCGCGGGCATGGCCGCGGCGCTCGATGGGCGTTGCGATGGAAGAGGCGCGTGCCACCACCGCGCTGCTGCCAGTGTCCTCACCCAGCTTGAACACGGCGACCGCCTGGACCAGCTGCAGCGCCTGCATCTTGAGGCTTTCGGCTGCAGCGGCGCTCTCCTCGACCAGGGCGGCGTTTTGTTGAGTCACCTGATCCATCTGGCTGACTGCTTCTCCGACCTGCGACACCCCGGTGCTCTGCTCGCTGCTGGCCGCGCTGATCTCACCCATGATGTCGGTGACGCGCTTGATCGAGCCGACCACCTCGGTCATCGTGATGCCGGCCTGATCGACGAGCAGGGTGCCCCGTTCGACACGCTCGACGCTGGTGCTGATCAGGGTCTTGATTTCCTTGGCCGCGTCGGCACTGCGGCCGGCCAGACTGCGCACTTCCGAGGCGACTACCGCGAAGCCCCGTCCTTGCTCGCCGGCACGCGCGGCCTCGACCGCGGCGTTGAGTGCAAGGATATTGGTCTGGAAGGCGATGCCGTCGATCACGCTGATGATGTCGGAAATCCTCTTCGAGCTGTCGTTGATGCCGCGCATCGTCGTCACCACCTCGCTGACCACATCGCCGCCCTTGACGGCCACGGTGCTGGCACTCATCGCGAGCTGGTTGGCCTGCTTGGCATTGTCTGCGTTCTGTTTGACGGTGGAGCCCAGCTCTTCCATGGACGCCGCGGTTTCTTCTAGTGCAGAGGCCTGCTGCTCGGTGCGCTGACTCAGGTCGTTGTTGCCCTGGGCAATTTGCGCACTGGCAGTGGCGATACTTTCGGCGCCGGCCCGGACTTGCCCGATCAGTCCGACGAGCTGAGCTTGCATGCTGCCCATAGACGCCAGCACGCTGCCAGCCGGCGCCGTGCCCGCGCCATGCACCGGGCCAAGGTCGCCTGCGGCAATGCGGCTCGCCGTGCCACTCAGGTTGGCCGGCTCGGCGCCGAGCGCCCTCGTGAGTCGACTCGTGATCAGCCAGCCCAGCACGACGGCGGCAAGCGCGGCAAACGCGCAGATGGCCAGCAACAAGCCCCGCTGAGTGGTGTACGCAGCCGCTGAGGCTTCAACGCTGACGTGCGCCTGCGCCTTGGAATAGCTGATGTACTCATGGGCAGCCGCCAACAGGCTGGCCAGCAGGGGGCGGCAGTCGTTGTTCATCTTGTCGACGGCCTGCTCGACCTTGCCCGACGCCGCCAGATCCACAATCGCCAACGCGACCGGCCCGTACTGGGACTCGATCTTGTCGATGGCAGCCACCAGGATGCGATCACGCTCGGTCGAATCCGCGGCGCTGGCAACCGACTCTTTCAGTGCTTTGAGACTCTGATGCAGTTTCTCGTGGGCCTTGACCGCCACGGCCTTGGCCGAAGCCCGATCAGCGTCCGTCTTGACCAGGACCATGTCGCGCACGCCAATGGCACGTTGGTCGGCCGAGCCTCGCACTTCGATGGCCAGGTTTTCCCGTTCGGCCGGCCCGCTGACATAGCCTGCGAAGCGCTCATTGGCGCCACTCAGGCCACGCAGCGCGAACAGGCTCACGAGCAGGACGAGGATGGCGAGAGCGCCAAAGGCGAGCGTCAGTTGCTTCTTGACGGTCAGGGTATTCATGTTCTTGTCTCCAGACAACGATGGAAAAGAATTCAGTGCAGATTGGCGTTGATCAAGCCCATCTCGGCGCTCGACATCAGCGCCTCGATGTCGAGCAGGATCAGCATCCGTTCACGCTCGCCTTGCCGGATCGCACCGATGCCAACCACGTGGCTGGGATCCACCGTCGAGTTGAATTCCGGCGCCGGCATGATCTGTTCGCGGGTGAGTGCCACCACATCGCTCACGGCATCGACCACCGCGCCGACCGTCCGGCCCGCCACATTGAGGACGACGGTGACAGTGATGGCGTCGTAGGCGGCGTGCTCCAGCCCAAATTTCAGCCGCAGATCGACCACGGGGACGATGATGCCGCGCAGGTTCAGCACGCCCTTGACGAAGGTCGGCGCGTTCGCAATCCGTGTCGGCGGCTCGTACCCGCGAATCTCCTGCACCCTCAGGATGTCGATGCCGTATTCCTCTGCGCCAAGCCGGAAGGACAAGCACTCCCGCAGCAGGGTGTTGACAGGTCCGGGATTTGCGCTTTGCACGCGGACAGCTTCCGGAGCGGGCAGGCGCGTCGGGGTGGACTGTAAATCGCTCATCAGTCGTGTTCCTTGTGAAAGGATCGCCCGCCAGCGCGGCGGCCTTGAATTCCAGCGGTCTCCGCGGCTATCGGCCTCCTCCAACAAAATTTTAATCATTTATGAGGATGTCGCTCATATTTATTGATTTCACTCATAAATAGGCGCACAGACAACGCCCTTCTGCCCCGCAAGTCACGGTCAATTCGATGATCAAATCTCGAACGACACCCCATCTGAGCGCCTCATGTTCCCGAAGACCCTTGCATTGATCGACGACGACCAGGACTACACCGAGTTCCTGGCCGAGCACCTGCGGGCACTGGGGATCAACGTCGACGTATTCCTGAACAGCAACGACCTGCTGGGCGAGGTGGGTGCCTACGGTTATGACTTCTATGTCGTTGATTTGACGCTGCCGGGGATCGATGGCATCAATCTGATCGACCTGCTGCGTCGCCGCACGGTGGTCGGCATCGTGGTCGTGTCGGGTCGGCTGGCGTCCGAGGCCTTCAAGCAGGTCGTCAGTGCCGGCGCCGACATGTACCTGAGCAAACCAGTCCAGTTCGAACAGGTGGCGTTGACGATCGAGGCCGTTCAGCGACGCGTCGGTCAGTCGAATTCGCACGATGCAAGCTGGACGCTGGACCGCCGCGCGCGGCAGTTGATTGCACCCGATGGGTCACGGGCCGACCTGAGCGACATCGACATGTCGCTGCTCCGCTGCTTCATCGCGGCGGCAGGCGAAGCTGTCACGCGAGATGCCCTGCGTGCATGCCTGCTTGCAACGCAGGGCGGCGCGGCGAGCGACGACCTGAGCGCCACGATCTACCGCTTGCGCCAGCGGATCGAGCGCGCAACGCCGCTGGCCGTGCCGCTGCACGCCAAGTCGCGCGTCGGCTATGTGTTCAGTGCGCCGTTGACGCAGATCGGATAACGGCTCAACAAGCAGCAGCGTGCCGCCAACAAGCGCAGTCGATCAGTCGATGGCCGTCTGAACGACCACCAAACGCAGGGTGGCGCCCTCAGCACTGTTGCGCACCAGGATGGCCTGGCCGCCGTGCAGCTCCATCACCCGACGAACGATATAGAGGCCCAGGCCCATGCCATGGCCGGCTTGCGGTGCCGCGCCGGCCTGCCGCACGCCTCGCTCGAACAAGCGCGGCAACAGGGCAGTCGCGAAGCCCGGACCTTCATCGGCAATATCGATGACGATGGCCAGCGGATCCTCTGAATCGGTGACCCGGACGACGACCGTCGACGCTGGCGGGCTGTACTTCAGCGCGTTGGACAGCAGGTTGCGCAGCGCCAGGCGCATCAAGCCCATGTCCATCGAGGCGGTGCGCGTCCTTGTGACTCGGTCCAGGTGGATGCGATGTCGACCGGCAGTCGGGATGTCCATCACGGCCACCTGGAGCATGGTGTCGATGTCGGTGTCGACGCGCTGGATCGGCTCCGGCCGCGCCAGCAGCGCGGCCACGGCCAGCGTGTTGTCAATGCTTGCGAGCACCGTACCGATCACGTTCTGGGCGCGGAGCAGACGATACGATGCCGAGCTTGGGCCCATCTCGCGCAGCGCTGCGGCTGCGCTTTGCAGGGCGGCCGACGCGTTGTTCAGCGGCTGTCGCACCTCATGGGCCATCACATCGAGCATCTCGCTGCGCTCCCGCAACAAGTGCTCAAGTTCGCGCGCATGTTCCTCGCTTTGCGTCCGACGCCGAGTCTCCCGGTACAGTTCTTCGCGGCTCTGCCGGTGCTCGGTGACATCATGAAATGCACCGATCAGCCGCCCCGGATGACCAGACTCCAGTTCCAGTTCGCCGAAGGTTCGCACCCAGATTTCGCGACCGGTTGCGGTGATCAAGGGGAGTTCAAGGTCAAACGACGTGCCATCCCGAATGCAGGCCTCCACGGCCGCCTTGATCACCGGACGGGCCTGCGGCGCATAGAAGTTGATCCCATCTGATACGTTCGGCTGATAGCCCGGCTCGACCTCATGGATGCTGCGGGTGCGGTCAGTCCAGATGACGGCCATGGTAGACAGGTCAATCTTCCAAGCGCCCACGCCGGCGAGTCGGCCCGTCCTGTCGAGCAAGGCACTGGTGATTCTCAATTGGCGTTCGACGACCTTCAGTGGCGTCGTCTCTGCCACCTGGACCAGAAAGCCTACGACCACGCCATCAACGATGTCTGGCACGTAGGTAGCCAGGCTGTGTCGTTGCTCACCGGTGGGGCCCGGCACGATGCGCTCGAACACCTGCTCCCGACCGGCCAGCACGCCGATGACATAGGCTTCATTCAGCGCGAAGAGCTCGGGGCCGAGCAGGTCCGGGAGTGTTCGGCCAATCAGCTCGGCCGGCTCGATGCCGAACCAACGCGAATACGCCTGGTTCGCAAATTTGCAGCGAAGGTCCCGGTCCCAGTAGGCCAACAAGGCTGGCACTCGATCGACCAGTCGTTGCAGGTAGTGGGAATGATCCTGCGCATCAGGGCTGAGAGTCATGGAGTTCCAAGCTTGATGCCTCATGTAGTGGAAACTGGGCCGCGCGTCGGCGCCTTGCCCGGACCGCCCATCGGTGTGTATTAGACGCGATTGCCTATCGCTCCGGCGCGCCAGGCCCCACGACGTGGACAGCCGTGCAGCCGGCCGGTTTGGGTCGATTGCGTAATTCTGCTGATGCCGTGCGAATACCCGGAATGGCCGCACATTGCCGCCCCTCGCCTTCCGGATCCGAGCGGCTGCATCCAGCCTGTTGCTGAAATTCGACGGAGTTCCGCTTTGGGCACCTTGCAGTCAGCCGCCAGCGTCGGGTTCCTGCTGAAAGGAGCCGTTGGCCGGCCGGATGGCTGGCGAGCTCAGATGGTCAATGGGAGAACAAAGTTTGGATCGCGTGGTCCGCACCAAATGCCACCGCCGCCCCGGCTGCAGCCTAGGCGTCCGTCCGTTCTAGGTGAAAGCGGGCGTTTGCAGTATCCAGCCCGACCCGTCTCGCGGCGCCTCGGCCGGGGGGGCGTCCGAGGCCGCTGACAAGTCGCTGCGGACCCACTGCGATCCAAAGAACAGCGAACCACAACGCCGCAAAGGTACCGCTCAACGTTTGCGTGAGTAGCAAACAACGGCGCGCACAGTGCCTCCGAAGCGGTACATCGGCACCCGCAGTTGCTTGTCGACTCGATCAGCTGATCCGCTGGTCACCAAATAAGGAAGACGACGAACACGACAAGGTTATCGATCTGACGCCGGTGCGCCAGGAACTGCCAGCTTGCCTAAACTCGCAGGCGCGGGTACGGTGCCAAGACTTCGCGGTACTTGCGCGAAAGTCGCATGCCAGAGAACTGCCACCTAGAACGCCGATTGGCCACCAGGCCAAATGCACTTGGCGCACCCCATGCCGCTGTTGCGGCTGTTTGCAAGAAGCTGGCGGAGGCGAGCTCGCAGCCTGCGCGGACGCCACAGATCGGATAGTCTGTAAGCCTGGATTCCCCCCGGAGAGCTGCCCATGAAACCTGTGTCCGAACTATTGAAGCCACGCAATGGGACTTTTTGGCAGTTGCGCCCCGAAGACTCGGTGTACGCAGCGCTGGAATTGCTGGCACGCTATGACGTGGGCGCGCTCATGGTCATGGAGGGCGGCCGCCTGATGGGAATATTCAGCGAGCGCGACTACACGCGCAAGATTGCGCTGCAAGGCCGCGGCTCCAAGGAAACTACGGTCGCAGAGATCATGACGACCAACGTCATCACCGTCACGCCGAGCACACGCACACACGCATGCATGTCCCTGATGAGGGACATGCGCATTCGCCACCTGCCGGTGGTGGACGGCGACACCGTGTTGGGCATGATCTCGATCCGCGACCTGATGGAACTCATCATTGCCGAGCATGAGGCCACGATCTCCCACCTGGAGACCTACATTCGGTCTTGAGCCGAGCGACCGCGGTCCGGCCGTCGCCAAACGTCCTCTCATGGCCGACAAGAGCCTCATGACGCCTCAGGTCAGGCTGTACGAGGAGTCATCACCGTTCGGCCCATGGCGACTGTCTGCTGTGTGCAGCATACCCGCCGGTCGCCGTCGATCACCGGGCTCCAGTGGGAGACCCATCGGCGACTTCCAGAACAAAAGTACCATCGGAGAACTGGAGACCGGTTGGGACGGCCCGCCTCCCGGAACGGCTCAAGTCGGTCATTGACGCCGAAATCCGCCCAAGAATGGCTCGGACATGCCGAGGACAACACAGGAGTGAACGTGCTTCGACCTGACCACCTCTTCCGACTGGATCTCGCTGCCGAGCGCGCGCACCGAAAGCTGTACGACGCCGACTCCTCGAAGGGCGCCGCACGTGAATGAACCTGGGTTGCCGCCGGCGGTCTATGGTGAGCGCTTCGAGTTCGAGAGCCCAGTTGGCCGTTTGAGTGCCTATGTCGCTGGTACTGGGCCGCCGATGCTGCTCATCCATAGCATCAATGCATCGGGATCGGCCGCCGAGATGCGACCCCTGCACGATCATTATCGTATGGGCCGTACCGTCGTGTCGATGGACCTACCTGGCTTCGGGTTCTCGGAGAGAAGCGACCGGAACTACACGCCCCGTCTGATGACAGATGCCGTCCATGCGATCACCGAGCAGATTCGTGCGCGACTGGGAGCCTCTCCGATTGATGCGCTGGCTTTGTCGTTGTCCTGCGAATACCTCGCCCGCGCCGCCGCGGAAAGACCTGGGCGGTACCGGAGCCTGGCACTTGTAAGTCCGACGGGCTTCAGGGGCCTGCGGCCATGGCGCGGCGCCCCTGGCAGCACCCGGGGCCTACCATGGTTGTACGGAGCGCTACGCGGCCCGGGAGGGGTCTGGGGCGGCGCAGTCTTCCGCGCGTTGACCCGGCCTGGCGTCATTCGCTACTTCCTGCGCCGCACCTGGGGCTCGAAGGAGATCAATGAAGAACTCTGGGCCTATGACCTGCTCACGACGCAAGCGCCCGGTGCAGAGCACGCCCCGCTACATTTCCTGTCCGCGACTCTGTTCAGTGCAGACATCCACGATATCTACGAGAAACTAGACATGCCCGTCTGGATGTCGCACGGCGTGCGCGGCGACTTCACTGACTATCGGGGTAAGGTCATCGTGGAAGCCCGTCCCAACTGGCGTTTCACCGTGTTCCCCACTGGCGCGCTGCCCTACTTTGAAAAGCCGGAAGACTTCACCGACGCATTCACCGAATTCCTAGCTATGCCACCACGGGCCGCCGATGCCGGCGCCAGAATCCTCCGCGACGAGTGAAGCGGGATTGCCGCCCTAAAAGCAGACGACGGCGACCGGCTGCAAGTGGCCGTCAACTGCCGTGCCTCCACCGCCGCTGAGCGGCGGCTTCGGGCACAAAGCTGCCTCGTCAAAGGCGGCCGCGAACGGCAGCACTCGCTACGGTGCCGACCTCCACCTATCAACTCGGGCGTCGGCTTTGGGCACATTGCAGAAATTGCATTCGGAGCTGGGGACAGCAATGTGCCCATGGCTGTCGTCCGGGTCGTTCGTCGCATGGTAGCAATGGCAACCAGAGGGCTATTGGTTTTGATTCGCTGAATCGCAGCCCCGACCGTCAGCCCCAGATTGCCCATGATCTCGCGCTTTCGAGACAGGGCCTCTTCGGTCTTGCCTTTCCCGCACAGGATCACGAGGTCTTCGGAGTAATTCTCGATCCGGCTGCCAAGGCTTTGCTCCAGCCAGAGCCTCTTCCACCCAAAAACGACCTGGCGCATCTCCAGATTGGCCAGCAGTGATGACATGGGTGAGCCCTGCGGAATGCCGCGCAGCTGATGCTATGCCTCGGTGGTGCGTGTCTTCCTTCCTCGTCCATCGTTTTCCTCCACGGCGCATTCCAGCCACATCTTGACCAGACGTAGCCGGTTTCGACCTTCGCTTTCACGTGCAACGCCATCTGCAGCTTCTGAACACTCGTCGGAGTCGATACCCGAAGGCTTCAGACGTTTCGTCAACTCCATGCCTGCTCCGGTTGCTTCCGGCTGGAGCGGTTGCCGGGCGGGAACTTGCAACCGCTGGAAAGCGCCGCATTTCCACGGCGCACACTCACTGCCGACGTTCGCGGAGCTGGATCTAAAGCCGCGAAGCGACCATACGCAATAGGCGTGCGTAGCTCGGGAGGCTCAGTGGAGGAAACGATGTCGACGGCGCCGAGCGGCGCCGTCAGGAATGCGACACGGGCGGCACCGCAGCGGCTGCGGCCCCAGGCGCCGGTGGCTGCGCCTCGACTTGCAGCCAAGGTGCCAGCGCCAGCAGAAGCTGCTCTCGCGTGAATGGCTTGGTGACATAGCCGTCCATGCCAGCAGCACGGCAACGATCGACATCGCCATCCAGCGCGTTGGCGGTGAGGGCGACGATGGGCGTGCGGCGCGTCAGGTGCGCGGCTTCTAGCACCCGGATCTGCACCGTGGCGGCGAAGCCGTCGAGCACCGGCATCTGGCAGTCCATTAGCACCAGGTCGACCGCCGTGTGGCGCAGCAACGCGACGGCCTCGGCGCCGTCGTGGCACTCATGCACCTGCAAACCGGACTGCTGCAGCATGGTGACTGCCACCAGGCGCACCACTGGGTTGTCCTCGACCAGCAGCACGCGGCCAGCCAGCGCTGGCAGCGGCTGCACTGCGGCCGGTACGACAGCACTGGGCGGGCAGGCACGCGGCAGCTGCAAAGTGAAGCTGAAGGTCGAACCGTGCCCGGGTTCGCTGCGCAGTGAGATCTCACCCCCCATCAGCTGCACCAGCCGGCGCGAGATGGCCAGGCCAAGACCGGTCCCGCCACGCGCGCGACCGTCCGATGAATCGGCCTGCACGAATGGCTCGAAGAGCTGGGCCTGCGCCGCCGCGTCGATGCCGATGCCACTGTCCTCGACCTCCAGGCACAGGCCCAGCCGTGCGGCTGCGGCCTCGGTGACGCGCAGACGCAGCTCAACGTGGCCGCGGTCGGTGAACTTCAGCGCATTGCCCACCAGGTTCAACACCACCTGGCGCAGGCGCATCGGGTCACCCTCCACCCAGCAGCCGGCGCTGGCAGGATCGCAGTCGGCGCGCAGCGTCAGACCCTTGCGCGCCGCGCTGGCCGCAAACAGCGAGACCGCCTCGGCCAGCAACTCGTCGACACAGAAGGACTGGGCCTGCAGCGTCAGCTTGCCGGCCTCGATCTTCGAGTGATCGAGCACGTCATTGATCACTGACAGCAGCGCTTCGCCGGAACGGCTGGCCACCTGAAGCAGGCGCCGCTGCTCGTCGCCAGGCCCCACGTCCCGCATCAGTTCCAGCCCGCCCAGCAGGCCCGACAGCGGCGTGCGTAACTCGTGGCTCATGTTGGCCAGGAACCGCTCCTTGGCGCGCGAGGCGGCCAGCGCGGCGTCACGCGCCTCGGCAAGTTCGTGCGTGCGCTGGCCGACGCGTTCCTCCAGGTGCAAGTTGAGCTCGCGCTGCGCGGCAGCCGACGCCGTCACCTCGCGCATCAGCGACCGCAGTCCGGCACCCAGGCGGTGCATCTCGTCGCTGGCCCCGCGGATGGTGTCGTCGACGCGGCGCTCCAGGTCCGACGAGAGCACGTGCGTGGCACCGAACTCGGTGGCGATTTTCTCCAGCATCAACAAGCGCCCGGCGTGGGTGCGCAGCCAGCGCCCGAATACCAACCACCCCAGCAGCACCGCCACGACACCGGCGACGGCCAAGATGCCCATCAGTTCGGCTGCATTCAACGGGCTGGTGACTTCGCGCACCACATGCAGCTCCGGGCCGGGCGTGTTCAGCCCGCCCCAGGAGATGTGGCCCTGGGCGCGCCGCGTGCCGTCACCACCGGCCAGCCGGGGGGCGCCTGCGGAGTAGATCGATGTCGCGACCTCGCTGCCGTCCCAGTGCAGGCTGAGCGTCGTGTCCGGGACGGCGTTGTCGCCGAGCAGGTTGTTGTCGACAGCCGCCAGCAACACCAGGTCGCCGCGCGCCGGGCCGATGCGCACCGCCAGCCATACCG
>Ga0187844_10001089_pt1 | contig 21118 bp, 18 predicted proteins | sample SpaLakP09_SKY_50_FD_134517 | JGI IMG/M metagenome (GOLD analysis project Ga0187844, IMG submission 134517) | Oligotrophic lake water microbial communities from Sparkling Lake, Wisconsin, USA - SP09_SKY_50 | ecosystem: Environmental > Aquatic > Freshwater > Lake | place: USA: Sparkling Lake...
AATCGCAGTGAATATTTTATATTATTTTATGTATATTATAAAAAAAATATTAATAAAGTGAAGCGATTTTTATTGTATATAGGTTTTTTATTTTTTATATTTAACTCATATATATATTTAATTCAAAATTTACAAACATTTACAGAAAATATTCGTGACGATTAAAACTAAAACGTATTTATAATTCACTCCATCTATCGTAATTAAATGAAGATACAAGTATTTCATCTACTTTATTTTTCCAAAAATCTACGCGTTTTTGAAAAGCTATATCTTCAGTTGTTTCAGGATAAGGTGTCGTTTTTTTCATTAATTCGTCTTCTTGTTCTGTTATTTTTGGTTTGTATCCATAACAGTTAACACCAAATTTAACTTGTGGATTTGCAATATAACCACCATTTATACCTGGTCTTCCACAATCGTGTTCGTGTCCTTTTATTTTTTGTAAATTATTATATGTCTGTTGTTGAGTAGGGAACAAAGCCATCTGTCCTTCTGACCATCCATAATTGCACCATTCACCGCCTTTTTCATATGCTTCTTCGATTTGTGGATAAGTTGCTAAATTTGCCCCATATGCATTACATAATGCTTTGGCGTTATCATAATTATAATAATTACCTGGAATATTAAATACTTGTTTATTAAATTTAATTTCAGGAACCGGTGCAGGTTGATAATTGCTTTGATCTACAACAATATCTACCGTTGTTTGTGGAGAAAATAACCCTTGAATATACGCTGTTACATTAATACTGAAAAAATATTGAAAATCGTTGACAATAATTAAAACGATTAAAATAACTATAATTATAACACCAAATATATTCCCAGCATTTCCTGTATCTTCTGTTCCTTGAATATTTGCTAAAGAAGAAGAAAAAACATAATAAGCTACAATTATTAAAAAAATGGTTATAAAAACTATTGGATTTAAAATATAACTGTTTACATAATTATACATATTTACTGGGTCCGTTGTTGTTGATGTATTTACTACTTCCATTTATATATTATATAAATAGTTAAAAAAGATTTTCTAATTTGTTTGTTTCTTTCTATAAAATAAGCAGTATGCTTTGGGTGAAATAATGGATTCATTTACTCCTATTTCAGATACACTTGTATCGTTAAAATGATACCAAATACCATTAGCGTTTTTAACATACGAAGTGTAATGACCTCCTAAAACCCCTCCACTATGATTACATACCCCATATAAGTCGTATTGATAAGATGATTTTTTATACCCAATAACATAGTTAGATAAATCTAAATTTTCCAATGGAAATGTAACTAAAAGTTGATTTTTTTGATTCTTTGAATTAAAACGTTTTAAATCAATAACTAATATATTTGGAAATGACCAAAATTGAATTTTTTTTCTAATACTAATTTTTTGTTTAATTTCTTCATCATACCACGCGTTTTCGCCATCTAATATTTCTCCAGCTACATAATGTTCAAAGCAATCTATTAAAGAAGGGGTTTTGTTATTTGGAGGTATAGGTAAGTCAATCATAAAATATGGCTCTGGATTTATTTTAATACACCTACCAGTTTCTAAACATGTAATTTCTGAAACATGAACAGCATAAAATAAATTCCAAATTTCAGAATATTCTTTTGAATACATGGATTTTATCATTTCAAAACATTGAATCGCTATGTTATCAGTTTCATTTTCTGGAGTTCCTGAAATGGTCATTTTAATTTCTCTCGAAAGTGATGCGTGAAAACAATCTATTAAAAACAAAAGAAATTCTGGAATATCATTTTGAGAATATCCAGTAAATATGTCTATTTCTTTTATTTCTGCTATTTTTTGTATTGTTTTTATAAATTTACCTGGAGAAACTATGCAATTACCATCCCATAATATTTTTCGTAAATTATCCCATTCTAAAATAAGTGCTGATTCATATTTATTTTTAAGTTTTTTTTTATAATTTTCTTCATTTAAAAAATCATTCAATTCATATGTATGAGATATAACTTGTATGCACGAATTAATAAAACAAGTATTACCAAGATTGGCTAATCCACTAAGTCCTTTATTTTCATATTTAGAAATGTTCATTTTGGAATATAATTAATTATTATAATATATTTAAACACATTTAATAATATATATTATAAGGTACTATGAATCAAAATAGTTTAAATATAACCAACGATCGTATGTTTTTAATTAGTATACTTAATACAATGTATAATGATAATGTAAGACAAATTAATAATTTGACAAATTCAAATAACGAAATTAGAAATCATATTGTTAGTTTGTTAAACCCACAAAATAGTAGAAGAACATATGTTAATAGAACACGAAATTATAATCATAGAAACTATTCTTCTAATACGCAACCACTACAAAATAATACACCTTTCATTTTTGATTTTATTTTACCACAATCAACAACAAATATACAACAAAATAATCCGTTGTCTAGGATTATCCAAAGATTTCTTGAACCTATAGAAGTTTATCCTACACCATCGCAAATAGAAACTGCTACTAGAATTGTACGATATAGTGATATACTTTCACCAAAAAATGTATCGTGCCCTATCTCTCTTGAAAATTTTAATGATAATGATATTGTTTCTGTTATTAGATTTTGTGGACATATTTTTAAGTCAGAACAATTAAATACATGGTTCCGTTCACACTGCGTATGTCCTGTATGTAGATATGATATACGTAATTTTAACGCAAATAGTACAAATAATCCAAATAGTAGAGAATTAAATAATAATTTGCAGGAAACAGTAGTACAACCCAACGAAGATTTAAATAATAATCAACCATCAAATAGTTTGGCTCAATCTAATACAGAGAGAAACAACAGCGAAATTAATAGTCTTTATTCCACACTGTTAACATCTGGAACAGAAGGATTATTCAATTTATTATTAGATGTATCTGGTAATAATATTTCAGAATCAACAAATGCATTTTTAAATAATTATCAGAGAAGATTTTTTAGATAAAACTATATTGTAATATATATATATGACAACACATATTCATTTTTAATACTATTTATTAGACCATAATGCTTACAATATATATATATTATTTTGCCAAAAAACACTTAAAGATATAACAAATAGTATAGTATTATAGTATGCAAACACAAACTAGATACGGTAATAAATGGACTGTGAATGAAGTGCTCACTCTTCAGAGAGAATATGAACTCTTGGAATTGACAATCCAAGAAATCGCACAAAGACATCAACGAACAGTCTATGCTATTTTATATAAACTAGAAGGAGAAGGCTTCATTACCTCTTGGAATGAAGCAAGAGGATTCAAGTTATCTTTGGTCCAAGAATACTACTATACTAGGACTGCGGCTACTACGACTACTTCTAAGACTACGAATACTACTACTCTTGAAGATGATGCAGAAGACGATATTGAGGATGACGATGCTGCTGATGAAGACTATGTTGAGGAGGAGGACGACGAAGATGATGATGACGAAATGGATGAGGAGGACGAAGAACATAATGAGATATCAAAGCTTACTGAACGTGTTTGGAGTCTAGAAACTTCGGTAAACGATATTAGCGTTATGGTAAAGAATTTATTTGAATCTTTAGTAAATACAACCCCCAAGAAGCGTCCGCTTTCAGCGACTCGTTAAAAATATAATATAAAAAATTTAAAATAAAATAAAAAATTGTAATTAAAATAATTTTTTATTTGGATTAATTAAAATACTTAAAGGGTACCCATTTTAATTACCTTATTTTTTATTAAATATCTTGCTTAAACTTTGTAGTCCAGCTCTTTCATTATTTGTTTCTCTCAAATAATCATCGAATAATAAAGCCTTGACTTCTTTATTTTTCATTTGCTCTAATTTTTCTTCAAATTTACTCTCATCTGTATCTCTACGCAAAATCTCCACTTCTCTTTTAAATTTTTTACCTTTTAATAAAGTTTTTTTTTGTATATCCCATATTTTTTCTAATACTAATGCGAATACCTGTTGAACCGGTTTCATTATTTGGTTTGTAATATAAAATGAGTAATCAATCTTCAAATTGTTTTCTGTAATAAAAGTAGGGGTTTCTATTTTCTCTCCCTGAAGAGCCTTTTTGTCTTTACTAACAATATATACAAATGGAATTCTATCACCGGAACTAGGTTTATTTCCTGGGTCTCTTGCTGTGATTCTATCTGCTAATACCTTATGTGCGATTGATTGTGGATTTTTGTATCCACTACGCAAAGACTTTGTAATAATTAATTTATCCATTGGATAATTTTCATCAACGATATTTTGCAAACAAGATTTTAAAAAGTCAATTGCTTCTGTTATATTCTGTTTCTTCATTAAGATATCTATGATACCCCCATAAATATCTTTTACTATTGGTGCATTATCACGACGTTTTAATACAATACCCATTTCTTTTCTCTTACCTTTGTTTGGGTCGGTTTCATATAACATACCCACATATCTTTTCTTTGATAACAAACAGAATGGCATAAATGTTTTCTCATACTCTAAATCATGAGGGCCTTTTAAAAACTTGGATGCTAAATGTCCTGCCTCTTGTGCGATTTCAATTGTAATTTCAAGAGCCTCTTTTCCACGAATGGGTTTACCATCTAGTGTTTGCAGGTTGAAGGTGAAGAATACAGAATCTGTATTGTGTACAATTAAATTCCCTACTCCTGCTGCGAAATGATGATTGTCAGTTGTCAAATCGTATACATAACCTTCATAAGGAATATTATTCATTTTTTTTATAACAAATGGATTTTTTCTCTGTTTTAGTTTCGTCATAGTAACTCTAAAAATGTTTGGTTTATCAGTTCTAGTATTTAACGAAGTATTATAACCAAGACTTGCTCCTAACCAAGAGATATATGATGCACTTATTTGATTTTTTTGGTCAATTCTAGTGTAACCATTTATGTCTTTATCTCCGTCGGCATCATATAACCCATTAAAGAACGATTGTCTTACATTCTCGCTAGCATTTATAATTTCAATAGGAATTACCTTGCTTTTATTATAATATAATTTTTCTCTATACATTTTAACAAATTTTGCAATAGAGCCATATATATTATTTTTTGGAGATATTTTATATACTCCTGAACTTTCTAAAGTTGGCAATATAACCCAATCAAAATTACTGTATACTTTTTTACACAGATTAACATATTTATTAATTAAATCCATGGATGCATTATTTAACGCCCATGACGCTTTTTTTCCTGAAGGACAGTCGTATTCTCCACAACTACCGTCTCCAAAGAAGAAACCCATTATTTGTGCTTCATCTTCACTAATAGAATTATTTTCATTACTACTATTTATTGGTAAATTTCGATGAAGCAATTCTTTACCAATTTCAACATCTTTAGGTGATATTTCTTCGCCATCAACTGTTAGAAGCGAATGGTCATCTGTTACATCAACCAAACCAGTATGAGTTAAAATCCGGACCATTTTTTTATGTGACGCTAACTTGTGACGAATAACTCTATGTAATTTTGTCCATCCTTTATCAGACCAAGTTTCAACTCCTTCTAATTCACAAAATTCTTTTTCTTGTTTTCCTGGTTCACAACATGTTACCCAGTTATTATTACCATATTTATTTGCGAGTTCTTCAATAGTTACAATATCAAAATTATCATTTACTCTAATATATATCGGTGTATAATTTGCAACACTATCGCCATATATATATTCTGCTTTAGTTAAAACGGGACCGTGCTCTTTTGTCTCACAAATTTTATTTCCATAACATTCTTCAATAATTCTTTTCGCATAAGTCAACAATTTTCTTCCAATAGCTGTTGTACATGCGGCTATATCTTTTTCATAAAATGTACTCGTTTTTGCGCCACATTGTCCATAAAGTGAATTCGCAGTTACTTTATAACCTAATTGGCGCTGGTCTAATACATTCTTCATAAATTCGTCTGTTTGTTGAGGAATTAATTTTCTAGTGTCCTTTCTTGCTTTTAAAAGCTCTTTCAAAATAGAAGGCATAATTGCTTCACCTTCTCCATCTAAAGGCTGCGCAAATCGGCAAATTTTATGTCCGGATTTAACCTTCACTGCTGCGGCCTTTGGGTGTTTTCGAATATATCTATATGTATCATAATTCACATCTACATATTCATATCCCTGTAAATTATCATAAATATAAATACCGCTTTCATCCTTTTCTCCCCATTCCTCTATTAAATTTCCTGCTAAATCATACTCTCGTGTCCATACTTTGCTATCGTGTGATAAATTTTCACTGATCATTGAACTAGGGTACAAAGAAGCGTAATCTACACAAGCAACCGGATTATCTAAATATAAATCACACTTGGGATCTAATACAATTGCGCCTTCATAACCTTCGTCTAGACCGCCTTTTTCTATGACTGGCATCAATGTGCGTTTTTCTCGGCATTTTTTGGCTATATAACTTGTTAGCTTAATACCCTGTCCTCTCATAACAAGGAAATTTATTGGCACGCTACAAATCTTCGCCATCTCAATATATCCAGTAAGAATATCCGATTTATTAAATAGATAATGAACCAAGTTGCAATCTTGAATACAATATTTCGCAATTACTGCTCTGTCGTCTGATGTTCCATTTGTCATTCTAAAAATATCTTTAGGCGTAACATCATCTTTTGCTAAACACCATCTTACCTTTTTTTCAAAATCAGGGGTAACAATACCATTAATAACAAATTTGTTATTTGCTTTATCTACATCTGTTACTACATATTTCGCACCATCTGCGTAATAATCTACGGAATGTCCTATTTCCTCAAAATGAACGTAGCTTCCAATTAAAAGACCTGTCATATTTGATGTTTTTATAATACTTTGTTCTGTTGTATGGTCAATCGTTTTAATAAAATCTCCAATAAAATTACCTGCAACATAATCTAGTTTATAGGAAATTAAATTTGACTCTCTGCGATAAAAGTTATATAAATCAACTTGAAGTCGTCCATTCATTTTAATAAAATGTAAATCATGTTGTCCGCTTGCAATTTGAATAGTACTTTCTTCAATTTTCCACTTACCCGTATCTCTATCTTTAGAACCGCAAACTTCCTCATTGTTTCGCGATAGTTTTAAGAACTCTTCTACACAATTGTTTTCTTGTGCACGATTGAACATAAACTGATAATCAAACCCAAATATATTGTAACCAATAATGATGTCTGGATTTTCACGTTGAACTAATTTTTGCCATGCAAGTAATACCTCTTCTTCTGTATTATAACTTTCTACGACAGAATTTTCTATTGGTATATCACTGCAAGTATTTAATACGATACAATGATTGAAATAAGGGTCTACATCACCATATTTCATAAATGTAGACCCAATAAAGGTGCATTTGTCACCTTCGAGCTTAGGAAACTTTGCATTTAAAGATATATTTAACTCATTCATTTTACCCTCTCGTTCAAATTTTTTATCACATAATATATCTACAATCGTTGCTTTTTTGTCTGTATAAGATTTTACATATTTATATTCATTGTCATCATCTTCATCGTCTGCTGCCATCTTTTCAAATAATGATTCTAATGTATTCGCATCAGTAAAATCGCCGGATGGTTGTAAATTTCTTACCTGTGATTCTAACCAAAGTTCGCATAGTTTTATTAGTGCTTCCTTTGAATCTGGTTTTTTCTTAGGATAAACTAAATCGATTTGGTCCATATTTTCATAACCAAAAGCAGATAATATAATTCTTCTTAAAATATTTTTACATAATTCTTTTGTCATATCCATTTTCAAATTTTCAAAATATTCAATAATATTCGTTGCGAGCTTTTTATACGTTTTTATAGGAACTGGAAAATCACCGTGACTACTACTAGCCTCAATATCAAAACTCATTATTTTATACGGAACACGAACCTCCTTATCATTTAATGGAATGATGTTTTTATAATTAGTTCTTATTTCAACGTGACAATTTACATTTTTAATTGCTTGACACGTTTCAATAGCCTTCTTTTTAGGAATAGCTATCCACCCAGAAGGACTAATATCTCTAATATGGAAGAATCGCAATAAAGGAGGAATATTTGCTTCATAAAGCTTGACATTTGTATCTCTAAATTTATAACCGTCTTTTAATAAAGTATGACCATTGTTGTAGTCAGTATACCATAAATTCTTTGCCTTATTAAATGCATTTAAATTCGCAAACTCAATAAAGATAAATTTGTGTTCTTTTCCGCCATCGAAACCATATAATTTTTTGCGTTTTATAATTTTACATTCGGTAATAGAGTCTTGATAATATTTACCCATTTTTTCTTTCAAATCTACAATAAAATCTTCTTTCATTTTAATTGACCATTTATCATTAACCATTACATAAAAGAAAGGTTTATACCCTTCTGCAATTAATGAAAAGGTCTTCCCTTTTTCATCTACACCGAATATTTGAATAATGAAACTATTTGTATCTTTATATACATTTTGCTCATCATCCGAAGAATCAGTGGACAACTCCTTACTATTATAAAAGTTAAAGTCAAAAATTCTAAGAATGTGTTCCATTTTTAATTATTATAGTAATTTATATTTATCTTATTTAAAATTATTCAATTTTATTTAATTTGAAAATATATATATGTAAATTTATAAATAATTTTTATATATTTACATATTTGAAAATTTAAAATATACGTTTTAAATGAGAAAAGGTGTAAAATTTGAAACACTTTATATATAGATACTCAAAAAATGATGATATCTTTTAGACCTTTTTACATATCAAATGCTGGTTTGTAGAATAAATAATTTAAACAATTATATAAAGAATAATTACTATATCATAGTAATAATATGTTCATTAGATATAGCAGTTTAAAAAAACTCGTTTGTAGTAATTTTATTTCAAGAAGTATTTTTAGTTATAAAGATCCATTTTTTTTGGAAAAACAATTATCTGATGACGAAAATTCTATTAAAGATGTGGCATATAATTTTTCAAAACATCATTTATTACCGAATGTTGTTTCGTCATTCAGAAATGAAAAGTTTGATAAAAATATAATAAAAGAAATGGGAAATTTTGGTTTATTGGGACCTACTATAAATGGTTACGGGTGTGCTGGAGTAAATTACGTTTCATACGGTTTAATTATGAGAGAAATAGAAAGAATTGATAGTGGTTATAGAAGTTGTGCTAGTGTTCAATCTTCTTTAGTGATGTTTCCTATATATAAATTTGGTTCACCCGAACAAAAAGATAGGTTCTTACCTGACCTAGCAAAAGGTAACCTTATTGGGTGTTTTGGATTAACTGAACCAGACCATGGAAGCGACCCATCTGGAATGAAAACAAATGCTATTTTTAAAGATGGTAATTATATTTTAAATGGTAGTAAAAATTGGATTACAAATTCACCAATTGCAGACGTGTTTATAATTTGGGCAAAAGATGAAAATAATGATATAAGAGGGTTTATATTAGAAAAAGGAATGAAAGGATTATCATGTCCTAAAATTGAAGGTAAATTCTCATTACGAACTTCGAATACTGGTATGATTTTTATGGATAATGTTATAGTTCCAAAAGAAAATATGCTTCCAAATATTAAAGGGTTGAAGGGACCTTTTTCATGTCTTAATAATGCTAGATATGGTATATCTTGGGGTGTTCTTGGTGCTGCCGAAGATTGTTATTTAAGAGCAAGAGAGTATTGTTTGGATAGAAAACAATTTAATAGACCATTGGCATCAAATCAAATTATTCAATTAAAACTTACAGAAATGTTATCAGAAATTACCATTGGACTTCAAGCATCTTTAAGAATTGGCAGATTATTAGATGAAAATATATGTGCTCCGGAGAATATTTCTATTATAAAGAGGAATAATTGTTTAAAATCATTAAATATTTCCAGAAATGCAAGAGATATGCTAGGGGGAAATGGTATATCAGATGAATATCATATAATAAGACATATGTTGAATCTCGAAGCAGTAAATACGTATGAGGGAACACAAGACATTCATGCTCTAATTATTGGAAAAGGAATAACCCAAATAGCATCTTTCTCATCTTGAAGAAAAACCGATGAAGATTAAAATAACACGTTGGATATGATTTTACACCTTTTCACATTTGAAACGCCGTTTACACTAAACCTAAAAAATTACGCCCAATCTTACTTGTAGCAAACATACCACATCCCGAAGTAATCTGTAAATAAAATATATTAGTTTTTTTGGTGCAACATAGTAAATATACTGATAAAACAATAAAAAGTAAAGAAAAAAACCAGAATAGTTGAGTAAATCTATCCATTATATATATATATAAGTATATAAAATAATTTTGAAATTAATAATTATATAAATCGGCATTTGAAATGTAAAAAGGTGTAAATAATATAAAGCTAACCTTCATATTATTTATTACAGATGAATAGAGTAGAACAACTGAAAAAAATTCAAAATGAGGCATTAGAATTATTTACAAAAAAAAATATTGATTATGGTGATGCATTTGCTAAATATGGAACTATTGGTGTATTAATGCGAATAGAAGATAAACTACAACGTTTTATGTCTATAACAAAAAATGGAGTAAATTTAATAAACGATGAAGGAATTCGTGATACATTAATAGATTTACATAATTATTCAGCAATGTCATTAATGTTATTAGATGAAGAAGAAAATGTATTGAATCATCATGATTAGTTAGGTTTTTATTTTTTTTATAATTGTTAATATTATTATGTCAAATAAGCCAATTTATGCTATTGCTGTTTTTACTAATGATAAAATAAAAGGGGTTGTAAAATTTGGTGAAGATTTAGATAATGATATTGTTACAATTGATGTCAACATAAGTGGGTTAAATCCAAATAGTCTTCACGGATTTCACGTTCACGAAGCAGGGGATTTAACCGATAAATGCACTAGTATGTGCGCTCATTTTAATCCTTATGGTAAAACACATGGTTGTCCTGGAGTGAAAGAGAGACATGTGGGAGATTTGGGTAATTTAGACGCAAATAACAAAGGTCAAGCAATTTATTCTTTTACTGATAATTGTATTAAACTTAGAGGAACAAAGTGTAATATTATTGGAAGAGGATTAATAATTCACGCAGACGAAGATGATTGTGGAAAAGGAAATAATGCGGAAAGTTTAAAAACAGGTAATGCTGGAAAAAGAATAGCGTGTGCAGTGATTGGTTATTCAAAAGAAAATTTTAAGTGTTAACTTTCATCATAATAGCCTGAATATAAAAATACACTAAATATCACAAATCCAAGAAAAGAAGTAATATATTTGATTGTTTTGGTAGTTAAAGCATACTTTTTATTTAATACTAATTTAGAACCAACAAAACTTCCTATTATAACACTTATTAACAATATAATCCCCATCGTAAAATTAATTTTTTTTGCTTCCCAAAATTGATAAAATGAACCTGCTGTAATAGGAAATAAATTTAAAAATATAATAGTCCCTAAGTTTGATTTATAATCACCTATTTTTAAATATTCAAATGCTATTAGAAGTAAACTGGTTGGAGCAATACCTGTTACACCTAAAAACCCACCTGTTAATAAACCTAATATTGTTTCAATAAAATATTGATTCATATAATATATAATATAATTATATAAATAATACTTTTATTTGCGCCCATATTTGCAATATTGTTTTTGTGAGAAACCTTTAGGTCGTCTACAGTTAATACTATTTTTATATTTACGCGACCACTTTTTACCCCCCTTTTTATTTTTCTTAGTTGTTGTTCCTCCTTTATACTTATTATGTGCAGGTTTTTTGTTTGTTTCATAATTTATCCACTCGACAAATGTGTCAATACTTCTGTCTTTATTTTTAATATTTGAGTCTTCATAATTTTCAACCTTTTTACCACCATCTGTAACAAATCTCATAGTAGGAAAACTATTAGGTTGAGATAATTTATTAATTTTGCTTGATAAAATTTGGTCAATATCTACAATGCATATAGAGTCATCGTTTTCAAATTTTTTTAGAATAGAATGAAGTTTGCTCCATTCTGGACGTGTAGCATTACATGGTCCACACCCTTCCATATAATAAAGAATAAATATTTTACTTTTATTATTGCTTATCATACTATTTAATATATCAATTGGAGTTTTACCTGTATTATCCTTTTCTTTATAGGTTTTAGCATTGATATTTAAAAAAACCATTATATTAAATAAACAGAAAATAATAAACGCATATATTTTACAATTTTATCCTTATTAAATATATAATGACTCTTTTAACATATTTATTTATATTCATATTTTTAATTGGATTATATTTTTACGTAAAATGTGGTGACCCTAAATATATTGAAGGATTAACAAATAACACAACAGATGGTTCAAGGTGTCCTAATTTATTAATTCAAAAAGGCGCAAAATTTTATTTATATAATTCAAAATTAGCTCAAGTTCCAGGAGTTAATCCTGTTGAGTTTGATAATTTAGAAGATTATACAGAGTTTTTAGATTGGCAAAGAAGTCAAGGGATAAGATGTCCTGTTTTGTATTTACAAGAATCATATGATGCACAAGGAAACAAAGTGTATAAATCGCGCCCAAGTGTTACAGAACCACAAGCAGGATTACCGCCATCTTCGCTCGCGCCTATAGGTATTGCTTCTCAGGTTCAACCGAACGCCGAACAGGCTCTTGACCCAGTTGGTGAACCGGCATATCCAAATCCAACTCTTTTAGTAGACGCAACTAGAAATGACCCACCTTATAATGAAAATTCATATCCTGCGTATGACCAAACAAGTTATTATGTAGGAACAACAACGCCATTAGATGGAATGGATATTTCTCAAGAAAACGCACCAATAAGTCCTAATCCTATGGACCCGAATTGGGGTGGGTCGGAATATACTCAACGTTTGATAGATAAGGGTGTCTATAAAGACAATGAGGTTTCCATCAATGTTCGATAATAATTAATAATTACACCGCCCGAAAAGAAAAATGAGACAAAACGCAGTTATAATTTAAATATTTTATAACTATGTTTTAAGTAGTTTGTTAAATGTTCGTTTGTTATTTTATTTTCTAATATTTCTTTTATTGTATTATAAATAAATTAATTATATTCGCATTATATGTCATTTATTATAAATAATATATTTTTATAATAAACATTTCTTTGAAATTTTGAATATTTTTCTGAAAATAATAATAAATTATCCTTTAATTATAATATTATCTTTATTATATATTTCTTCAGCTATAAAAAAATTATATACATTATCTTTTTGATTACCAGTTAATGTAATAACATTTCCAAATTTTTCATCATCTAGAATAGTACCATTACAATTATAAGTTTTCTTAAAATATTGTAATATTTTTTTTAAGTCTAAATCTTCCGCTATTTCTGATATAATTGTAATACACTGTCTATTATTTCTTTGTTGAACACTAATCGTAAGTTTAGATTTTAAATTATCATCAAATAAATTATTATTCATTATTATTACTACTACTACTACTATATAATAATGTTTTTAAGTATAATTTTAGACTAATTAATTTGTTAAAAGGTGTAATATGTTTTTATCTTATTTTTCTTTTCGGAAGGTGTAATAAATAATTAGTTACATTGTAATAGTAAATAATTATTTTAATGAGATGCATCTATAAATTTCATGACACTATTTAAACCCGTTTTACCTTGATTTATCATAGATATTAGATATAATGCATTAGTAGGATTATTTTTATCTATATTTAAAGCTGTTTTTAACATTAATGCGTCCGCATAATCGTCTAAATTTAAAATTATATTTTCATAATCTTTGCGATATTTACTTATTAAAAAAGTATCTTGTAATTTTACAGTTTCGGCTTTAATTACAGCCGCATATGTAGCCGCATTACCAGCTATACCATCTGTTACTGTAGTTGTTGTAGTTGTAGTTGTTGTATCAGTAGTTAATCCTTCTTTGAAATTTAAATTATAATTTAATCCTCTAAATAATAGATATGCTACAAAACATATAGCTAAAAACATAAATAAATTCATCAACTCTTTTTTCATTTATATATATTATACTTTTATTTTTTCAATAAAAATTTTACAATATTTACAATACATGTTTTGTTGATTTTTCTCGTTTGACCCTTTGTATTCGTATAACTTATATCCTTAAAACAATCCGTATTTGTTTCTAATTCTTTTAATAAATTGGGAATTGTATTGAATTTTTGCATTATTGCCAAAGCGGTAACTGAACTAATTCCTGGAATTTGACATAACATTATTTCACCGATGTTGTCAGGTGTTATGTTTTCCTTTTTCACCTTTTTAATAACATTAACATAATCTTTGGCGCTTGGTTCTATTTCTGCTTCTACTTCTACTTCTGTTTCCAATGTAGTATCATTTGTTTCTTCTACAACATTAAATTTATTATTTGTTGATTTATTGATATTATTTTGATAAAAACCTTTTCTACCACTCCCAGATGACTCTTTTTCTAATTTATGAGCCATATTACAAATGACCAATGCTGTTTCCTCAATATTAAATGTTCTAAAAACAGAAAAACCTTTGTAATAATTGAGAGAAAACATTGCAGAATAGGAAGTAAGTTTTTCAGTTTGGTTATCTTTAAATCGATTAACTCTGTTTACATCACCTTCAATAAGGTAAATTATATTATGATTATGATGTTCTAGACCATTTAATCTATACGATTGCTCTTCATATCTTCCATCTTTGATACTCGATAGCAAGTCATTTAACGATTTTCTCTCTATAATTAGTTTTTCTTCCTTTTCATCGGAAATTATTATATCGCCTAAAGGTAAATTTTCAGTTACAACTTTCAATTGTTTAAAAATAGGTATAAATAAAACTAATTTATTAATATTTGATAATAGTTCTGGCTCACGAGTATCAATCTTAATTATCATTTGCTATGTAATAATTTAATAATATCTTATTAAATCATTTTAAAAGAATAATAATTTACCAATAATACCAAATAATATTATTATTAAAAAAATATTATTAAAAAATAAATTATTAGTTTTAACCCATATTGCCTCCAATTGTAGCACGGTATCCATACTTTTGGGTTTGGATAGTGTAGTTAGGAACACAAATAGCAGGATTATTTTGAGGAGCTCTCAATAAGAAAGGTTGACTAGACATAAACCAACCAACACGAGGAGCAGTTCCTGCTTTCTTGGGACCACCGCATACGTTAGTTCTATTCACAATTGACGCTTGGTTGCGACTCATTTTACTGCCAGAATTGTAGACCATAGTATATACTACAAAAATATTTTTATTTTTTATTATTTTAAAAAATAATATTAATCTAAATATTTCCAAATAAATCCAGAAGCTGTTTTTCTATAATTTTTTAAAACACCTTTTATAGAAGATGTTGAAATATTTACTTCTTTTGAAGCTGAAATAATAGATATATGTTCCTTAATTAAAGTGTCATTTAAATTATATTGACCTATTTTTCTTGTATAACTATTTGCTAAACCATTTTGAACTTTGTGTATTTGATTTTCTTTATTGGTGCACCATTCTAAATTTTGAATAGAATTATTTAATTTATTCCCGTCTTTATGATTTACCTGTTCTTTATTTTCATGATTTTCTAAAAAGGTTAACGCGAGTAATCTATGTAAAGTAAACGTTTTTTTATAAATATAAACTCTTATATATCCATTTTCGTTTACTTTATAATTTTCCATAATTTTACCATAACTATTTTTAAATCTTCCTAAATTAGAAACAAAATAAGTTTTATCTAATTTACAAGTTTCACCAAATATTTTTTGTAAGTTTAATTCTCTCCATTCTTCATTTTCTAAATTATTATTTTCAACATTCTTCCATTTATAACCGTAAGCTGTGTTAGAAAGCCCATTTACACAATTGCCTATAGCATTTCTTCCATTATGTGAATTAGAGGTTAACTTATTTTCTACCGCCCATTTTCCAGCATCTTCTATTGAATTATACTCTTCTAATATTTCATTATTATTTTTATTTATACGCAAAATCGGTATATTTTTATTTGATTTATAAATTAGACCAATTGACCTATGATGACTATTTTCTAAACGTGTATTCCATTCAAGATTAGTAACATTATTGTTTAATTTGTTTTTATCTTTATGATTAACTTCTGGTTTATTTTCGGTATTTTCAATAAATGATAATGCTACTAATCTATGAACTTTAAAATTATTTTTCCCTACATTATTAACTAAACAAATATGTTGATATCCGCCTTTAATGCCTATTTTCATTATTCTATTCGTTTTCTTATTCATTACGTTTCCAAAATTACTTACACTGTAATTTGGATAATCATTTATTACGCGCCACTCCTCCATAGTAGTTATATACCATTCAATCGTTTAAACTCTTTTTACAAATAACATATCTTGAAACTATATAAAGTTATCTACATATATAATTATAATGACCGAAGCAAAGATAAATCTAGAAGATATTATTAAAACAGAAGAAGGACTTGTATTTAATCCATACAATCCCTTAAACGTAAAGATTACATTGTGCGAAGTACAATCTATTCTTTCTAAGTATAATGTTCCTCCTATCGTGCATAATATGTCTCTCTATGAAAGAGCCTTTGTTCACGAATCGTATACAAAACACCCACAATTTGAAAATATTAAGCAAAACATTACAATTATGGAACGACCGCCAGACTGCTTACCATTAAGCAGTAAATCCAATCAACGTCTCGAATTTTTAGGGGACGGAGCATTGGAATTTGTTACTAAATATTTGCTTTATAGACGTTTTCCTAAAGCCGATGAGGGGTTTATGACAGAAAAAAAAATTGCTATTGTTAAAAATGAAGCAATCGGTAGAATCGCTCTTGAAATGGGATTGCATAAATGGTTAATTATATCTAAACATGCAGAGGAAAAAAAGGTTCGCACGAATTTAAAAAAATTAGGTTGCCTTTTTGAGTCTTTTATTGGGGCTTTATTTCTTGATTTTAATAAGATTACAGTGAAGGACGACGATAAATGGTTTGAAAATATTTTTCTTACTGGACCAGGCTTTCAAATGGTGCAAAAATTTATCGAAAGTGTATTTGAAAAACATATTGATTGGATTGCACTTATTCAAAATGACGACAATTATAAAAATATTCTTCAAGTTAAAATTCAAAAAGAATTCAAAGTAACGCCACATTATTTAGAAATTGAACATGATATCGAATTAGGATATAAAATGGGTGTTTATTTATGTTTGGGACAACAAATTCACACATTATCACATAATAATTCGGTTGATATTTCCTTTTTTAGTAATTTTAAAGCTATCCAAGATTTCGTTTCTGAAAATGGGAAAGTATTTATTTTTATGGGAGAAGGTCAACACAAAATTAAACGCAAGGCAGAACAAATAGCTTGTAACGAAGCATTAAATTATTTAGATAAGGTATAAGATAAGGTATAAGATAATGTATAAGATAATGTATAAGATAAGGTATAAGATAAGGTATAAGATATAGTATTACTATGTATAATAAATATTATACATAAAAATATAAAAATTTATATATTCAAATTATATAAGCAATGAATCCTTTAGAAGCATTAAAACAAAAATTAAAGGTAAAACCAATTATTCAAGAGAGAGAACGAGTTGCTATTATAATAAAAGGTGAAAAGGGAGCCAGAAAAAAAGAACAACCTAGAAAAGAAGAAGTAGAGGAAAAAGAAAAATTAGAAGAAGGTGAAGAAATAGAAGAAGGTGAAGAAGTGGAAAAAAAAGTTAAAAAACAAAAAGTAAACGAATCTTTGGAAGAAGGAGAAATAAGTGAAGAAATAGTTGTTAAACCTAAACTAAAACCAACTGCTATTGTAGATGAAACATATAAAGGCTTTGACCGTGATGCATTACTTAAAAAACTTAAAGAAACCAAAATGATAAAAGTAACTGTAAAACCAGAAATTGAGGAATCTGAAGAAAAAAAAATCATTGAACCTATACAGCAAGTTATACCAATTAAAAAGGCTAAAAAAGTTCAAATTAAACAACCACTTATTATTGAAGATGAAGAAGAAGAAATCGTTAAACCTGAAGAAGAAATAAAAGAAAAATTTGTCGAACCTGTATCTCCTGAAGAAATTATGATTATACGTAAAAAAGAGAAAAAAGAACTACAAAAAGAAGGTGAATTACAAGAAAAAGAAGCACAAGAAGTTATACCTATCGTAATACCTGCTAAAAAAGAAAGAAAAACTCAAAAAATGGAAAAAGGTGTGGCTATTTTGGGTCCTGAAACAGTTATTCAATTTGGAGATACACCATTAACTAAAAGATTGCCCAAAAAATCGCCACCCGTTTTAATAAAGGTTTCAAGTTATTATATGAATAACAGAGAGATATTTGTTAATTTTATCAATTCTATTTTTGAACCATATCGTTTAGAGCTTCAAGCAAACAAAGAAAACATAACTTGTGAAAATATCGGCAAAACCTCTAGCAATTTCTCTCTACTAACACATCAGAAAATCGTGAGAGATTATATGAATCTTTATACTCCTTACAGAGGATTACTTTTATATCACGGTTTAGGTTCTGGCAAAACGTGCACATCTATTGCTATTGCAGAAGGTATGAAAAACAGCAAACGAATTATAATTATGACTCCAGCATCTTTACAGGCAAACTATAGAGAGGAACTTAAAAAATGTGGCGATTTATTATACAAAAGAAACCAATTTTGGGAGTGGATTTCAATTACAGATTATCCGGAAGCAGTAGAACCTATTTCAGCCATTCTAAATCTACCTCGTGAATATATTAGAAGACACGGTGGGGCGTTCTTTATTAATGTTAAAAAAAAGTCTAATTATGATGAACTAAGCGATAATAGTAAACAAATATTAGAGCAACAATTAAACGAAATGATAAATTATAAATATACATTTATTAATTATAATGGTTTGCGTAGTACTCGTTTAAGTGAAATGACATCTGAATTTACAAGAAATATATTTGATAATGCTGTCGTTATAATTGATGAAGCGCACAATTTGATCAGTAGAATTGTAAATAAATTAAAAAAAGAAAAAACTATAACGGAGGATGAAAATAGAAAAAAACCAGGAGAAGAAAGCAAAGATAATATATTTGGCGAACAAACACCATTAAATTTAGCTACTAAATTATATTACATGCTTTTGAGAGCTCAAAATTGTCGTATTATATTGTTATCTGGAACACCTGTTATTAACTATCCAAACGAATTTGGAATACTTTTCAATATTTTAAGAGGTTATATAAAAACATGGAAAATACCACTTAATGTTAAAACTGCTAAAAAAATAGATAAAGAAGTTCTTCGTGAAATATTAATTGGTCAAAAAACATTAGATTATTTGGATTATTCACCCTCCGGTAAGATGTTAACCATAACGAGGAATCCTATTGGGTTTAAGAATGTCGTTAAAAGAGAATCAGGATATCAAGGGGTTTCCAATTCAAAAAAGGATGAAGCTGGTAATACATTTATAGATGAAGAAATCATTCCGGATGACGAGTTTGAAAGAAAAATCATCTCTTCTTTACGTAGAAATGATATTGATGTGATTCCGGATGGTATTGAAGTTAAAAATAAAAAAGCATTACCTGATACACTTGATGAGTTCACAGACAGATATATTGATTATTATACGAAGAAACTTCAAAATGAAGATGCATTAAAAAGACGTATAATTGGGTTATCATCCTATTTTAAAAGCGCGCAAGAAGGGTTATTACCTAAATATGATAAATTACTCGGAATGGATTATCACATTGTAAAGATACCTATGAGTGATTTCCAATTTAAAATTTATGAAGAAGCAAGAAGACAAGAGAGAGAAGTAGAAAAAAATAATGCTAGAAAAGGTAAACAACAACAGCAACAGAATGATAATGCTATGTATAAAGAACCTACATCAACCTATCGTATTTTTTCCCGTTTATATTGTAATTTTGTTATGCCTGAAAGACCTACACCTAAAATAATACAAATGGAAAGATCATTAGAACAAATGGGAGAAATGATGCATTTCGAAACTGTGTATGAAAAATTACAAGAACAAATGAAACCAGTGTTTGATTCTATTTTGAATGAAATAGAGGATACAAAAGAAAGAAGAGAATGGGAAATTAAAGTAGATAGAGAATTGCGTTCTTATATGGAAGATGTGATAAAAGCGAAAAAAAAAGGGAAATCTGCTTCTGACAAAAAATTTATGAAAATTTTAAGTGACCTTCAAAAAGTAAAAGAAATCATCATGAAAACAAAGAAAACACAAAAACACAATGAAGAAGAGATTCAAAATGTTGGTAAAAGATTAGAAGATTTTGATTTAGAACAAGCTTTATTAGAATCTGGATACAATCCTCAAGAAAAAGAAGTCGACCCAGGAGAAAGAAGTAATATAGCAGCCTTATTAAAAGAAGCAAGAAATGAAGAAATAAAGCAAGACCTTAGTGATGGACAAGAAGGTGAATTCGAAGGAGACGAAATACTTAACAAAATTGGAGGAATAAAATATAAAGAACTGCTTGAAGCGGCTATAAAAAATATTGAAGACAATTCAAATGATTTTTTAACTCCTGAAGCACTTCAAGTATTCAGTCCAAAATTCTTACATATGTTGGAAAATATTAAAGACCCTGATTATTTGGGCTTACATTTAGTGTATAGTCAATTTAGAACTGCGGAAGGCATCGGACTTTTTAGTTTAGTTCTTAACAAGAATGGTTTCACAAGATTTAAAATTAAAAAAAACTCATTGAACCTTTGGGAAATTGATATTCCGGAAATAGAACAAGGCAAACCTACATATGCGCTATATACCGGCACTGAAACAAGTGAAGAAAAAGAAATTTTACGTCATATATATAATGGTGAATGGGACCAAATTCCCGATAGTATCGGCAATGAATTAAGAAGCAAATATATGAATAATAATATGGGTGAAGTTATTAAGGTATTTATGATAACATCATCCGGTTCAGAAGGTATTAATTTGAGAAACAC
>Ga0187844_10001091_pt1 | contig 21092 bp, 12 predicted proteins | sample SpaLakP09_SKY_50_FD_134517 | JGI IMG/M metagenome (GOLD analysis project Ga0187844, IMG submission 134517) | Oligotrophic lake water microbial communities from Sparkling Lake, Wisconsin, USA - SP09_SKY_50 | ecosystem: Environmental > Aquatic > Freshwater > Lake | place: USA: Sparkling Lake...
CTGCCGCAGGTGGATTTCCCCACCATCCAGGTGCAGACGCTGTATCCGGGCGGTAGCCCCGAGGTGATGGGGCAGACTGTGACGGCGCCGCTGGAACGCCAGTTCGGCCAGATGGCCGGACTGCAACGCATGAGTTCTACCAGCGCTGCCGGGGTATCCATCGTCACCCTGCAGTTCGGGCTGGGCCAGACGCTCGACGTGGCCGAGCAGGAAGTGCAGGCGGCCATCAACGCCGCCGCTTCGCTGCTGCCGACCGATCTGCCGGCGCCGCCCGTGTATGCCAAGGTCAATCCGGCCGATGCGCCGGTGCTGACGCTGGCCATCACCTCGGACACCATGCCGCTGACGGAAGTGCAGAACGTGGTCAATACCCGGCTGGCGCTGAAAATCTCGCAGGTTTCCGGCGTCGGTCTGGTGACCCTGAACGGCGGCCAGCGTCCGGCGGTGCGCATCCAGGCCGACACCAATGCGCTGGCATCCTACGGCCTGGGGCTGGACACCCTGCGCACGGCGATTACGGCCGCCAACGCCAACGGCGCCAAGGGCAGCTTTGATGGTCCGACCCGTTCCTACAGCATCAATGCCAACGACCAGCTGGTGACGGCCAAGGACTACAAGGAACTGATCCTGGCCTACAAGAACGGCGCACCGGTGCGCCTGACGGATGTGGCGACGGTGAAGGACAGTGCCGAAAACGTGGAGCTGGGCGCATGGTCCGGCAACAAGCAGGCCATCATCCTGAATGTGCAGCGCCAGCCCGGCGCCAACGTGATCGCCACGGTGGACGCCATCAAGCAGCGTCTGCCGGAATTGCAGGCTGGCCTGCCGGCCGCCATGAAAGTGGACGTGCTGAGCGACCGCACCACCGGCATCCGTGCATCGGTCGAGCATGTGGAGCAGGAATTGCTGCTGGCCGTGGTGCTGGTGGTGCTGGTGATCTTCGCCTTCCTGCATAGCCTGCGCGCGACCGTGATTGCCAGCCTGTCCGTGCCGATTTCGCTGATCGGCACCTGCGGCATCATGTATCTGCTCGGCTATAGCCTGAACAACCTGTCGCTGATGGCGCTGACCATTGCCACCGGTTTCGTGGTGGACGATGCGATTGTGATGATCGAAAATATCTCGCGCTACATCGAAGAGGGCGAGACGCCGATGGCGGCCGCGCTCAAGGGCGCGGCGCAGATCGGTTTCACCATCATTTCGCTGACGGTATCGCTGATCGCCGTGCTGATTCCGCTGCTGTTCATGGGCGACGTGGTCGGGCGGCTGTTCCGCGAATTTGCCATTTCGCTGGCCATCACCATCCTGATTTCGGCGGTGGTATCGCTGACGCTGGTGCCGATGATGTCGGCGCGCTGGCTGAAAAGCCATGCCGAGGAAAAGCCTAACCGCTTTGCCCGCCGCTTCCAGAAATTCTTCGACGACGTGATTGCCCATTACGACCGTGCGCTGGTCTGGGTGCTCGATCACAGCGGCCTGACCCTGCTGGTGGCGCTGGGCACGCTGATGCTGACGGTGCTGCTGTATGTGGTGATCCCGAAAGGACTGTTCCCCACCCAGGATACGGGCCAGCTGCAGGCGCGGCTGGAAACCGGCAAAGCGGTTTCCTACGCGCGTATGGCGGAGCTGCAGCAGCAGGCCGCGCGGCTGATACTGGAAGATCCGGATGTGGGTACGCTCAGTTCCGTGGTGGGCGTGGACGCGGCCAACAACACCATGCTGCACACCGGCAGCATGCTGATCAACCTGAAGCACGAACGCAGCGGCAGCCAGCAGCAGACCATGGACCGGCTGCGCCAGCGCGCCTCGCAGATTGCGGGCCTGACCCTGTATCTGCAACCGACCCAGGATCTGACCATCGATGCGGAAACCGGGCCCACCCAGTTCCGCGTGTCGGTGGAAGGGGCCGACAATGCCACCGTCAACCAGTGGGCCAGCAAGCTGGCGGAACAGATGCGCAGCAAAACGGAACTGCGCAATGTGGTGTCCGATGTGGGCGCCAGTGCCAACGCAGCCTACGTCACCGTGGACCGCGACAGTGCCTCGCGCATGTCGATCACGGCGGCCTCGATAGACGATGCACTGTACAGCGCTTTCGGCCAGCGCATCGTTTCCACCATTTTCACGGAGACCAACCAGTACCGCGTGATTCTGGAAGCGCGCCGCGACGACATTGTCACACCGTCCGATCTGGGCAATCTGCAGATCCGCACCGGTTCCGGCAAAGCCACGCCGCTGTCGGCAGTGGCCACCATCAGCGAACGCGCGGCGCCGCTGCAGGTGACGCACGTGGCGCAGTATCCAGCCACCACGCTGGGCTTCGATACGGCGGCCGGCGTGTCGCTCGGTACGGCGGTCGAAAGCATCCGCCAGGCCGCGCGTGAAATCGGCTTCCCGCCGTCCGTCACACTGACCTTCCTCGGCGCATCCGGCGCGTATCAGGCTTCGCTGTCCAACCAGCTCTGGCTGATTCTGGCCGCCGTGGTGTGCGTCTACATCGTGCTGGGCGTGCTGTACGAAAGCTATATCCACCCGCTGACCATCCTTTCGACCCTGCCTTCGGCCGGGGTGGGCGCGCTGCTGGCGCTGCTGGTGAGCGGACAGGATCTGGGCGTGATCGGCATCATCGGCATTATTCTGCTGATCGGTATCGTCAAGAAGAACGCCATCATGATGATCGACTTCGCCATCGAAGCCGAACGCGAGGAGGGCAAGGCGCCCCGCGCCGCCATCCATCAGGCTGCGCTGCTGCGCTTCCGGCCGATTCTGATGACCACGCTGGCCGCGCTGTTCGCTGCCGTGCCGCTGATGCTGGGCTGGGGCGAGGGCGCCGAGCTGCGCCGCCCGCTGGGTCTCGCCATCTTCGGTGGCCTGATCGTCAGCCAGCTGCTGACCCTGTTCACCACGCCGGTGATTTATCTGGGCTTCGACAGTCTGGCGCGGCGCTTTGGCCGTAGCAAGGCTGCGCCGGCTGAAGGTGGTGCGTCGTGAATCTTTCGTCGCCATTCGTCAAACGGCCGATTGCCACCGTTCTGCTGACCTGCGGGCTGGCGCTGGCGGGCATAGGCGCGTTCTTCGTGCTGCCGGTGGCGCCGCTGCCGCAGGTGGACTTCCCCGTGATTTCGGTGAATGCCAATCTGCCCGGCGCCAGTCCGGCCACCATGGCATCCAGCGTTTCGACACCGCTGGAGCGCCATCTGGGCGTGATTGCCGGTGTCAACGAGATGACTTCGCAGTCGAATACGGGGTCGTCCAGCGTTACCCTGCAGTTCGATCTGAACCGCAATGTGGATGCGGTGGCGCGTGAAGTCCAGGCAGCGATCAACGCCAGCCGCGTCGATCTGCCCGCCACCTTGCGCAGCAACCCTACCTATCGCAAGGCGAATACCTCCGGCATGCCGGTGATGATTCTGGCGCTGACCTCCAAGACCAAGACGCCGGGACAGATTTTTGATGCGGTCTCGAATACCGTGCTGCAGCGCCTGTCGCAGGTGACCGGGGTGGGCGACGTGGAGCTGGGCGGCAGCTCGCTGCCGGCCGTGCGGGTGGAGTTGAATCCGTATGCGCTGAACCGCTACGGCCTGTCGATGGAAGATGTGCGGGCGGCGCTGCAGGCCACCAACGCCAATCGTCCGCGCGGCGCCTTGCAGGGCAATGGCCGGCGTCTGCAGATCTACACGGAATCGGCCCATGCTTCGGGTGGGCGCAGTGCCGCCGACTATCGCGATCTGGTGGTGGGCTGGCGCAATGACACGGCGATACGCCTGCAGGATGTGGCGGAAGTGGTTGATGGAGTGGAAGACCAGAACAATCTGGGCCTGTTCAACGGCCAGCCCGCGATTGTGGTGATTCTGCGTTCGCAGGCGGGTGCCAATGTGATCGAAACGGTCGACAGCGTGCGCGCGCAGTTGCCGCTGCTGCAGGCGCAACTGCCGTCCGACGTGAAGATCGAGGTAGCGTCGGACAGTACCAATTCGATCCGCTCTTCGCTGCACGAAATCGAGATCACGCTGGTGATCTCCGTGCTGCTGGTGGTGCTGGTGGTGAGCGTGTTCCTGCGCAGCCTGCGCGCGACCATCGTGCCTGCGGTGGCGACGGTGGTGTCGCTGCTCGGCACTTTCGGGGTGATGTATCTGCTCGGCTTCAGCATGAACAACCTGTCGCTGATGGCCCTGACCGTGGCCACCGGCTTTGTGGTCGACGATGCGATTGTGGTGCTGGAAAATACCACGCGCCATATCGAAGCGGGCATGGACCGCTTCAAGGCGGCGCTGCTGGGGGCGCGCGAAGTGGGCTTTACCGTGCTGTCCATCAGCCTGTCGCTGATTGCCGTGTTTATTCCGCTGCTGTTCATGGGCGGCCAGTTCGGCGCGCTGTTCAAGGAATTCGCCATCACCCTGTCGGCGGCGGTGATGATCTCGCTGGTGGTGTCGCTGACCACCACGCCGATGATGTGTGCCTGGCTGCTCAAGCCGGGCCAGACCCATGCGGCTCCGCCCGGACCGATAGCGCGCTTCTTCGAACGAGGTTTCAACGTCATCCTGAAAGGCTACGAACATAGTCTGGACTGGGCGCTGTCGAGTGTCTGGCTGGTGGTGTTTAGCCTGATCGTCGTGATCAAGCTGAACTTCTACCTGTTCGCCGCCATCCCCAAAGGCGGCTTCCCGCAGCAGGATACCGGGCAGATCAGCGGCGGCATCCGGGCCGACCAGAGCATTTCGTTCCAGGCCATGCAGGGTAAGCTCAAGCAACTGGTGAACATTATCAAGGATGATCCGGATGTGGCCACGGTGGTCGGCTTTACCGGCGGACGGCGCGCCGGCGGCGGCTTCATGTTCATCAATCTCAAGCCGGTTAGCCAGCGTACGGTGGCGGGACAGGCCGTGATTGCCCGCCTGCGCCCCAAACTGGCGAAAGTAACGGGCGTGAGCCTGTTCCTCAGCCCCGTGCAGGATTTGCGGGCCGGCGGACGGCAGGCCAATGCCAATTACCAGTACACGCTGAAAAGCGATAATCAGGCTGATCTGAAGAAATGGGCCAGCCGTCTGGCCGAGGCGATGAAAACCCAGCCCGCGCTGACGGATGTGGATACCGATCAGGCAGAAAACGGCGTGGAGACTTTTGTCACCATCGACAAGGCCAATACTTCGCGACTGGGCATGTCCGCCAGAGATATCGACAATGCCTTGTACAACAGCTTTGGCCAGCGCCAGGTAGCTACCATTTACAGTGAGCTGAACCAGTATCACGTCATCATGGAAGTGCCGCGCGAATACGCCAGAAGTCCGGAAGCGCTGAAGGATGTGTATGTGCCGTCCAAGGGATTGCCGGCACCGAGCGCCAGCAATCCCAACGGCGCGCCGGTAGCGCAGACGATAACCACCAGCGCAGGTGGCAAAACCACCACCACGGCCAGCACCACGCCAGCCAATGTGGCTGCGCCGGCGGTCAAGGATGCGTCGTCCGGCTCGGCGCTCAGCACCAAAGCCACCACCATGGTGCCTTTGTCGGCCATTGCCAGCTTCGCCGAAGGTTCGACTGCCACCGCCATCAACCATCAGGACGGCGAACTGGCCACCACCATTGCCTTCAATCTGCAGGCCGGCATGAGCCTGTCCGATGCGGCGGAACAGATCAAGGATGCGGAGGCTGAAATCGGCATGCCGAACAATGTGCGCGGCAGTTTCCAGGGCTCGGCCAAAGCGGCGCAGGATAGCAACAAGTCGCTGCCGTTGCTGATACTCGCGGCCATCGTCGTGATCTACATTGTGCTGGGCATCCTGTACGAAAGTCTGATCCACCCGGTGACAGTGCTGACCACCCTGCCATCGGCAGGAGTGGGCGCTGTGCTGGCGCTGCTGATTTTCAAAATGGAGTTTTCGACGATTTCACTGATCGGCATTTTCCTGCTGATCGGGATCGTCAAGAAGAATGCCATTCTGATCATCGACTTTGCGCTGGAGGCCGAGCGCTCGCGCGGCCTGACGCCGCGCGAAGCAGTACGCGAAGCCTGTCTGCTGCGCTTCCGTCCTATCCTGATGACGACGCTGGCCGCCGCACTTGGTGCGCTGCCGCTGGCCATCGGGTTTGGCGAAGGTTCCGAACTGCGCCAGCCGCTGGGCGTGGCGATTATCGGTGGCCTGATCGCCAGCCAGATCCTGACCCTGCTGACCACACCCGTGGTTTATCTCCTGCTGGACAAGCTGCGTCGCCGCAGCCCATCCGAACAACACCTGAGCCGCCTGCATGATGCGGCCCCGAACACACCATGAGTCTAACTATGTCTGCTTATCGTTATTCCTCGCTGACGCTGGCCGTGCTGGCCGCTTTGCTGGCCAGCGGCTGTGCCGTCACGCCGGCCTACCAGACGGCCAGCACGCCGCAGCCGGCTGCCTACAAGGAAACCGCCAGCCCGGCGGATAAAGCTGCTGCCGGCTGGACTGCGGCAGCACCAGCCGATATGCTGGAACGCGGCCCCTGGTGGCAGTTGTTTGGCGACCCTGTGCTGAATCAGCTGGCGGCCAGCATTGACGTCTCCAACCAGAATGTGGCGGCGGCGGTGGCCAACTATGCGCAGGCCAGGGCGCTGGTGCAGCAGCAGCGCGCCAGCCTGTTCCCCAGCGTGACACTGTCGGCCGGCGATACCCGCTCCGGCGGCGGCGACAAGACGCCTGCGGCAAACCAGTACCGCGCCAGCATAGGCGCCAGCTGGGAGCCCGATATCTGGGGCAAGCTGGGGGCCGGCGTCGACAACGCCCAGGCCAGCCTGCAGATCAGTGCCGCCGATCTGGCCGCTGCGCGCCTGTCGGCGCAGGGTGAACTGGCCACCAACTATTTTTCGCTGCGCCAGACCGATGCCCAGAAAGCGCTATTGGACGCCACGTAGAAGGCTATGCGCGCGTGCTGCAGATCACCCAGAACCGCTTCGATGCCGGGCTGGCCGCGCGCTCGGACCTGCTGCAGGCGGAAACCCAGCTGGCCAATGCCCGCATCGACCAGCTGACGCTGACGCGCCAGCGCGCCACGCTGGAACATGCCATGGCGGTGTTGCTGGGTCAGGCCGCCAGCGATTTCAGCCTGCCGGTGGCCGAGTGGAAGGTGGTGGTGCCGGATGTGCCGGCCGGCGTGCCGTCCACGCTGCTGCAGCGCCGCCCCGACATCGCTGCGGCGGAACGGCGGGTGGCGGCAGCCAATGCGCAGATAGGCATTGCCCGCAGCGCCTACTTCCCGTCGCTGAATCTGACGGGCAGCTATGGTTATGCAGCAGCCAGTTCGGCGGGCCTGTTCAATGCTTCCAATAATTTGTGGTCGCTGGGCCTGTCGGCCGCGCAGACGCTGTTCGATGCCGGCGCCACGCGCGCGCGCGTGGCCGGTGCCGAAGCCCAGCGCGATGCCGCCATCGCCCAGTACCGCCAGAGTGTGCTGGCAGCGTTTGCCGATGTGGAGAACCAGTTGGTCGCTACCCGCGTGCTGGCGCAGCAGCAGGATTTGCGCAAGCAGGCCTCGCTTGCGGCGGATCAGGTGGAAGCCCAGATGCTGAACCGCTACCGTGCCGGGCAGGTAAGCTATAGCGACGTGGTGACGGCGCAGAATACGGCACTGACGGCGCGCCGCGCGCTGGTGCAGGCGCAGGCCGACCGCCAGACTACGGCGATAGCCCTGATCCAGTCGCTGGGCGGCGGCTGGCATGTGCCGGCACAGTAAGCGGGGGCAGGCCTGATTTCTGGCGGTGCAGCAGCGGGAAATCAGGCCGGGCGTACGCAAAAAGGCCACTCAGCGCTGTCAAGAAGGAATATACTCCCGCCAGAACTTAAACCGGGGTATAAATCTTGTTAAAACATCTACTATTACCCGCTGCACTGCTAAGCGCATTTGCGGCACAGGCCGACGAAGGCCAGTGGCAACCCTACCAACTGCCACTGTTGAAGTCCGAATTGAAACGCGTGGGCATCACGATTCCGGCGGAAAAACTGGCCGATCTGTCCAAGCACCCGATGAGCGCCATCGTGTCGCTGGGCGGCTGCTCGGCCTCGTTCGTGTCCGATGCCGGCCTGGTGGTCACCAACCACCACTGCGCCTATGGCGCCATCCAGCGCAACGCCACGCCGGAACACAATTACATCGTTGATGGCTTTTTGGCCAAGACCCGCGCGGAAGAACTGCCGGGCGGCCCGAACACGCTGGTGTACGTGACCGATAAGGTGGAAAACGTCACCGACCGCGTGCTGAAAGACGTCAAGCCCGGCATGTCGGGCAAGCAGCGCCACGAGAGCGTGGAAAAAGCCATCAAGGCCCTGATCGCCGAATGCGAAAGCGATAAATTCTACCGCTGCTCGGTGCCGGCCTTCCACCGCGGCCTCGAATACTACCGCATCCGCCAGATGATGATCCGCGATGTGCGTCTGGTGTACGCACCGGCCGACATGATCGGTAACTTTGGCGGCGATATCGATAACTACGAATGGCCACGCCAGGGCGGCGACTATTCCTTCCTGCGCGCCTATGTCGGCAAGGATGGCCGTCCGGCCGATCCGTCGCCCGACAACGTGCCATATCACTCTAAAGATTTTCTGGTGGTATCGGCCGAAGGTCTGAAAAATGGCGATCCGGTGCTGCTGGCCGGCTATCCGGGCCGCACCAGCCGCTACAAGCTGCCGTCGGAAATCCGCGCAGCGCGCGACGCGGCCTATCCGGCCCGCGTGGCTGAAATTCAGGCCGATCTGGACGTGATTGCTGCCGCCACCAAGGGCAATCCTGCCGCCGCTGTGCGCTACGCCAGTGTCGACAAGAGCATGAACAACGTGATGAAGAAGACCCAGGGTCTGCTGGACGGCTTCGCGCGCAAGGACATCGCCGCCATCAAGGATGTGCAGGATGCCGAGTTCCGCGCATGGTATGGCAAGCAGGCCAATGTGTCGAAAACCCTGCTGGCCGAACTCGATAGCGTGATCGCCGCCGATCTGGCCCTGAGCGACGAAGAATTCGGCTACAGCGTGGCCACCACCTCGGATCTGCTCAAGAGCGCCATTACGCTCAACCGTCTGGCGCGTGAAAGCGCCAAGCCGGACGCCGAGCGCGAATCGGGCTACCAGCAGCGCGACCTGAGCTTCATCAAGGCCCGCCTGAACCGTCTGGAACAGTCGTTCGTGGCCAGCGTGGATCAGGCCCGCTTTGTAGCGGCCCTGCAGCGCTATGCCAAACTGCCGAAGTCCATGCATGTGACGGAGCTGGACAGCCTGCTGCCGGCCGTCGACGCGGTGCCGGCGCTGTACGCCCACACCGAGCTGGGCGACACCGCCAAGCGCCTGGCCTGGATAGGCAAGGATGGCGCAGCCTTAGTCGCTTCGGACGATGCATTTGTGCGGCTGGCCATCAAGCTCGATGATGTGACCCAGTCGCTGAAAGAGCGCCGCAAGGAACTCGACGGCAAACTGGAACGGGTGATCCCGCAATACATGCAGGCCGTGATCGCATGGAAGAAATCGCAGGGCAAGCCAGTCTATCCTGACGCGAATTCGACCCTGCGCGTGACCTACGGTACGGTGTCGCCATATTCGCCGAAAGACGGCATCACCAAAGGCCCGTTCAGCACGGTGGAAGGCATCGTCGAGAAGCATACCGGCAAGGATCCGTTCAACGCGCCGCAGAAGCTGCTGGACGCCATCAAGGCCAAGCGCTATGGCCAGTTCAAGGATCCGGTGCTGGGCACTGTGCCGGTGGATTTCCTGACCAGCGCCGATACCACCGGCGGCAATTCCGGTTCGGCCGTGATGAACCGCAAGGGCGAGCTGGTCGGCCTGAATTTCGATTCGACCTATGAATCGATTACCAAGGACTGGTACTTCGACACAGCTATCACGCGCGCCATCCATCTGGATATCCGCTATATGCTGTGGGTGATGAGCGAAGTCGATCACGCCGACAACGTGCTCAAGGAAATGACCATCAAATATCCGGCCAAAAAGTGATGGAAATGCTCGCTGCTCTGCTGGGCTACGCCTATATGCCGTGGAAACTGGCAGGTCTGGCGACGACCCCGCTGGAGCTGCTGTCCTTCCTGCTGTCGGTGGCCACGGTGTGGTTCAACATCCGCCAATCTCACTGGGGCTGGCTGTTTGCCATCATTTCGTCGGCCACTTACGGGCTGGTGTTCTTCGGCTCGCGCCTGTATGGCGACATGGGCTTGCAGCTGGTGTTCATCAGCGTGTCGATCTACGGCTGGTATCAGTGGCTGCATGGCGACGATAGCCACGAGCGTCTGCCGGTGACGGAGCTGAGTTCCCGTGGCCGCTATGTCGCCGCCGCAGCGTGGCTGGGCGGCTTTGCCGTGCTGGCGTGGTTCCTCAAATCGTACACCGATACCGATGTGCCCAATTCCGACGGTTTTCTGACTGCCGGCAGTCTGGTTGGCCAGCTGCTGCTGTCGCGTAAGAAGATCGAGAACTGGCATGTGTGGATCATCGTCGATGTGCTGTATGTGGCGCTGTACCTGCACAAGCATCTGGTGCTGACGGCCATCCTGTATGCCGTGTTTGTGGGCATGGCGGTGATGGGCCTGCGCGCATGGCGCGGCGACGTGCCGGCCAGTGGCCGCATGGCGCTGGAATGAGGCCGGCAGCACCGCTGCGCATCGCCATACTGGGCGCAGCCTCATCCGGCAAATCCACGCTGGCTGCAGCGCTGGCAGAGCACTACCAGACGCTGTGGGTGCCGGAATATCTGCGCGAGTTTGTCGATGTGCAGGGCCGGGTGCCCCGTTCCGAGGATCAGTTCCACATCGCCAGCACCCAGCGTGCGCGCGAGGAACTGGCGGCGGCGCGCGCCGGCAAGTATCTTTTTTGCGACACCACGCCGCTGATGACGGCCATCTACAGCCGCCATTATTTCGGCGCAGTGGACGCGCCACTGGCCGCGCTGGCCGCCAGCCACCAGCAGGATTACGACCTGACCCTGGTAACGGCAGCCGATATTCCGTGGGTGGCCGATGGTCTGATGCGCGAATGCGAAACCGTGAGCGTGACCATTAACCGCATGCTGCTGGACGAACTGGCCGCCCGTGCGATACCCTATCTGCTGGTGTCGGGGGACCCCGGCGAACGACTATCTCAGGTGGAGCGGCATCTATGAAGCGGCTGGCGGTGATATTGACGTTCGTATCGCCGCTGGCGCTGGCGGATACCGGCTATTACCTCGTTTCTACCTACGACGTCGAGCATCAGGCCTCGGTCGATTTCAAATACTGGAATGCCCACTACAACGGCCGCACCGTGGCCGCGCCGGAAATCGGCATAGGCTACGGCGTCACTTCGCGCTGGTACACCGAGGTGTACGCCAAGTGGATCAAGCTCAATGGCGGCGCCGGACAGTGGGTGCAGACCGACTGGCAGAATGATTTTCTGTTGACGCAAGGGCAGTACGACTTCGATCTGGCGCTGCACACCCGGGTGGCACGCGCCCGCAATAGCGATGATGGCTACAGCATCGAATGGGGGCCGGTGCTGCAAACCGAATATGGCCGCACCCAGTTCAATGCCAACCTGTTTTTCCAGCGCGATCTGCGCGTGAACCAGCCGGCTGCAACGCCGGCCGCGCTGACCTATCAGCTGCAGGTCAAGCACAACTGGCTGCCATGGCTGCAGCCGGGCGTGCAGGCGTTTGGCGAAGTAGGGAAGTGGAATGACTGGCTGCCTTACCGGCAGCAGTCGCACCGTGCCGGACCGATGGTGTACGGACACCGCGATATCGGCCGGCAGGAAGTGAAATACGAATTTGCCTATCTGATCGGACGCAATTCGGCCCGCGCAGCGAAGAGCGTTACGCTGCGCGTGCAGGTCCTGTTTTAAAGGTCGAACTGGGCCGAGACGCGCACCGTGCGGCTGGCGCCCGGCATCAGGTAGCCGCCCAGATCAGGCGTCACGTCGCGCCAGTAGAACTTGTCGAGCGCGTTGTCCACGCTGGCGCGCAGCGTCATCGGCGTATTGCCCATGCGGGTGGCATAGGCGCCGCCCAGATTGAGTACGTGGTAGGACGGCACGAATACCTTGTTCTCGATATCAAAGGCTTTCTTGCCCGAGTATTGCCAGTTGGCGCTCAGCGACAGGCCTGTCACCTGCGGCACGGCGTAGTCGGCATAGACGCTGGATTTGAAGGCCGCCACGTTGGTGACGCGTTTGCCATCGAGGCTGGCCAGACCCGTATCATGCTGCTGGGTGTTGAGCGCAGTTGCGCTGACGCCCACGTTGAGAGCGCGGCTGACACGGCCATTCAGCGCCATTTCCACGCCGCGGTTCTGGGCTTCGCCATTGCGCACGAATTCATTCTGCGCCGAAGTGTACTCCAGACCTTTACGGATCTGGAACAGCGCCAGCGTGGCGTTCAGGTCGGGATGCACGTCGGCTTTCACGCCTACTTCCACCTGTTTCGACTTGTTCGGTGCCAGTGCGCGGCCCTGATTGTTGGTGCCCAGCGGCGCGACGCTACCATATTCCAGACCCTGTGCCAGCGAGCTGTAGACCGATACGTTGCTGCGCAATGCATACACCAGCGCCAGGTTCGGCAGCCAGTAGCCAGTGTCGGTGTGGGCGTACTGCAGGGCTACGCCATTGTCGTCGGCGCCCACATACTCGTCGCGCTTGATTTGCACATAGCGCGCACCGGCGTGCAGCTTGAGCTTGTCGGTCAGGCTGGCCACATCCTGCGCGAACAGCGCACGGTCCAGCGTATGGCGGCGTTCCGATACGGGGCCGCTGCTGCCTGGCGCCGGCGCCACCACGATAGGATGGTAGATATTGCTGTAGCCGGTACCGTCCACGCCCGCCTGCGTGTACAGGTAGTCGCCCCATTTTTCGCTGTTACGGGCCAGCGAAGCGCCGAACGTCACAGCGTGATTGACGCCGGCGCTGACGAAGCGGCCTTGCAGCAAAGCCTGCACGGCCAGCGGCGATTTCTTCTCGCCCAGGCTCTGGTAGTCGTACACGTCGAAATCGCCATTGCCGCAGTAGCCCGGGTACAGGCCCTGGGCGCCGCAGCCGTAAGGGAAGGCGGTGTAGTCGTCGCGCTTGAACTGGTGCTGGTTGGCGCTGATGCTGGCGTTCCACTCGGGCGAGAAGGTGTAGGCAAAGCGCGCGCCCAGATTGCTGCTGGTGGTTTCCACCGGACGGCTCCATGGCTGGTTGTTCAGCATGGTGTCGGCGGCCACTAACGGCAGAGTGGTGTTGTTAAGCAGCTGGAAGCCCGGTGCTGTGACCTGGGCTTTTTTCTGGATGTCGCCGTCGATCTGCAGCAGGGCCTGTGGCGAGATTTTCCAGTCGAAGGCGGCGCCGGCGAACTTGCGGTTGCCGTCCGCGCCCTTGATGTAGGAGCGCAGGCGTTCGGCCGCCAGATTGACGCGGTAGCCAAAGCGCGCATCGTCGAAGCGGCCGCCCAGATCCAGCGCACCGTACAGGTTGCCGCGCTCGCGTTCTTCCAGAATCACGCTGCGCAGAGTCTGTTCGGTGGGACGCTTGGTGACGTAGTTGATCATGCCGCCCGGCGCAGACACGCCGGCCTGCAGGCCGGACAGGCCTTTCAGCACTTCGATGCGCTCCTTGTTTTCCAGCGGGATCTGGGTATCGCCCGGAATCGCCATGCCGTCCTTGCGGTAGCTGGTGGCGTTATCGAGTTTGAAGCCGCGGATCGAGAACTGTTCGGAATAGCCGACGGCGTTGTAGGCGTCGCTCAGGCTGGCGTCGTAGCGGGCCGCGTCGGTGGTGGAGTGGATCTGCAGGTCCTGCATTTGCTGGGCGCTGAGGACGCTGACGCTGGCCGGGGTTTCCAGCAGGGGCGCGTCGCTGAACCCGGCCACGCTGGCGCGGTTCAGCTGGGCTTTGCTGGCAGTAACCAGAACTTCAGGCATGCTCGGTTCGGCGCTGTCGGCGTGGGCGCAAACAGGGAAAGCAAGGGCGATCGCGAGGGCGAGCGGGCTGGCGGTGAATTTGGTGGTGGTCATATGGACTCTCTGCTTGTTCGGCTGGATGCCGTGCGGGAGAGTCATCAAAGGAGGGGAGAACTACTTTGCGCTTTCCTTCGCTGGCATTATCCAGATCAGGTACGAAGGGTATCTCTCACCCGGACACAACGGCCCAGGACCCCTAGCGAAAGCGAGAGTTTATCACAGTTGCGGGCTGGCGTCGCGCCCTGCCGGGCGGCGGGGCATGGCGCCGGCCTGGCTTCAATGCAGTGCGTCGGCCACGGGCGTGGGCACTCCTATCGGTTGCAAAGTGGTCAGATCATAGCCCACCTTGGTGCTGTAGGCATTGTTGACCTTGCCAGTGTCGTCATACGCCAGATGGGCATGGGTGAACTGGTTGTACACCAGCGCCAGACTGCTTTCGGCGTCGGTGGCATTGCCGAATTCGCTCACATAGGCGCGGTTGAAGAAGTACTCGTCGACCAGATCGGCATGGCTGCTGCCCGGACTGGACTTGTAGGCTTCAATCTGAAGATTGACGGAGCGCCCCGGTATCATCTGATTGATGAAATCGGCCAGTACCTGATTCTGTCCCAGCGCCAGCGTCAGGGCATCGGCCGCCGGCTTGCCGACCGAAGTGCCAGTGCCTTTGGTAAAGCTGCTGTCGGCAGCGAAGCCCATGCTGAAACCGTCGAGTTTGATCCAGCCGTTGATGCCGTCGACGTGCACATAGTAGGCGAGCGGCGCACTGGTGGGCAGATCCGGAACCAGCTTGCTGTTTTGTGCATCGGCGCCGGGATCGACCCGCTGGGATGACTGCAGATCGGTATTTTGCTGCGCCACATTCCAGGCGATTTCGCTGGACGGTCCCGGTTTGCCCTGATTGTCGAGCGGCGTCAGGGTGCTATCCACGGTTTTGAAGACAAACGCCAGGTCATTGCTGGTCTGGCCCGAGCTATTGCTGCTGGTGCTGATTTTGGTGCTCAACACCTCGCTGAATTTGTATTCCTGCACCACTTGCCCCGGCGTATGCGCGACCGGGCTATAGGCTTCCATTTCAACGCTGGTGAAGCCGGTTCCTTTCAGCAGCGCCGTAGTGAAACTGGCCTGGGCCGGGCCTGTACCCAGCTGGAGATGGAATGCTTCGGGCGTGGCTTTGCCGGCACTGATGCCCACTCCTTTGGGGGTGGAAATACTGGCAGTGACGTCCCAGGAAAAGCTGTCGACTGCCATCCAGCCGCTGACTTTGCCCGTGAGATCGGTGTAGCGCAGGTAGTAGGTGAGCGGGGTGCCGGCTAGTGTATCGAGCAGCGGCGCCTTGAGCGCCTCTGCAGACGGATTCGGCACGCTGACTGGCTGTAGCAAAGCCAGATCGTAGCCCACCTTGGTAGAGTCGCTGCTGTCCAGCCGCCCCCGTGTATCGTAGGCCTGATGGGCGTGGCTGAACTGGTTGTACGCCAGCGCCAGGCTGCTGTTGGCGTCGGTGCTGTTGTCAAATTTGCTCACATAGGCTTGATTGAAGAAATATTCATCGACCAGCTGGCTTTGGCCATCGATAGGGTTGTGCTGATAGGCTTCGATTTGCAGGTTGGCGGAGCGTCCCGCGATCATCTGGTTGACCAGCTTGGCCAATACCTGATTCTGGCCGAGTTCCAGCGTGACAGTATCGGCCACCGGATTGCCTACCGCGGCGCCAGTCCCTTTGACGAAACTGGAGTCGGCGCTGAAGCCCATGCTGAAGCCGTCGAGTTTGACCCAGCCGTTCACCCCGTCGGCATGCACATAGTAGTCAAGCTCGGCGTTGGTCGGGGTATCCGGCAGCAGGTGGTTCAGCTGGACATCGGCGCCCGCACTGACTTTTTCGCTGGCTTGCAGGCTGGTACTCTGCTGCGGCACATTCCATGCAATTTCGACGGGCTGGGTCAGCTTGCCCTGATTGTCGAGCGGTGCCAGCGTGCTATCGACCGTCTTGTACACAAATGCGATGTCATTGCTGGTTTGTCCGCTGCTATTGCTGCTGGTTTGGAGCTTGGTGGCATAGGCATTGCCGAATTTGTATTCCTGCACCACCGGTCCGTTGCCTTGCTGGCCCTGAGTGTAGGCTTCGATTTCGACGCTATCAAAGCCCGCGCCTTTAAATAAAGCGTTGGCGAAACTGGCTTGTGCCTGCCCCGTGCCAAGCTGGAAACTGAAGGCTTGCGGCAATGGCTTGCTGACACTGGCGCCTGCGCCTTTCAGGATGGTGACATCGGCGCTGCCGGCCCAGCTAAAGCCGTCGATGCTCATCCAGCCGCTGGTCTTGCCCGCACTGTCGGTATAGCGCAGGTAGTAGCTGAGCGGTGTGCCTGCTTGCGTGTCCGCCAGCGGGGCGCTCAGTGCCTCGGCAGTGGGGGCGGGGGGGCTGATGCTGGTCAGCGTGGACAGGTCGTAGCCCACCCGGGTGGAGTACTGGCTGTCGACCCGGCCCAGCGTGTCATAGGCCTGGTGGGCATGGGTGAACTGGCTGTATGCCAGCTCGATGTCGCTCTGTGCATTGTTGCTGTTTTCGAAGCCGCTGACATAGGCGCGGTTGAAGAAGAATTCGTCAATCAGCTGGGGCCGGCCGGCAGCCGAGTTATGCAGATAGGATTCGATCTGCAGGTTGACGGAGCGGCCCGCGACCATCTGGTTGATCAGCTTGGCCAGTACCGGATTTTGCCCGAGCGCCAGTGTAACGGCGTCGGCCTCCGGTTTGCCTACGGCTGCGCCGCTGCCTTTGAGGAAGCTGCTGTCGGCATTGAAACCCATGCTGAAGCCGTCCAGCTTGACCCAGCCGCTGAGGCCATCGATGTGGACGTAATAGTCGAGCTGGGTGCTGCTGGCCAGGTCGGGAAGCAGGCGGTTGATTTGCGCATCGGCGCCCGTATCGACCTTCTGGCTGGGAAGCAGATCGGTATTCTGCAGCGGCACGTTCCACGGCATGTCTATCGGTGCCACTGGTTTGCCCTGACTATCGAGCGGCGTCAGCGTACTGTCCACGGTCTTGTACACGAAGGCGATGTCATTGCCGGTCTGGCCGTTCTGATTGCTGCTGGTGCTTATGCCGGTGGCATACACGGTGCTGAACTTGTATTCCTGAACGACCTGGCCAACCCCGCCCTGGTTCGGGCTATAGGCTTCGATTTCCACGCTGGCCAGGCCGGTTCCCTGCATCAGCGCAGAGGTAAAACTGGCCTGTGCCATACCGCTGCCCAGCTGGAAGCTGAAGGCGTCGGGCGTTGCCTTGCCGGTGCTGCTGCCCAGGCCTTTGAGACTGGAGACTGCAGCGCTGCCGGACCAGGAGTAGCCATCGATGCTCATCCAGCCGCTGGCTTTGCCTGCGCTGTCGGTGTAGCGCATGTAGTAGCTGAGCTGGCTACCTGCGTCGGTGCTGGGCAGCATGCCTCCGCTGGTATCGCTCAATCCGCTCACCTGTACGGTGACGTGGGCCGAGCTGCTGCCGCCATGGCCGTCATTGATGGTGTAGTCAAAGCCGTCATTGCGCTGATCGCCGCTTTGCAGCGCCTGCAGCGTTGACGAGGTGAGCGGGTTGTACACGAAGTCGCCGTTGCTTTGCAACGTCACCGTGGCGCCCAGCGCGGTGACAAAGGTGCCCGGGTTGCTGACCACCAGAGTGTCGCCATCCTTGTCAGTATCCTTGCCGCCGCTCGTGCCGTCGATTACATTGCCGCTCACGGCGACATTTTCGACCGTGCCTAGGCGGTCGTTGACCGCGACCGGCGCATCGTTGACGGGTTTGATGGTGAGCTGGACGATGGCAGTGTCGGAACTGTCCTTGCCATTGCTGGCGTGGTAGCTGAAGCTGTCGTCGCCGTTGTAGTCGGCATCGGGCTGGTAGATAAAACTGCCATCCGCATTCAGCTTCAGCGTGCCGTGGCTGGGCCCCTGTTCCAGCACGGCGCTGAGCGGCTGGCCATTGGGATCGCGGTCGTTGGCCAGCACGCTGGTATAGGTCTGTGCCGGCGTATCTTCGTCCAGCGTGTAGCTGTCGCCGTCGGCCTGTGGACGGGCCAGCGCAAAGCTGATGGCATGCAGCAGAAAATCGCTGCCATGCTTGCTGCCGCTGGTGTAGCTGTTGCTGCCGAAGCTGCCGTCCGGATTGTTGTAGGCGCCGAAGGCAAAGCTGCCGTTGTCGCGTTCGGCGCCGGCACTGAGCTCGATGCTGGTGAAATTTGCGCTGCCATCGAGCTGTACCTGCTGATTCCCATCCAGACTATCGGCCGTGACGAAATGCTCGCCAATCAGATTGCCGTCGGCATCAAACAGGCGGATGCGCATCGCTTCAGAGTAACCGGTGCCATCGTCGTTGGCAAAGAAGGAGGCCAGGCTGAGGTTGACGCCATGGGCTGCTTCGCTCAGGTTGAAGCGCAGTGCTTCGCGGCCGTCCACTTCCTGCCGTACCGTGCTGGTGCCCAGCGATTGGCCGCTGACGCCCAGATCGCCGCGATAGATATCGCCGCCTGCCAGCGTAGAGCTCAGCAGATCGGTATATTTGACGGCCGTCCAGGCTTCGGCGGCGTTGCTGGCGTCTGCTTTGTGCACGGCGCTGACGCCGCTGTAGGACCAGGCATTGACCCATAGGCCGCCTGCGCCGGTCTGGCTGGCCGGGGCGTTGCCCAGGCTGATAATACGGTCGGGCGGCGTTAGGCCCGCAATGATGGCATCGGACATGGCGAACTCCTGCGCAATTAGCGGCGCCGCCGCGGCAGGACCAGCAGTGCCAGGCCGCCAGCGAGCATCAGCCAGCCGGCCGGTTCGGGTACGGGGGAGGTCACATCACGGATGCTGATGTCGTCCAGCAGCCAGTAGGTTTCGTCATGGCGCAGACTGAAGGTCAGCAGGGTATTGCCGGTGGCGCTAAATTGCACCGTGTATTCGGTATAGGCGCTGGCAGTCTTATCCTGCAGGGACCAGATGCTGTGCTGATCGGCCAGCACTTCCACCGCGCTGATGCTGGCTGCATTGTTCGCGCTGGCACCGAGGTTGGCGAGCCAGAAGCTGATTTGATAGCTGTGCCCGGCCTCGGTGGCGAGATTTTGGCTGAGCGTGGCGGAAGAACCGGTCTGACCGAAGAAAGCGCTGTAGTTGCCGCTGTTGGGGAGATCGGGGGCGACCAGGTTGAGGTCAGCGTCGCCGCTGAATATCCAACCGGTAAAGTCGCCGGTTTCGAAACCGGCGTTGTTGATTGTGGGGGCTGCCAGCGTGGAAGTTATGCAAAAACATAGAGCGGCGCCTGAGAGACCATGCAGTAAAGTCTTCATTCTACTACCCCTGAATTGTTATAAAAATTACACCAAGCTGGCGTATTCTGCGCTCATCTGCCGGTTTTTTCAGCTGTTTTTTAATGCACAAGTTTAAATAAGTTCAAATGTTAAAGAATTGCCACGTAATGCTTTTTAGTAATTCCCACTAGCCATGGATAGCCGTGCGCCTTATATCGGCGCGGGTGATTAAACTCGCTACGGAAGGTGGCCCACGTCCGGGCGGCCATGGTGGTAGAGGGAAAGGGGCAGGATGAAGCCATCCTATCGTGAAGGCAGCTGGTTTGCGGTGCCGCTGCTCGATGGCGGCTATGCCTGGGGCATGGTAGCGCGTCTCGCGCCCGCCAGCAGGATCATGCTGGCGTATCTGTTCGGCCCCCGTCTGCCGCAGTTGCTGAGTACGGATCAGCTCGATCCTTTCGCGCCGGAGCAGGCCCTGCGCGTGCTGCGGGTGGGCGATATGGCACTGGCCAGCGGCCACTGGCCCGTGCTTGGACAAAGCCGGCACTGGCAGGCGGCACGCTGGCCGGTGCCGCAATTCTTGCGCCGCGCCCATAGTTTGCAGCGGGCCTGGCGCGTCACCTATGCCGACACCGACCCTAGCCGTACTGAACGGGAAGAGGCGGTGCCCTACGATACGCCGGGCCTGGAAGCTGATTCCCTATACGGCTATGGTTCGGTGGAATTATTGCTGACCCGGCTGCTGGCCTGAAGCGACGGCGGCGAGCGGGCCGCTGGTTCTGCCTGCGTCAGGCCGCGCACTATCTGCTATCTGCTATTTGCCATTCGCTAGCCGCAACTGACATTCCATGCCGCGTATTCGCCGCGGTGCTTGCGCACGGCCACCCGCACGCGCGTGTCGCGGTCGCTATCGAACACCAGCGCAAACATTTTGGCCGCACCGTCGGCAGCGGCGGCCGGCTCGATGGCGGCGAGCGAGAACGGCAGGGCGCGCTGGCGTATGCATTGCGAATTCCCCGCCAATAGCAGGCGGGCGCGTTGCAGCAGTTCGGCGTGCTGGCGCAGCAGGGCCACCACGTCTTCGGGCGGCACGGAGGGTTCCATCAGCACCGTGTGGGCAGCCGCCGTGCAGATGGTGTTGGGACGGGCCAGCCAGACATGCCATGTGGGTACCAGCGCTGCCGGTTGCCAGCGTGCGCCGGCCTTGGCGCTGGCGTCGTAAATGTAGCTGGAGCGGATCTGGCGGCACAGGTCCACGGCCGAGTGGCGCGGTGCGCTGTCGACGCGCGCGATGACCTGCCAGGGCTGGCCGCGCCGGCGGGAAATGTCGAATGCCGGTGCAAACAGCGGGGCCACAGGGCGGGCACCGTGCGCTTCGCTTAGTGCCAGCTCGCGGTAGTACAGGTCGAAACTGCTGCGTTCCGCTGCGCTGGGTTCGCGCTGCTGCAGTTTGCCGGCGGACGCGCTGCCGGCCGTTGCCGGCTTGGCGCTGGCGTGGGCTTCCCGGTTTTGTCCGGCGTGGGCCGGTGCGCCGCTTAGCAGCAGGAGCGGCAGGCATAGTGCCAGGCCGCGGGGCGGCGCAGCGTCGCAGCGCTGCCTCATACCGCCTTCATGCTGATCTGGATCTGCAGGCCGCCGCCCTCGCGGTTGCGCACCTGCAGTTCGGCGTCGTGGCGCTGGATCACGCGTTCGACGATGGCCAGTCCCAGGCCGGCGCCGTTGGCCTGTCCGCGTGCCGTGTCGAGGCGGGTGAACGGTTTAAGCAATTGTTCGATCTGCTCGTCGGGCACGCCGCTGCCATGGTCCTGCACTTCTATCACGACGCGGCGGGCCGAATGGCTGCCCTTGATGCTGCAGCGGATATCGATTTCCGTGACGTCGCC
>Ga0187844_10001093_pt1 | contig 21087 bp, 15 predicted proteins | sample SpaLakP09_SKY_50_FD_134517 | JGI IMG/M metagenome (GOLD analysis project Ga0187844, IMG submission 134517) | Oligotrophic lake water microbial communities from Sparkling Lake, Wisconsin, USA - SP09_SKY_50 | ecosystem: Environmental > Aquatic > Freshwater > Lake | place: USA: Sparkling Lake...
CCCTTGTATGGTGATGGATTGCAAAAATGGCTGTCCAGCCTGCCGACAGACTAGTGCCTATGCAAGCACCTGCGTTTCCTGATGATGAAGCTTTGCGCCTGCAAACCCTGCAGGCCTGCGCCATCCTTGATACACCGGCAGAAGAACGCTTTGACCGGCTGACCCGGTTGGCACGCCATCTGTTTCAGGCTGAAATTGCACTGATTTCCCTAATTGATGCGGACCGTCAATGGTTCAAGTCCAGACAGGGGCTGGATGCAAGCGAAACGCCCAGGGATATTTCATTCTGCGGTCATGCCATACTCAGCCCAGATGTCTTGTACGTCGCAGACGCCAGTCAAGACCCGCGTTTTGCCGACAACCCTCTGGTCTATGATGCACCTCACATACGCTTTTATGCTGGTGCCCCATTACATGCTCGCAATGGACAGCGCCTTGGCACGCTGTGCATCATAGATAGTGTAGCCAGGACCCTTAGCGAACAGGATTTGCATGCCCTGCGCGATCTTGCCGATTGCGTAGAACGTGAATTTTTCCGCGAAGAGCAACAAAGACAACATCACGCCTTGCTGGCCTTGACTGCCATCACTTCCCTGTCCTACCAGGACCCGGTCGCCGCCTTGCAACAAACCCTGACCATGGCCTGCGACTACCTGGGCATGACTTGTGCGCAAATCAGCCGCGTGCAACAAAATGGCAAGGAAACCTTAATGTATCAGTCTGGCAGCATGACACGTCCTGCTGCGCCTGTGTCCGATGAGGGTAAGCACTTTCGCTTGCCAGTGGCCGCAAACCAGGGGCTCATCCATGTCGCTCATGTGGCGGAGAGCGAATACCTGCATTCTGTCAGCGAAGTGCAAAGTTTCATAGGCTTGCGCCTGCATATCAGTAACATCGGAGATGCGGCCCTGAGTATCTGGCATACCAAACCCAGACTATTTCCTTTTTCCGAGGTGGAAATAGAATTTGTACGTCTGCTGGCAGACTGGATCAGTGGCGTCATGAAAAGACAGGAACTGGACCGGCAGTTGCAAACACAGCGCGCCCTCAGTGATGCCATTGCCATGGCCCAAACTTTGTTCATACGCGAAACCGATCAGGAAAAAGGCTTTGTTTCCCTGCTGGCCGCAATCTTGAAATTGACGACTAGTGATTATGGATTTATATGTGAAGTCAAAAACAAGACTACCAGCAATCCCGCCCTGAAAAGCATGATGCTGGCCTGGCATGCAGAAAACAACGACATCCTCAACCTCAGTCTTGAAGCACTGGCCCGCGATGCCGCCTGTCTGCAATTAAAATCCAGATATGGCAGCGCACTCAAGGCGGCACTGCCGGTGATAGACAATGCCCCCTCGGCAGATGCACTGGATCAGGTTTTTCCTGCCAATTTTGTCGCATTGCAAAGCTTTCTTTGCATACCCGTGCAATACGATCACGAGCTGATCGCCCTGGTCGGCATCGCCAACAAACCAGATGGCTATGATCACCAGGTAACGGATTTCTTAAAACCCTTGTTCAGCACTCTCGGTCAGTTGATCAGTGCTACCCGTGTGCAAAAGCAAAGACGGGAAACCGAGCGACAATTAGCCAATGTCATCAAGGGCACCAATATTGGCACCTGGGAATGCAATATCCTCACTGGTGAAACCATCTACAACGAACGCTGGGCAGAGATGCTGGGCTATACCCTGGCAGAACTGGAACCGACCACGGTAGATACATGGCTCCAACTCTGCCATCCAGACGACCTGAAAATCACCAGCAGCATGATAGACCAGCATTTCAGGGGAGAAGTCGAATACTTCGATCTGAAGAGCCGCATGCGCCACAAGGATGGCCGCTGGATATGGATACATGATCGCGGCTGTGTCGTCAGTTGGGGGCCAAACGGTGAGCCACTCATCATGTCTGGCAGCCATGCCGATATCACCAAACAAAAAGAAGCGGAGGCAGAACTCGAACATGCTTATGAATTGCTGGAAAAATCCAACGCGGCGGCTCGCATAGGCACCTGGGATTTTGAAGTCAAATCACGCAAACTGCACTGGAGTAAAGTGACCAGGCAAATTCACGAAGTGGATGATGACTATGCCTGCACTGTCGATAGCGCGCTTGCCTTTTACAAAGGCGCAGAAAGCCAGCAAAAAATTCGTGAGCTGTTCACCATGGCTGTGCGTGAAGGTGCTTCCTTTGATACCGAATTCTGCATTCTCAGCACAGCTGGCAACGAACGCTGGGTGCATGTTATTGGTTTCCCGCAGTTTGAGGAAAATGTCTGCACCCGTGTGTATGGCACTTTCCAGGACATCAGTGACAGAAGATCCGCACAAGAAAATTTGCGTGACCAGGCACTCCATACCAGTGCCATACTGGACAATGTACTCGATGGCATTCTCACCTTTGATGAGCATTATCAGATCCTCAGTGCGAATAATGCCGCTGTCCATATTTTTGATTATGGTACCGATGAATTAATCGGCGAGAACATACGCCTGCTGATCCCCTCGCCTGTCGAAACTGACCAGGACGATGCAGGGCAACAGGACGTATCCGGAATACAAAGCCTCATAGGCAGCAGCCTTGAAGTCGAAGCACGCCGCAAGGATGGCAGCAAGTTTCCGCTGGATTTGTCCGTCTCTACCCTAAGTCGTCAAGGCCAGCCCTTGTTCATTGCGCTCATGCGTGACATCACTGAGCGCAAGCGCACAGAAAGAATAAAGAATGAATTCATTTCCACGGTCAGCCATGAATTGCGCACTCCTCTAACATCCATTTCTGGGGCGCTGGGCTTGATATCCGGTGGTGTATTTGGCAGTTACTCAGATCGTATGAAGCAGATGATTGATGTCGCCAACAAAAATTGCCAGCGCCTGACTTTCCTCATCAATGATTTGCTGGACATGGAAAAACTCACAGCCGGGAAAATGGTGTTTCGCCCTGAGACCAGCCAACTCAGTGAACTGCTCTGTCAGGCGATTGAAGCCAACCAGACCTTTGGCACTGCGCGCGGCGTTTCTCTACAATTATCCAAACCTGTTCCCGCATTGAGCATCACAGTAGACTCGCAGCGCTTCATGCAAATTTTGTCGAACTTGCTGTCAAATGCGATCAAGTACTCACCTGAAAATGATGTGGTCCAAATAGAAGCAGAACAAAAGGGACAAAAAGTACGCATCAGTGTCATCGACCATGGCGTCGGCATCCCGCATGAATTCCGCGACAGAATATTTCAGAAATTTGCCCAGGCAGATTCTTCCGATACCCGCCAGAATGGCGGCACCGGGCTGGGCCTGGCTATCACGCGCGAACTGGTGGAAAGAATGGGCGGCGAGATTGGTTTTGAATCATTACCAGGAAAGGCCACCAGGTTTCATATAGACTTGCCAATCAGCTTTTGAATTACATAGTATGAAACAGGAGTATCAATGTACATAGGAGAACTGGCGCGCAAGGCAAATGCCACAGCAAAAGCCATACGCCTGTATGAAAGCCTGGGCTTGCTGGGCCAGATTCAACGCCTGGGAAAGTACCGGGTTTATACAGATAACAATGTCTTGCAAGTACAATTGATACGGCAAGCCCAAAGCCTGGGTTTTCGCCTTTCAGAACTGGAACCCTTGCTTCGCACAGATCAGGGTGAACCAGACTGGGCCATGATAGCTCGACACCTGGACAAGAAACGCGCTACCGTGAAAGCGGAAATTAAAAAGTTTCATGCGCTTGACGATAGCCTGCTACAAATGCAGACAGAAATCCACGATTGCCTGCAAGCGCAACTTGTCGCGCAACAAGCCGACTGTCCCAATTTTCCTGTTAATCAGCCTCCTGATTGATATAGCTTGACTCTACCCATAGGGACAAGGTGCACACTTATCCCCTCGATCAAACAATGTGGGTACAGTATGCAAAAAAAACGTGTTCTAGTCATTGCCAGTCATCCCAGCGGCAATAGCTTTGGTTCTGACCTCGCCGATATCTACGTGCAGGCAGCCCGCACTGCGGGGCATGATGTACAAATACTACGACTGGATCAGCTCGTGTTTGATCCCATTTTGCATCAGGGCTATAAAGTCATACAGACTCTGGAAGCCGATCTGCAAATGGCGCAAGAGTCCTTGCTATGGGCTGAACACCTGTGCTTTGTCTTCCCCATCTGGTGGGGTGGCGTGCCTGCACTACTGAAAGGATTTCTGGACCGAGTCTTGCTACCCGGCTTTGCCTTCAAATACCATCCTGGCAAGAGCTTTCCCGAAGGCTTGTTGAAAGGCCGCTCTGCCCACTTGCTGATCACCATGGATACCCCACCCTGGTTTTTCAGACTGTACTACCGCGCCCCAGGCATACATCAATTGAAGCGTACCGTCCTTGAATTTTGTGGTGTCAAACCAGTTGGCATCCTGAGCCTGGGGCCAGTCCTCAATTCACAGCCAGCACAAAGGCAGAAGTGGATAGAGAAGACCATGGCCCTGGCAAAGCGCCTTTAACATTCCAAGAGCGGCCCCAGTGACACTTGGTCTCGCCCGCAAGTGTCACAAAACGCACACCTGGCGTTTTCAATTGCGCATTTACAAAGAAAGCTCTACCATGGCGTTGCATTAATGGCATTGCAAAAACACTCTCATCTTGCAGCAGATAAACTCGGGGCGGGTAATTCATGCGCAATAAGAAAAATGTTCACTTTCATATTTACATCTCGTATTTTTTCACCGGCCTGATACTCATCTTCGCGATTGCCATGGGCACGGTATTGTTCACGCGCATGAGTACAATCATTCTGTCTCAGGCCGACAGCAGCTACGCACTCATCGGTAATGAAATTGCCAGCAATGTCAAAGATATCTATGAACCAGTCAGGAACCAAACCGAAATCCTGGCGCAATCCCATCCTGTTTCCGGTAAAAATCTGGAAGAGCGCCTGAACCATATCAATTATCTGGCCAAGGCCATCGTCAGCGTCAAATCTGCTACCTCTGCCTATGTCGGTTTTGCCAATGGAGAATTTTTTCTTTTACGGCAATACGCCAAGTCGAATGGCAACAAAGGTATTTTCAAAGCGCCGTTGAATACTGCATGGATAGTACAGAGCACCAGTGTGGAGGCGGACAAGCTACACGAACATGTCATTTATCTGGATGACAAACTCAATGAAATCGAGCGCAAGTCTATTCCAGCTCGTAACTTTGATCCTCGTTCACGTGGTTGGTATGAAACTGCCATGAAGAATCCTGCACAGGCAAATGTATCAGAGCCATATTATTTTTTCACTACCGGGCAAATAGGCGTCACCTATGCGCAAAAGATCGTTGATGCCGATGCAGTTGTGGGTATAGACATAGAGTTACCGACGATACATGAAACTATAAGAAACAGCAGTGTCACCCCTTCGACCAGGATGGCCCTGATAGACCGCAAGGGCCAATTACTAGCCTGGCAAAATGGCAAACAATCTGCCTACAAACCGCAAATCATTACCCGTCTGGACGGCGTGCAGAGCTTGCCCACTCTGGCAGAGCAGGACGCACCTGTACTTAATAAAATCAACGAAATGGCAAGCGCGAATACACAGAGTAGCCAGGCACTGGAAATGATAGGCAAAACCTGGGCTACTTATCAGGCAAGCATACAAATCCCTGGCGGACAGGACTTGCGCATCCTGATTGCCAGCCCCCATGATGAATTGCTGGCTGGCATCATCAAGATGCGCAGGCAAAGCATTGCCTTGTTTGTCGTGCTGCTGGTGTTGGGTCTGGGTCTGACCATTTATTTCTCACGTCTGGCATCCAAGCCTCTCAAACAATTAAATGACGAGGCCAGCAAGATTGCCCGCTTCGATTTCAAGAGCCCCATCAAGATCGAGTCACGCATCAAGGAAATCGCCGACCTCAGTAATTCCATGCGCGGCATGAAAGCAACCATCCGTTCCTTCCTCGACATAGCCAGTAGCCTTGCATCAGAAACCAATTATGACAAATTGCTCGCTCGGGTACTCAAAGAAATGTCGGAAATCACCGAGGCCAAGTCAGGCATACTTTATCTTTATCAGCCTCAAGAGCAGGCCATGCAAGTAGTGCAAGCCTATGTCGACCATCAAGTGCTGGAAACCAGTGCTCACGGCATCAGCATGACAGATGAAAACCACCCGGTCATCAAGGCTTGCAAATCGCGTAGCAGCATTTGCCATTTGCAGGCAGACGAACTGGCAAGCCACTTCAGTGCCCTGCCCGCCACTGACCACGCCACTACCCTGATCGCCATCCCTTTAAAGGATAGAAACAATACCCTGGTCGGTGCAATCGCCCTGGTCATCGATGATGCAAGCATAGACCCCGGCAGGCAAGCCATGGCCGAGGCCGTGTCTGGTGCTGCAGCAGTCGCCATAGAAAACCAGCGCCTGATACAAGAACAAAAAGCCTTGCTGGAAGCCTTCATACAACTCATCGCCAGCGCCATCGATGCCAAGAGTCCCTACACCGGCGGCCACTGCCAGCGAGTGCCGGTGCTGACCAAGTTATTGGCCCAGGCCGCCTGCAAGGAAACAGAAGGCCCGTTTGCCGGTTTCCAGCTGAGCGAAACTGAATGGGAAGAACTGCACATCGCCGCCTGGCTGCATGACTGCGGCAAAGTCACCACGCCAGAATACATTGTCGACAAAGCGACAAAACTCGAAACCCTGTATGACCGCATCCATGAAATACGTATGCGCTTTGAAGTCTTGAAACGAGATGCGCAGATCAACTATTGGCAGGCCATTGCCAATGGTGGCAATGCGATGGAACTGAAAAGCCAGCTCGACGCCAATCTGGCAAAGCTCGACAGCGATTTCTCCTTCCTTGCCGAATGTAATGAAGGCGGTGAATTTATGGCACCCGACAAAGTCGCCCGCATACAAGACATCGCCGGACGCCACTGGCTCAGGACCCTTTCTGACCGCATCGGCATTTCACACGATGAAAAAGAACGCAAGAACCGCACAACAGAACCGAGCTTGCCTGTGCAGGAACAACTGCTAAGCGACAAGCCAGAACACATCTTCACTCGCTCAGCCCGCGACACCATCACACCTGACAACCCCTGGGGCTTCAAAGTCAAAGTGCCAGAGCACCTGTACAACCGTGGTGAAGTGTATAACCTGACCGTCGCACGAGGCACTCTGTCAGAGGAAGAACGCTATAAGATCAATGAACACATGATACAAACCATCATGATGCTGGAAAAACTGCCCTTCCCGCGCCACCTTGCCAGAGTACCGGAAATCGCCGGTGGTCATCATGAAAAAATGGATGGCACCGGCTACCCCAAACGCCTGGCCGCCACCGACATGAGCATCCCCGCCCGCATGATGGCGATAGCCGACATCTTCGAAGCCTTGACCGCAGCCGACCGCCCCTACAAAAAAGGCAAAACCTTGTCAGAAGCCATCAAGATCATGGGCTTCATGAAAAAAGACCAGCATATAGATGCAGAGTTGTTTTCCCTGTTTTTAAAGTCTGGCACTTATCTGGAATATGCCAAGATGTTCATGAATACAGATCAGATTGATGAATTTGATATTCATGCTTATGTTTGATAACCCATGCTGCACGTCAAAAGCATCAACTCATGCAGCATCATGAAAGATGATGCCTGCAGTAAAACGCTGACCTTGCCTGATGCGGCTGACGCCGTGGCGCAAATTGACACGGTAAAACCCCCTGCTACCTTTTACTGGCCGCATACTGACGGCAAAGATGACACCCTCTCCTTTGTCCAGATGGACAACCTCAGCCTTGCTTTGCATGCGTGGCCGCTGTTCCACCAGGACAAATTCTCCACCACCAAAGTCCTGCCCTGGTGCGGACAGCAAGACCGCCGCCTGCAAAGGGAAAACATGCTCACCGTATAAATCCTGATGCAGGCAATTATAGTCGTCAGCCTGGTATTTCAGGATCAATGGTGTCGGTCTGGTCTGCCCAGCATCATGGCAGCGTCGCAGCATGTCATCGAGTTGCTGGGGAAATTCTTGTGACAAGCCCATGAGTTTATTCCAGCGGTTGGCCAGCCCGGCAAGATGGGGGTAAAAATACTCGCGCATTTCCTGTATCACAGGAGGTAAAGGATACTTGAAGTACTGATACTCGCCCTGGCCAAAGCCATGCCTGGCCATGATGATTTTACTGCGATACAAATCCTGTGCTGCATATAGTGCCTGCAGATTGTCGCATTCATCCATCGTCAGCAAACTGCCCGTCGTGGCAAAACCCCGCGCGTCCAGTTCAGCCAATATCCTGTCCCACTCCAGCGAGGCAATACGTTTGGACAAATCACCCGTCATGTTTCAGATTCCCGCTTCAGTAAGGCTTTCTTGCGTTCCGTCCCCCAGCGATAGCCAGTTACATCACCATCAGAACGTATGACTCTGTGACAGGGTATCGCCACGGCCAACTGGTTGGATGCACAGGCATTGGCCACCGCCCGCACAGAACTGGGCGAGCCTATACGCTTGGCAATTTCCGCATAACTGGCAGTCTGCCCCGGAGGGATATCCTGCAAGGCCTTCCATACTCTTTGCTGGAAAGCCGTACCCTGCACATCCAGCGGCAAATCCAGTAATCCTCGTGGTTGCTGTATATATGCCAGGATGCTGTTGACCCATTCTTTGAAATGCGTTTCTGCCGCTCGGATGCTGGCTTTGGGGAAACGCTGCTGCAAAACCTGCTCCAGCACACTGACTGAATCACCAAATTCTATTGTGCAAATGCCCTTTTCTGTCGAGGCTATCAACAACAAACCCAATGCGCTTTCACAAACCATATACTGCATCTGCAAATCCTCAGCACCCGCCCGGTAAGCCTTGGGCGACATACCCAGCATTGCCCCGGCCATTTCATAAAAGCGACTGGCAGAATTGTAGCCTGCATCATAAATTGCCCCGGAGATTGAAGCGGACTGATTCAGCAAAGACCTGACTTTTTCTTTTTGCAGGGCAGACTGATATTGTTTGGGAGTGACTCCAGTAAGCTCTTTGAAAATGCGGTGAAAATGATGAGGACTCATTGCCATCTTGCTTGCAAGGGTTTCCAGCTTCAGAGGTGCTTCGCTGTTTTTGATCAACTGACAGGCAGTTTCTATCATGCTGTTTCTGCTGTGCTCCTGGCTCACGCCATCCGGGTGACAACGCTTGCATGCGCGATAGCCCGCTTGCTGAGCCAGCACTGTTGTTTCATAAAATTCCACATTCTGCCGCTTGGCTGTTTTGGCGGGGCAGGAAGGCCGGCAATAAATGCCCGTGGTCTTCACGGCAAAAACAAACTCGCCATCCAGGTCGCGGTTCTTTATACAAACTGCGTCCCAACGCGCATCATCAAGATCAACTGGCATGGCTGGCCCCTGTGTTTCCCTGACATTTGCATATGTAAGCATGCTAATTCTCCGCCTTGAGCAATGATCTCAATATAGAGAATTGCCACATGGCCCGCATCCCGTTTCTTGCTATCAAATTTTATCTCCATTGTAAACGATGCCATCAAGACAAACCGCAAGCAAATTTGAAAGCAAGAAACAGGGTTTCAAGCGAGGCACAGCGCAATACATTGGCGCTGTTGTCAATCCCAACCGCTTAACAATTGCTACCCGGCCAACTGAAGGACAACACATCTTGTTCCAACATTTCTTCCATTTTGAAAGCCATATATGCATAAGACCATAGAACCAGCCATACACTATTGGGGCACGCCCGTCGTCTTGATCAGCATCCTGAATGAAGATGGCAGCAGCAATCTAGCGCCCATGTCCTCAGCCTGGTGGATAGGCTGGAGCTGCATGCTGGGCCTGGATGCCAGCTCACAAACCAGTATCAACCTCATGCGTGAACGCGAATGCGTACTCAACCTGGCCTCTGCAGACCTCGTGCCTGCCGTCAATCGCCTGGCCTTATTAACAGGTGCAGCCGATGTTCCCAAACACAAGCGATTTCTGGGATACCAGCATGAGGCCAATAAATTTGCCGTCGCCGGCTTGACACCGGAAGCATCGCTGGACGTCAAACCACCCCGCGCCAAAGAATGCCTTGTGCAACTGGAAGCCAGAGTAGAAGACATCAAGCCTTTCGGCAGCAAAGACCCGCGCATGGCCATACCCACCATTGCCGTCGAATTGCGCATCGTCAAAACACATGTCGATGAAAGCATATTGCAAGCACCAGATTCTCATCGCATTGACACCGAAGCCTGGTCACCACTCCTGATGACCTTCAGAAAGCTATATGGCAATCCCCAGCACCTGGCAGAGTCACGCCTGGCAAACGGGCCAGAAGAATTCTATGCTCCCTGGAAATTTGCCAACCCCAAGATTGCCTGATGCACCTGAGCCGCCCAGTCACCATGCAGCGTGCCCAAGTTTACCCCGTTCTGCTGGCACGCCTGGGCACATCAATTCAATCTCCTGCGATGGAAAATACCTGCCGTGCGCAGCCTGATTGATATGCTGGATGAGAGGCTTAAGGGCGCGAAGTTACCTGCCTCGAAAAAGCCAAGCTGATATTCTGACATTTTCATGATCAGCAAGGCGAGTGGCACTCATCCCATACTTAAGTATCGACGACATGCCAGCCAAGCTCAGCGATGCAGATGACCGATATAATTCGCCAGAATCTCACTTACGTAGAACCAGATTACCCGTGCCATTATCCCCTCTTCTTGAACAAAACATCCGTCACTCCTGCAATACGCAGGCCCTGCTCAGGGCAGCGTTGCTGCGAAGTGACTTTGAGTATCTTGAACATTTCTTTGCCGATATTGACACCAGGAGCAAGAACAATGGCGGGGATAACCACGAGGAAGTGCAAGCCTTTGTACATTTCCATGTCTTGTTCGATGCCTATACATTTCCCGAAACCTAAAAGCAGCTAGCTTTGCTGCATGCATGGACGGCAGCATACCCGCACAGTTATTACGCACACTATTTCTTAGGTGAATGTTAGGAACTGGTAGCAGCAGACATTCGCACTACCGGGCTAGCCATGGATGTTGAATCAGATCACTGGGAAGCTGCGGCGTTGGCACGAGACAATGCCGCGATCACTTTGTTGCATGCGCTCACTCTGGACGCGCAACCAGTGCGTGCTCTGTACTTAATGATGCGCCTGTTTGCCTATCTGGGTGAACCTGCCTGGATGGACAATCTGTTCCGCCATCAAGCTGGTGAAGTGACTGGCAACAGCGACGACATCTCGCCCGCCGGGCATCAACGATTTGCAACATATGGCGGCAGTTTGCTGATCCCCCCCCCACGCAATTACCTGCCTTATTGCAAACTCGTGATCCTGATGAAGCGGGATATTCGTAATGGCAGTTGCGCAAATTCTACGCTTTTGTCCAAATTGCCTTGACGCACTGACTACTGCCACTTACTACCTGACACCACGCTGGTATGGCAGCCACCGGCACATGAAAGCCTTCATCAACGGGCCCCAATGCGCGGCCCTGACGGAAGCGCAACGTGGTGACCTGTGGTGGGTGAAGGAATTCGATTATCTGGAAGACTTGCCCGATCATGCCGAAGATCACGATGATAATAACCCGGGAACAGATAAGTCCCTGCATCGCCAGGCTTACCAGCAATTGCTGGCACGCCCCCTACTGGACCATACCCGTATAGACACACTGTTTGCCTATGCCAAGTTTTGCAGCTACTACGGCGAACTGGATGAAGCATATGCCATGGCGGCAGAGGCTTGCAAATTGCTAGCGCAATGTGGCTGGCACAAACCCGTCAAACTCAGCAATTTTGAGTATCTGGCCCAAGACCTGATTGTGGAAGGCATACCCGATCCGGACGGAGTACTGGCGCATGTATTGCAAGTGGCCGAGTACTTTGAAGAGTCGTCCTGGTTCCTGCTACTGGCCTGTGCCGCACGCCACGAAGGAAAATGGGGCATGCCGCAGGAGCCTTTTCCAGGCCAATTTGAGCGTTTGCTGACATTGATCGCCGCTGTTGAAAGCAAACATGACAGCGTAACCGAAGTACTGGAATTGCTGTGGAACGGCGGTCATGAGCAGGCCAGCTGGTGGCTGGCTCATGAGTTGGCGCATCGCGGCGTGGCGCTTGCCCATTGTTTTTTGGCCAGTGTCTATCGTGGCGAGTATGAAGATGACCCAGAAATCCAGGTCGATGAAAAATTGGCTGAGCAGTGGCAACGTAGTGCTGTGGCAGCGGCTATTCCCCACCCTATGGCAGCTTATCTGCTTGCCAGAAATTACTTGGTGCCACCTGTCTTTACCAGACAAAAAAACCGGAATATCTTTATACGAAACAATTACTGGAAAAGGCAATGGCAGCCGACATCGACGGCGCAAAATTATTGCTAATGCAGATCATTATCAATAGTGGCAGTACTGAAGAAGCTGCCTGGGTACATGCAGAACTAATACCGTCATTACTGGAAAGCGACGATGACACCGAGCAACTGATCACCAGTGTATTCCTGTCTTACATGTATGGAACGGGGCAAGGCGTTGCCCTTTCACCGTTTCTTGCGCATGCCTGGGCCAATTATGCACAATCCATAGACGAAGAAGAAGTCCATAAATACTATCTGGATACCACATTGCTGCTCTATCGCAAGCTACTAATCAACAATGGCATCCGTGGCTGGTTCAACCGGCTGCGCAAAGACACCCCTTGGCGCGAACTGGTTCGCACAGCAGAAGCCTATCTTCCACCTGATTTTGATGAAGATGCGGATGACTGATGGACTGTAACAGCAGAGACGCTTAAAGAACACGGGAAACCATCAGGATCTGTATCATGCTCAAGCAAGGAAGTCGCTGATCCCATGTATGCAGCGCCAGAGAGCCAGCCATTTATTCTGCTGGCCTTGCGACAAGCATTACAATGCATCGCACCAGATGTACCTTGTCCGGTAGTAAGCACAGCAAAGTCAGCTTGGGTTGAATACTACTTTCTTTGGTATCCTGCAAGCCCGCATGAATAGCCACTTCCTGACATGAAATACTTGATCCCCACTACCCTGCTCTTCTTGTCTGTGCTGGCTTTCGGCCAAGGCAAAGATGGAAAAAATACCTGTACAGACGCGTTACCGCCAAGCGCAGACAACTTGAAAAATTTGGGAATGCAATTGCCCCTGACCAAGCATTTTTGCTACAGCGATCACGGTGGCAACTATGTTCTTTACCTGACTGAAAAGCAGGACAAGGTGTTTGCAGCGGATAAATTATCCAGTGCAATAGAGGCCCATCTTTTCCAAGTCCAGAATGATAAATCCCTTACCAAAGTGCTTAGCATACGTGACAAGGCCGGGAACAATGAAGCAGGCCTGGAATTCTGGAGCAAGCTCACAGAGATTACCGACATAGACAAGGATGGCAACATCGACCCCATCCTGGTCTATCGCTTCGATAACGCAAGTGATGCTGGCAAGATCAATCGCGATGCTTTTTCAGGACGCATCAAGATCATCCTGTTTTACAAGGGCGAGAAAGTCGTCATACGTGCGATTACAGGCGATCTGGATGGCGAACGTTCGACAACAGCAACAGAGAATTTTTTCTCACTGCCAGCATCTGTGCAAAAGCATCTGGTGAAAAAGATGGAAGGCATGTACAAGGATAATTTGTACGGGTTTGATAATAGTTACAAATTTGCGCCGAAGAAATCTAAAGGGAATTAATTCGAACCGTTTAATTTTGTAGAAGCGGCTTTAGCCGCTCCTACGGGGGTCACGATATTGCTAACAAGTTCTATCGCCTCCGCGTCAACAGCAATGGCATGGATCTCGCTCAATCCATCTGGCCTGATCCAGTCCAGGCTAACCCAAACCTGTCCGTTATCATAGATATCAAACACCTTCACTGTTTTCCCCAGCATCGAAGACACATCGGCCAACTCAGAACCAGCAAGTCTTTTGATGATGGACGGTCTAATGGAAAATAAATAGACATAGTCATCTTCTTTGACTATGTGCCCGTTACGGTCTATGCCTGCTTGAGTATTCGTCATTTTTTGTTGATATTCACCGGACAAGGCTTTGTGTTTCAAAATTCTTTTCGTACGGGAACGGGTTGATTACTTACCCAAGGTCGTCAAGGAGGCAGCTTTTGGTAACTGGTCTCCCGCATGCCAGTCATTTGCCAGGCGGTCAGCTTGCGCTATCATTTTTGCTGACATACCACCAGCAAGATAGTCGCGTCCGGCAGCATACCCTTTGCGGTCGATATCGTCCTCTGCCAGCTTGTGAGCAATCAGAATATTGACATAGGCGATGACGATATTTTTCTCAACCCCAGTGCCATTTGTGTACATGACAGATAAATTGGCGAAAGCACCAGCATCGCCTTGCAGGGCTGCTTTTTCAAGCAAGCTTAAAGCCTGGGGAAAATCCTGTTTCACTTTTTTCCCTGTCATGTACAAATATCCCAGATAAGACTGAGCCTGGAGCCATCCTTTACTGGCAGCTGCCGATAATAATGTAAGGGCTTTTTCTTCTGATTTTTCTACTCCGTTGCCGGAAAAATATAAGCGGCCCAAGCGATACTCACCACAAGCATCATTTTGCGCTACTGATTTTTGGTACCACGAAACTGCCTCAGTCATATCGGCTTTTACTAACTCACCAGATTCATAACCAGTACCGACATAACATTGCGCGATACCCAGTCCCTGCTGTGCAGCTTTCAGATACCATGGGAAAGCTTCATCTGGAAGAGCAGGACCACCTACTCCGACTCTTAATGCCTCTGCAAGATTATATTGCGCTCTTGCGTGACCTTGCTTTGCAGCCTTAGCGAACCATTCACGCGCTTTGCTCATATCTTTTGAAACCCCTTTCCCACTCAAATAGAGAGTCCCAAGGTTATATTGAGCAATCACTTCACCTTTATTTGCCGAACTAAGCCATTCGGTATATGCCCCGGCATAATTCCCGCGAGCGTAAGCACTAACGCCTTTGTCAAGGTCGGCGTAACCTGGCGTGCTTACAAGGTAAAGTGGAATTAACAAGGCGCAGCATTTGTTGAATATCTTTTTCATCATTGGATAGGTATGCATCTTTTGCAAATAAAGAATATTTTAATCAGTTCGACAAAAAAGCCCAAAAGCATTTTCACTTTTGGGCCTTCAATTTCCATCCACTACATCATCAAACCGTCTGCGGCCTGTTCTTATGAAAGGTCACGGTACTGTACTGCACCGATGATGGTGGTGGTGCCTGCAGGATGTGTTTTTTCATCGCGCCTATGATGTGCATTTCACATGGTTTGCAGTCAAACTTGAGCGTGTATTTTTCTTCGCCTGTGACCAGGGTCATGGGTTCGGCCTTGACCTGGCCTTGTACGCCTTGCACGCCTTTGGCCTGTTTGGGGCAGAGGTTGAAGGAGAAGCGCAGGCAGTGCTTGGTGATCATCAGCGATACTTCGCCCGGCTCTTCATGCGACTCGTAGGCGGCGGCTATCAGTTGTACGGCATGTTTTTCATAGAAGCTGCGGGCCTTGTGGTTGTACACGTTGGCGAGGTAGCTCAGGGTTGTTTCTGGATAGGCGACTGGCGGCTCTATTGCTGGCGTGCGCTCAGGGCGCTGCCATGCGGACAGACGTGCTGCTTCGTGTGCAGTGACCGCATCACGGCGCAGGGCGTTGATAACGGAGGATGGTACGAACCAGGGCTGTTGCAAATCGAGGTTGACCTGGGCAGCTTCAAACATGGTGTTGCCTAGCTTGGCGAGGTTGTCGCGCAGGCCTGCTTCTGCCTTGTCGCGGTTTTGCGCGGGTTCCAGTGCCAACTGTGTGCTGACTTCAGAAGTCACGCCATCTTCATCAGTGATTTTCAGCAGCAAGCCATCTGCCAGTTCTGTCAAAGTCATATAGACAGGAATGCGGCGTTCTGCAGATTTTTTGGTCAGCGCATGTTCCCAGCGGTGGTCGCGGTTGCGGTTGATCAGGGTGCCGACTTTCAGACCTGTCAGCTCGGCCACTTTTTCATTCGGGAAGACGCGCCAGATTTCACCGTTCTCTGAAGCACCTACGCGTTCTACCGTGTTGGCTTGTATGCCTGCGACTTCGCGCTTGACCATGTAGTTGAGGCCATCACCATTGGACATGGGTTCATTGGCTTCTATCTCAAAAAAGTTGGCAGCCAAACGAGTGACGTAACCCAGATGCAAACCTACATATTTGGGGGAATCGAATGCGCCTATGTCTTCGAGGCGGCCATTGGCAAAATAATCGGTATGGCCACGGTGAAAGTTCTTGTCCACATTGGGGCTGAATGACACCTGGCTATGGCCGCTGGAAGCGCGGCTGAATTCTGGCCTGCGTTCAAGGATTTCATCAAGCAGCAAACGGTAATGGGCTGTGATGTTCTTGACATAGCCCATGTCCTTGTAGCGACCTTCTATCTTCAATGACTGTACGCCAGCATCGAGCAGGGCTTCAAGATTGCGGCTCTGGTCATTGTCTTTCATCGACAGCAGATGCTTTTCATAAGCGACTACCCTGCCCTCGCCATCGCTCAGCGTATAAGGCAGGCGGCAGGCTTGCGAGCAATCGCCACGGTTGGCGCTGCGGCCATTGTCGGCATGCGAGATATAGCATTGGCCAGAAAAAGCCACGCATAATGCGCCGTGAACGAAATATTCGAGTGGGGTGGCCACTTGTGCCTTGATGGCCTGTATCTGTTTGATGGTCAGTTCACGCGCCAGTACCAATTGCGAGAAGCCGACGTCGCCAAGGAACTTGGCTTTTTCCACACCACGGATATCGCACTGTGTGCTGGCATGCAGTTGGATAGGCGGGATATCCAGTTCCAAAATACCCATGTCTTGCACGATCAGGGCATCGACACCTGCGTCGTACAACTGACGAATCTGCTTGCGCGCCGGTTCCAGTTCTGAATCATGCAGGATGGTATTCATGGTCACGAAGATGCGCGCATGATAGCGGTGGGCAAATTCCACCAGGCTGGCGATCTCGCTGATCTCATTACTGGCATTGTGACGCGCACCGAACGATGGGCCACCGATGTAGACGGCATCTGCACCATGCAAGATCGCTTCGCGGCCTATCTCTACAGTTTTGGCGGGCGATAACAGTTCGGTCTGGTTGACAAGCAAGCTCATGGTGATGGCCGGTGACAGGGAAAGGGCGAAATTATAAAGGAAATCAAGGGCTTATGTCGTATTTGCTGCTGTGACCGGGCATAAATTGCATGTTAGTTCAGCAATATTTAAGCTCATCAAGCTGGTTTCTTGAGTTTCAATTAACTTTAGCAGGCAATTTTTACCATTTGCAGTGTAGGTCAAAGCCTGAAGATAAAAAGGAAATAAGCAGAAGATATACAGTACAAACAAATTTTCATTGCGTAAAAAGAACGCTTTCCTGTTTCCACTACTTGCCTGCTCTACAATGCAGATTATTATTTTCCCGTCTGCCATTACAGCTTCATATCGTTGCCCCAACCTATGCGCCTCACTCCTGCCAGCCTGTTTTTTGTTATACCCCTGCTCCCTGCATTTGTTTTCGCCCAAACCAGCCTGCCACCAGCAGTCGAGGCCGCGTTCAACAAGGCCAATGTACCGGTCCAGGCGCTGAGCGCCATCGTCATACCCGCCACTGGTGGCGCGGCAGTCCTGACGCAAGCGGCTGACAGACCCATGAACCCGGCCTCTGCCATGAAGCTGGTGACGACCCTGGTTGGACTGGAAGAGTTGGGGCCCAACTTTCGCTGGAAGACGCAGATACTGGCTGATAAGGCAGCGAAGAAAATCAATGACAGCCTGACTGGCACTCTGTACTTACGGGGTGGTGGCGACCCTAACCTGACGATAGAAAAACTGGGCAGCATGTTGCGCATTTTGCGTAACCAGGGTTTGCGTCGCCTGCGTGGCGATCTCATACTTGATCGCAGTTATTTCCAGCCTGAGCGACCTGACATAGGCGCGCAGCAATTCGATGAATATCCGGACGCTTATTACAATGTGATACCGGATGCACTACTGGTGAACAGCAACCTGAGCAGCATTTCCCTGGAATCGACAGGGGATAAAATCGAGGCGCGCCTGAACACGCCGCTGGATAAAGTCAAAATCACCAATCACCTGCATTTCAATGAACTGCCCTGCTCAGCCTGGGAGACGGAATGGCTGCCGCCTGTGATTGAAACCATGCGCAGTGTGGCCGATGATCCTAAGATAAGTAATCCGAATACACCATCCAGTAAAAGATCGGAACGCCAGACCACGCGCGGCGGGCTGGAAATCACTCTGAATGGCGGTTTCCCCAAGCGCTGCAAGATCACCAATAGCATCAATATCCTGGACCGCAACCAGTATCTGGCGCATTTGATACGCGCCCTGTGGCAAGAGATGGGTGGCACCTGGCAGGGTGAGGTACGTGATGGCAAGACACCGGCGTCAGCCACGGTATTGACTGAGCGGGTGTCCGAACCCTTGGCAGACATCCTGCGCCCCATCAACAAGCAATCTGACAATGTCATGGCACGCATGCTCTACCTGACCCTGGGTGCAGAGTCGGTCAACAAACAAGGCATGAGCAACTTGCAGGCAGCAGATGCGCGCATCCGGCAATGGATGTTCAGGCAGGGCATCAACGATGCCGGGCTGGCGCTGGAAAACGGTTCTGGCCTGTCGCGCATGGAGCGCATCAGCCCGCAGCAAATGGCTGGCTTATTACAAGCCGGTGCGCGCAGTAACTGGTATGCAGAATTTGCCAGCAGCCTGCCGGTTGCCGCTATGGATGGCACCATGCGACGCCGTCTGAAGGGAGGGCCGGCAGAACTGCGGGCGCGCATCAAGACTGGCACACTGAAAGATGTGGTGGCCATTGCCGGTTATGTCAGAGATATCAATGAGCAGCAATGGGTGGTGGTGGCCATGATCAATCATGAAGAGGCTGTCAAGGCCAAGGCAGCGCTGGATGAGTTGATCAACTGGGTGGCCGCTGGCAAACCTTGAGCGGGGCCCGCTTACTTCGCCTTCACTGGTTTGTCATTGACAAGCACATATTTTTGCTTCTCGGCATCAAAGACCAGTTTCTTTTTACCTTTTTGGGCAGTCACGACAAACTCGTAACTGGTCGTGCGTTCACCATTGCCATCCGTCATGTGGCTGACGACACGGTAGCCGTAGGTTTTACCAGCAAATTCGACCAGTAATTGCCCCGGTGCCGTGGTGCCGGGAGCCAACTCCCAACTGGCCAGGTAATCATAGCAGTTTGGTGGCTCCTGTTCATTTTCGTGCAAGCGCAAACGTGGATGTTTGCCTTTACCTGGATGCATCATGCTTTCACATTCCGGCCCACTTTCATAGTGCCTGACCAGTTCCAGATCTTTGTCAAACAGGGGATGGATACTATCCGCCTGAACACGCAACAGGCGCAGCCAGACATTGACTTCATTTTTTTCTACATGACTGTGCTCCAGGGCAAGGGCAAAATCACCGGGGAATAGTTCCACCATGCTGGCCTTGCTGATACGACCATTGGCTGCCAGCCATTCAACGACGTCCTGACGCTTGACCAGCGACCAGGCTTCGCCACGGCGCTTGAACCAGTAAGCCGCGATCAGATTGGGCAAACCAGATTCCAGCGGCTCGCCCTTGACCAACAAGACTGCTGTATCTGCATCGATTTTTTGCACATGCAGGGCATGCATGCGCAGCGCCAGTGCGGCTACCGGTTTGACAGAAACTGGTAATTCCGCTTTTAGCTGCGGGGTTTTGACGATGGCCTTGTCTGCGCTTACGTCCCAACCCTTGAACACCAGACGCATGAGGTCACGTTGCTCCAGCGTTTGCACCGATTCATTACGGGTGCATGCAGCCAGCAGGCAAAGCAAGGCCAAGGAAAAAATAGTGAGACGCAGGAAACGCTGTTGTAATTGCACGAGAAAAAATATTCTTTTAGGAGGCACGCAGATTCTAACTGATCACTGGCACTGAGCCGATATCAGAAGCGCAAACTCCCCTATTCACCATTTTTGAATCGCCTGACAGCCTCATCCCGCTTGGCGATCAGTTTGTCACCCTTGGCTTGCATGCCCAGGGCAAAGTATGACTGGGCCAAGGCTTCCAGGGTATAAAGATCCCACTCATTGCCGTTGGCCATGCTTTTTTCCAGCAAGGCGATGGCTTGTTTGTGGCTATTCTTTTTAGCGTACATCAGGGCCAGTTCATTGACGAGCAATTGATAGGGCTGACTGTTCAAGCCTTTTTCAAACCAGACACGTGCGCCTTCCGGGTCTTCCTTGAAGATAGCACTACCACGGTAATAGCATAAACGTGATTTCAACTGCTCAACCAGCACCTGGTCACCAGTGACTTTGTTCATATTTTCTATGAAGGACTCCATATCGGCGAATGAACCGCCCCATTGCGGCAGCAGTTTGCTCAGGTAGGCATAGGCTGGTGTGTACAGGCTGGGGTCTAGTCGCAATGCGGTTTTGAGCAAACTGACATCATCGCCTCGGATGCTGAGTGCCTTGTTATTGCCGATCAGTTCACCTGCACACATGGCACAAGCTCTGATTTTTTCATTTGCCTTATTCAAGTCCACTCTTGCCATGGCAGACAATTTATGGAACTCGGCAAATTGTGCCTTGCTCGTTTCCGCCGCCAGTTTTCCACCACGGGCTTCCCAGGCCTGTTCTTGCAAGAACATACCGCGCGCCAGATGGGCATAGCCAAGCTGGCTGGATTTTACCCAGCTATCAAACTGTTTTTTGAAATCTTTGTCGAGGCGCGACAAGGTAGCAAAGCGCGTGTGCAGGGTGTTGGATTTCAACCTGCCTGCTTGGTTTTGTGCAAAGCCACTCTCCAGCGCCACATCCAGTTTCTTGAATTCACCGCGCCACAACATGGCCACCAGGATGTTTTGCTCATGCTCTTCATCGGCATAATTGCTCCCCAACTTGGGCATCTCAGGATTTTCTGTCGATGTTTTTTGCCACACGGCCTGATGCAATTCAGTATTGCCAGCATCGCGATAAGACTGATGCCAGATCTCTTCATAGCCTTCTTGCGCCATGCTGGTTTTGCGGGCGTTATACCAGACTGCCGTCATGCCCCAATAGGAATAAAAC
>Ga0187844_10001095_pt1 | contig 21079 bp, 29 predicted proteins | sample SpaLakP09_SKY_50_FD_134517 | JGI IMG/M metagenome (GOLD analysis project Ga0187844, IMG submission 134517) | Oligotrophic lake water microbial communities from Sparkling Lake, Wisconsin, USA - SP09_SKY_50 | ecosystem: Environmental > Aquatic > Freshwater > Lake | place: USA: Sparkling Lake...
ATGCAAGCTTTATTAATTCTTTAGTGAGTATAAATATACAAAAATAGACCATGAACATTGACGTACCGAACATCATAAAAATAACTACAAAAGACAACAAGATTGACTTCATATTAAATAGAAAAAGCATATTTTCAAATAAAACATATAACGATGCAACTCAAATACAAGCGGTTGAGTATGATCCTGAACCGCATGAACTAAAATATTTTAAAAAGAATGAGCTTGTGACCATTACTGCCAACAATCCTGATTTATTTTTTCTCGCAAGAGCTCTCAAACTCAATATTATGCATATCGTCAATCGCGATAAATCACAAATACTATCTAGCTACAAATTAAAATTGATAAAACTTCTAAAAAGTATTTACAGACGCAGTGTTCCACTAAATGTAGAACAGCTGATACTCAACTCACCCGATGCATCTGCTTTACTACAATATCTTCCCTTCATTAATTATAATCAAGATAGAAAATCACATTACCTGCATTGTTTGAGGATAAAAATATACTACTTACTGTACCCAAATCCTGAGTATCAACCTTTCATAGAATTGGATGACAGAGCATATGCATGGGTAATGAATTGTTTGTCTCAACTAAACATTTCAGGATTGCAATTTGCTGAATTTGAAACACCTAACGAGAGTATTATGGCTATTATGAGAGAAAAATGGAAAAAACTTATTGAAGAAACTCATAATAAAGCTGCAGACTTCTTACAACAAGAAGAAAATGCTGCAAAAGCATTTGATGATACGGATGCTTTGAGAGAAATACAAACCATAAAGGAAGAGATGAGCAAGGTGATTGCTGCAATAGATCTCAATACATATAAAACACCCAAACAACTTCTGCGATTTTGGCCAGATATTCTTCTACCAGGACCATCACTCATATACCGTCTTAGTTAATATGAAGTTTGATATAGGCGAGGAGACAGCTGCTAGTTTTGTAAAAAACAAAGATACTATAATTGTTACTAGTACGACATATCACTTTATTGATATGCTATTTAATTGGTACCACTCTCTCGATGCCATAGGCCTCTCTCACTTAGTTTTTGTAATTGCATTAGACCATAAATCCTTAACGTTACTGCAACAACGTGAGATACCATGCGCTTTTATTGATGCAGGCAATCTTAAAAATGATACAAGAGCAGATTGGATTGAGAATGAGAAAAAATTTAAACCCAAAGGATTATTCTATCTTTATGAGAAGTACAATATAAATGTAATTCACTTAGACACAGATACAGTCTTCTTTAAAAATTTTATACCCAAGCTACAGCAGGAAGCCGTTGATCATGATTTGGTAATGTGCTCAGACAGAAGATTTGATCCTTATAATCATATGCGATGTCGTGACAAGATCATTACAGTAAACCACGACAAAAGCAGTGTTACTGATTTTGGACTAGCTGAGCAAGCTAAATTTGGTGTAAAAAATGGCGCCATAATGTACTTACCAGCAAATTCAAAAGAAAAGGTTTTAAACTATTTTAAGAAATGCACAGGTGAGGAAATATATAAAAAATTTCCACGTGGTGTACAAGAAGGCGACTTGCAAACAATTGCAAATAGTCAAGACATACTAAAAGAAACAGCAATTAATATCAAGGTGTTATCAGTTTATGAATTTCCAAATGGCAGCTTGTGGCAGGTACCATATCTAAAAAATCTTATTAAGGATACATGTTATTTAGTACATTATAATTATCATTCTCACGCTGGTCCAGAAAACAGATTAAAAGAAAAAATACAAGCTATGAAAAAGCATGGTCACTGGTATTTATAGATTTAATGTATAAATAATTATAATTTGTTATGAAATCCGTTATTAATCATTTGGATGAGAGTAGTATGACCTACTGGTACCACTGCAAGCATGGTATTATCAATGGAACCCGATTATTATTAGGTGCATTAGCAAGCTACATTCATAGTATTATACCATCATTATTTCCACGTTACAGTATTATTACAGTACTTGCTCTGTACCATGAAATTAAAAAATATCAACACATTCGTAAGATAGAGCGTACATTTCTAGATGAGTTCAACAAGCAGTAAGCAGACAATTTGTGTTGTAGGTGGTGGAACGGCAGGCTGGGTGACACTTGCCTATCTCGCAGCTTCAATTGATGTAAATTTAATTTTAATATCAACAGATACAATAGATATAATAGGTGTAGGAGAAAGCACAACACCCACAGTTAAGTATGTTGCAGATGCAGTTGGTGTTAGTGAATTTAAATGGATGAAAGATGCAAATGCGACTTTTAAATACGGGATAGAATACTTTAATTTTCATAAAAAGGGGTCACTCTGGACTCATACATTTGATGATTTGATTCCCGGTCAATGTTTCTCTACGTCATTGACCCATTTTGGAAAGCAATTATTTACAAAGGATATATCTAGTATTGAGTATTTCTTAACCCTCAGAAAACAAAATTCAAAATATAATATATCCAAGTATAATGATATGCACGGCAGTAATCAATTTTTAATTAAAAATAGGCTTAGCCCATTTGATGCAGACAATAATATTAATATAGGATTATTTCCTGGTTATAGTTATCATATAAACGCTAATCTTTTTGGTAAAAGTCTAAAGAATTCTATTTCAAAAGACCGCTTTCGCGAAATTGACTCTGTAGTAACACATGTCGCTTATAATGAACATGGTATTAAGGAAATCCTACTCTCTTCGGGGGAGATTGTACATGCAGATGTTTTCATCGATTGTACAGGGTTTCATAGAAAACTCATATCCCCGCTCAGTGAATTTAAGCCCTACACAGATCTACTGAATAATGCTGCAATGGCTGGTGAAATAAAAGACACTACAATTGATAGGCCTACAACAGAGTGCTGGGCACAAGATGCTGGTTGGATATGGTCTGTCCCCACGCGTGTGCATATTGGAAGTGGGTACGTATATTGCGATAAATTTATTACAGATGAACAGGCTATTGACACCATAACTAATTTCTGGAAAAAAAGAGGAAAAAAATGGTCATTTGTTAAGAAGATCAATTTTACTGCTGGTAGACTAGAGCACATGTCCATCAAGAATGTTGTCAGTAATGGACTCTCGCAAAGCTTTCTTGAGCCGCTAGAAGCAACCAGTATTATGATAACTTGTGCTACAGTAATACAATTTGCAAGAATATTCAATAAACATGGTAGATGGAATGATAGATGCAGCGCCATTCATAATAAAATAATGGGAGCACTTCTTGAGAATACAAAGTTATTTGTTAAAAATCATTACAGCCTTTCAAAACGTGATGATACAGATTATTGGAAGACCTGCAGAAGTTGTACAGCTGAACAGCAAGTTAGTGAACACATACAAAAACACTTCAAGACAAACTGGACAAATATGGGACAAACATTGTTGAATCAGTTCAATTGGGCCAGTATGCTTGTAGGTTATGAGGGCAAGTACACTGGTGATTTGCCCCATCTCAATGACTCACAATTGGCTAACTATTTAAATTACTGCAAATTAATAGAAATGAATTATAAAACGTTATCGAAAAATAATGTTAAAATAAAGCAAAAGCTAGATGAAATACACGCATGAAAGTCTTAATACTAGGTGGCACTGGGTTTATAGGCAAACATTTGGTGAAGTTATTGACAGAACTAAAGTATGATATAACGCTAGCAAGCAGAACTGCTTCATTGCATTTCCCTAATATAAGCACAATTACATTAGATAGAAATAACCCAACTGACTCTAATTCAGAGTTCTTCGACATTGCTGTGGACCTATCATGCTATTCTCTTGTTCATTTAAAAAATATCATTAGTAGTTTTAATTACAATAAGTTTATCTTTGTTTCATCAATGGCAGTTACCCATGCATCAAGTCTCAAAGATAAAGAATTATTGTATGCAACTGAAAAGAATAATTGTGAAGCTTTTATTATCAAATACATTAAAAACTATACCATAATTAGACCGGGGTATGTTCTAGGAGAAGATGACATGCGTAATAGATTTTACGTAAAAGATAACAAATATTTTTGGAAAAAAAATAATCTGGAAGTAACAGAATCAATATTAGTAGAAGACTTAGTATGGCATATAAAAGATAGCTTTATTAATAATAATAGGTGCATAAAACTATGTGTAACATAATTGTAAATAAGCAGTCTATAGCTTCCATGCTAGTACAAATAGAAAATATGTATACTGAAGCATTTAGATATTATAAGAATAATGCTGCACTTACTTCCTGTGATTTTATTCTCTTTTGTAATGATAGTAATTATATTAATACTTTTAATTTTTATAATAGCTATACATACGATAACCCAATGTCTAGAAAAGATGCAATCATGATTAAAGGACATAGCAATAGACAAATTATTAAAGAACCTCTTGTAGAGCAGATTTTAAATATAAATGATATAAAAAAGCATCTTCTCTTAAGCACAGAAAATCAAAAAGGCGTTACAGTAGCATTTAGATTCTTTAAAAATAATTTTAAAGTAATAGAACACACACATTCTCCATCTACGATTTTTTGCTATATGGCAAAAGGCACCGGCAATCTGTATCTTGGTACAGAATGTCACTTCCTTGATACACAGCAGCATATATTTTTTAGAGGTGATAACCCCCATTCATATGATAGTCTAGGTGAGTCTATACTATTATTAGCACAATTGAACCCATTATGATTCTAACGTTCAAAAAGCTAGATCACAATAATCCTGAACATCTCAGATATACCCATGGTTTATTAGAACATAGGTACAGTCTACCAAATACCATAGTCGGTAAACAAAAATTACCATCATACAACAAGCATGTGGAAAACTTAAGAAAGTATTTTATTGACTATAGAATCATATATTATAAGGATATTCGTCTTGGAATAGTTGCTTTGAATATTGATGGCTCGCTAACACATAATTATGATTATAATTCCATTAAAAAGCATATAAAACATATCGTGAGGAAACCCTTTGAAGTAAGTTACGCCATTATTTCACAATATATCAGCTTAATGGGCATTCGCAAGTGTCATGTTAAAATGAATCCAAAAAATCAAAAAGCATTAACTAGCTTTATGAAGATGATAGATGAAAACAAAACAGATACCCTATATATAGACAGTATTCAATTGAATATCAAACATGAATTACGCTAACTCCTATAAAATTGTTGAGCAATTTGAAGATACCATTGCACAATACACCAATGCGCCACATGCCATAGCGGTAGACAACTGTACTAATGCTATTTTTCTATGTTGCAAATATTTAAATGTACAAGAAGTTACAATTCCAAGTAAGACTTACCTATCTGTTCCACAAGCTATTCTACATGCAGGGGGACGTGTTGTCTTCAAAGAGTCTGCCAACAACTGGTCAGGAATCTATCAATTATCACCATACCCCATATATGATAGCGCAAAAAGACTGACAAAAAACATGTATATGTCAAATGCTTTTATGTGCCTGTCTTTCCACTCAAAAAAACATTTAAAAATAGGCAAGGGCGGCATGATACTAACTGACAACATAGATGCCAGTTCATGGTTTAAACGAGCAAGATACGAAGGTCGCTCTGCAATGGACTACCATAATGATGATATTGCTGAGATTGGTTGGAACATGTACATGGCACCTCAATTGGCAAGCATAGGTTTAGATTTATTAGAAAAATTACCTGTCATAAATGAAGATTTGGATGAACCTGGTGGGTACAAAGAGCTTACAGAATATACATTATTCAACAAATTCCCAAAAATACCTTGATAACTGGTCAATGTAGTATATTCTTAACAAAGAATGTGTAATCTGCTGCAGAATATAAAAGACAGTATCATTACACTCAAACAGTATTTTAATGCATCTTACTGGAATAAACCCAACACAGTGGAGTTCATCTGCTTCATGAATAAACTTATTATTATTATTCCAGGCTTAGTATTTGGCTATCAATGGTGGTGGCTATATTTGTTCGCTCTGTGCTCCAGTCTGGGACTCATTTGGAGCGGCACAGTAAAACTTCAACCCACAATTATTCTCTTTAATTATGTCTGGGCAATCCTTGCGCTAACTAGTATACTGAAACATTTCTTTGTATTGTAGTTCACAACACACATGTTGATATATAAGTTTCATCATTATAAGTACCAATTATGAAGCATGCTGTATCAACAATGATGATTAATGATGTGGAAAAAATTGTTAATGTTGAAGCAGATGATATAGCATATGGTGATGATAGTGTTTGGTTTGAGCGTGATAAACCACCTGGCTACAATGCAACATGGAAAAATGAAGGATACTGTATTCAACAATTCTTATCTATACAAGAGTACACAAAAATAATTGATACTATTACATTAGGAATTACCCGCACACTAGCCAGACAAGGAATTGATACAACAGGCTTCACATTAGCTAATTATCACAATTACGTTAATGATGAGCAGCATCTAAATCTCATTGACTATATACGTGCTGGTAGTGAAGGTACAGGTGGATTGCATTTTAGCAGACTGCCCATAATGCTCGAAATTATTGAAAAGAGAATAAGTGAAATTTGCAACACACCTGTAACTGCCATTAAGACATTTTTAATGGAAAACAACACGTTTTTTACAACAAAACATTTTTGGTTGAGAATTATAAGACCTCAAAAATATAATGATAATAACTTACCTCATAAGGATGTGCATATTGAGAGGGGAGGAGCTGAAGGGAAGAAAGCAGTAAATCTCTATCTCCCTCTGGCAGGCAGCAATGAAAAGTCATCACTTCCAATCCTCCCCAACAGTCATCTCTGGCCAGAAAATGAAATAGAAAGAACATGTGGCAGTGTATACTGTAATGGGACGAAGTATAATGCCCTTGCTGTGGTGTCAACAAAGAGAGGACTAAATTTAATCACACCCAACCCAGGGCCCAATGAAGTGATGGTGTTTACACCCTATATTATACATGGTGGCGGGTTCAATTTTAATACAGATGTAACCCGGGTTTCCCTTGAAATGCGATTTTGGCACCCTTGATATGCATCTCCTCGATACAGCTAAAACTGTTCTACACTGTGGTGCTTTGATCGCCATACACTACAATGACGGTGAGGATGTTATTAAAAGAACCACTGTATGTAGTCGTTCTTTAGCAGCTGCTGTTGGTATATGCAACAAAATAAAAGGTGAATACATAGACATTATTCTAGAGGAAGAATTTGTGTTTGACAAAAATATAGTCGGTATTGAATATATAGGAGTACCTGCAGGCCTCACATTGTCAGATCTAACAGAAAAGACAACACTCAATCAACAGTTTGGTGATCAATTTCTATTGAACGATGCAGAGTATCTTCATAAGATAAAAGAGTGCTTTGATAGTGAGCGTTCTAGTTATATTAGTTTTTATCTTTTACAAATAGAGCCATATAACATTAGCTGTGCTAGTATTGTAAAAGATCTATACTTCTTAAGATTTTATCCTAAAATTCCAGGTAACCAAACAAAAGAAGAGTTAATAAAGGAAGTTGAAGAGGATGTAAAGGTAAAATATAAGATTTTACAAGAAGATAGACAACCGGTGATGCGTGTTATAAATATGTTCGGTCTCAGCAACAAAGCATTTGCTAATACAGACCCAGAGTTCATTGCTGCAGTCAAGCGTTTATGGTTCAATTTAATGACAACAGAGGCAAATAAATGCTTACAACTTCTAGGCAACCAACAAGCCAGATTTGAGCTGGATCTCGCACATTATGGTACAATACCATACACAGGGGTAATATCACTGGGTGATTTAATGAATTATATTTGTCAAATTAAACAAATCAGGGAATTAGTGCTAGCAATTGCTCCCAACATACTAGATAAATGTAATACAGTAAGAGATATATTCTCAACCTGGCCAAAATTTCTTCAACCTCAACCGGTTTACATAGATGAATATTAATTTTCTATGGATTGGTAGCAAGCTTGGTAAGCTTGAGCAATTATCTTTAAAGTCTTTTATGAACAACAATCATGAAGTGCACTTGTGGTTATATGATTTAAATTGTAACAATGTACCTCATGGTATTATCTTGAGAGATGCCACTGAAATACTCCCATCACAAAGAATATTTTCCTATATAGGTGGAGGGGATTGTAGAGCAGGAAGCTATGGTGGTTTTTCTGATTTATTTAGATATTATCTGTTAAAAAAATATGGGGGGTGGTATTGTGATATGGATGTAACATGTTTGAGTAATTTCTTAGAATTGGATAAGCAGATGTATGTGTTTCGCCCTCACAAACGCATAGGTGTAGTGGGAAATATTATAAAATGCCCCCAAGATAGTGCGATTATTAATACTTGTATAGAAGAAACAGAGAAACAGATTGACAAGCATAACACTAGTTGGGCCTTGCCAGTTAAAATTCTAAGAGACTGTGTGTATAAGCATGGCTTAGAGGAATACATTGCACCTGTTGATTGGTTTGGAGACGATGATATTGAGGTCATAAGAAAAATGTTAGCTTTAGGTTCATTTGTGCCCACAGATATTATGTCCAGATATGCTTTGCATTGGTGCAATGAAGCAATAACCACAGGACAGTGGGACCGATCCATACAGAGAGATTTTAATACACCTATTCCCACAACACTTTACTATAATTTATTAGCAAAACACCAGCTGCTATGAGATTGGCTTTTGTCACGCTGCTAAGTGATGATTATTGCTTAGGTGGTGCACTGTCCATCTATACTCTATTAAAATCAACACCAAACTTTACCCATCCTATCATAGTATTAGAATGGGGCCAGCTCTCGAACAACAGCAAGAAGAAGCTTCAAACATTATATTCTAACATCACATTTAAAAGAATTGTCACAAGCGATTACCCCAAGTCAGATTTTGATAAGACACACAGAAGATGGAGATATAATTGTGGATACAGATTTGATATATTCACTTTAACACAATTTGATAAAATATTATTTTTTGATAGTGATATAATATTTCAACAAAATATGAATGATGTAATTAATAGAGAGATCAATTTCGGTGTCATAGAAAGACCCATAGAAAAGGGCATACAGTTTAACGGTAAGAAGTATTTTAATGGTGGGTTACTATTGATAGGTAAGGAATACTTGAATAAAAAAGTAAAAGATGATCTGTTGCACCTGTTACAGCAAGCTGCCCCTAAAGATTCACGGGATATACTCATAACATCTAATAAATGGGTTGGTAATGAACCAATACTCAATACGTATTTCGAGACCTATGCAACTTTTATTGAAAAGAAATACAACTTCTGTATTGATGAATGTAGAGCAGACACACTAGAACACCAATACAATTTACATTTTATAGGTGAAAATAAGCCTTGGAATACTGATAAATTTGATGCATATATAACTAATATGTTAGTAAAGCAAAATACCCAGGCTCAGGCAACCCAGCTACAGCAACAGTTAATTAAATTTGTACATACTAATTTAAATTTACTATATCACGATTTTCCTATGTTCTTGACCAGGCAAACACTGCATACTATGGCAAAGTTTAACTTTTTTTTGAGAGATTTAGACATTAAACCCTAATTTTTCATTCTCACAATAAGGAAAATCATATTTTTTGAGATACTGTTGCAGAGGTGCTTTGTATGCTCTATTTTTTAATTCTGGTGTCAACCATAAAAATTCTTGTACTAATTTTGCATCAAGAAAGGGGTAGCGAGTCTCTATACCAAGGCTTCCCATAATACATTCATCTTTTGTTAGATACTTTCTCATTGTTCCATTAAAAAAATTCTTCCACGGGAAAATCGTCTTGAGATTGTCAGGGTATGTACCTTTGAAACATGTAGAAATATCTTTTTCATAGTTTCTAGCAATATAATAATCTCCATAAAGTTCATCACTGCCGGTGCCAGATAGAAATACTCTACAATTATTTAATTTTGCTCTATATCCAATGCACATCAATGGTTTTGCAGAGGCGTCTTCTAGGTAATTATACTCAGTGTGTTCTGGTAATTCACAATATTTTTTAATATGCAAAGATGCAAGTATGCCATGCCCACTACTAAATGTAATATCTTCATACTCATTTATTAATTTCTTCCTACCATCTAATACTTCTGTATTTTCATTATTATTTATAATATAAGCAGAAAATGGTATTTTTTGGTTTGTAAGAAATGCAGCTATGCACCCGCTATCATATCCACTGCTCAATCCCATAAAAAGTTTTACGTCTGTTTTTGCTCTTTTTGCAATTGCACAGTCAAGTGTGCTACAGAAATCTACATAACTATCTTTTTTTTGTGTCAAATCAAATGTTGTTACTAATGAAAATTCGCATGTCTTGCTATCCATATCATATATCATAACTGTATTAGCTGGCAAAGGTATCACCTTCTTACAGCCAAGACTTACAAGTGCACTCTTATATGTGGAAACATGCATATCACCATGACAGGAATACCATATAGGCTTTGTCTTAAAAGTGTCGGATGCAATTAGAATCCTTTTTATAGCAACATCAAGAATCACTATTGCAAATTCACCATCCAAATAACTAGCAAACTGATTACCATATCTCTCATAACAATCCAATATATAATCCACTTCACTTCTTTCATAATTATATATCTCACCATTAAAGAGTACTGTTAAACCATTGCGCGTATAGGGCTGTACACAATCACCTTCAATCTGCAATCGATTATGAATTAATGTACCATTTTCATCTTGTCTAATATTAGTATTATCAGGCCCTCTGAATTTTAATAACTGATTTGACAGAGCTATCTCTTGCTCAGAAAGAATCTTACTTGTGAACAAAAAACTACACATGCCATTAAGATTTAGGCTAAATTTATTAATTTTCAAGAATTGATTAGCGCCACATCACATATAAATAATACATATGATTAAAAAAATAAAGATGTTTTTTTATAAAAAATATCTTGAATGGAAACTCATGCGGCTACTAAAAAATACTAACGCATTTATATACGATAATATTCATAACCAACAATGATAAAACAACTGCTAGTATTCGGTGATAGTAATAGCTATGGGAGCGAAACGGTTGCGGATAATGATCATTCAAACGTTAGAAGCCCTGACCTTGCTTATGGTAAATATGTGCAACAGTTACTTAACATTAGTGAATATGCGAACATGGCTAAACCAGGTGCTAGTAATAGCATGATTCTAGAATCAATTTTATCATACCTGCCATACATTAAAAATAAATCTGAAGCATTAATCTTAATTGGGTGGTCAGAGACCAATAGAATAACTCTAAATATTAAGGGTCACGGCTATAATATTACAGAGTCTATGATTAAGATGTTTATTTTATATCATAGATTCAAAACTGTGCAGCATTCAAGTGAACGGCATCTCATCGCAGCTGGTGATATAGGGAGACTGGGCTCATTAGTTGAAGAGCCATTTATGCTTGATTTTATCAAAGGTTTAATGCTCTATTACTACAGTTCCGACTCTCTTGCTATAACTGATATCTCTATGAGATTGTGTGTGGACAGCCTGTTGAGCACAGGTGGTTATAAATTTTTAGCATTTCCTACCTTAGGAGACCCCAATCATTCATTTATGCAAACATATATGAATTTATTTTCCCCCTGCTCCTTGTTTGGTTTTGATTTTCTTAAACAATATTCAAAATATGGTGTATCTGCAACTGGTGGCCATCTGAAAACAGAGGCACATGAGAAAGTTGCAGATGCATTAGTAGAGGAAATAAAGAAGCGCAATATATTATGAGCATAACAGAAGTTCTTGCATTTTTTGATGAAAAAAAACTTTGTCCGCAATCCGTTGAGAACTGCAATCAATTAAGAGAGGATTATCTCCTTGAAGTTACAAATGCGAAAGCCTCAGGTTGCACAGAGTGCCAAATAATGGATGTTCGTGATAAATATGTAAAAATATTACTCAAGAAATAATCCATCTTACTTACTTCCTACCCAAGCCTTAATAATTACCGAATCTGCTTTATTTTCAATAAACAAAGATACTATTCTATGTAACCCATCTACAATGGTTAATTTACCTTGTTCCTTTAAAATAATTATTGGTTCTATATCATGCTTAAAATTAATAATATCCTTTATGCCAGTAGATAACATTTTCTTAATAACAAATCCATCAACAGACTTCTTATAATCCTTTATAATTAGATCTTCAACAAAAGAAATTAATGGTTTGTCTTGATTTATTAATAGTTTATATAGACTTGTTTTATGGAAGTAGGTACTGTTAGTAACATCATTAATATGTATATCTAATGTTGTATCTGCCCACCTGTACTGCTTGTAATAACTCAAGCTATGCATAAAATTTGATATTACATGCGGTTCAATTGATTCCAGTTTTGTATTCATATGACGCATTTTAGTTGTATTGCAAATAAAAGCGAACAGTTGCTCTGGGAGTTGGCTTTTAAATAATGCATCAATACAGAAATCCATACAAATTTACTTACACAGTAATAGCCAAAAAACAATCAATATCGCATAATGTTATATATCTGGACTTACATGAATATTATGCATAAGTTTTATTATTATGGACAAGGTTTGCATTATTGTGCCACATGGTGATGATGAAGCAACTGGTTTTGCAGGAGCAATACAGAAACATGTGGCTAAAAAGGACCATGTTTCTGTTGTTTTTGTCCGTGGTGCAAATTCAAATGATAACAGATCTGAAGTGCAAATTCAGCACACACAAGTAGCAAAGAAAATCTTGGGATATTCCAATATCAGACATTTGCACATCCCCAAGTCTACTATACCTGATAATCCATCAATTGTGTACTATGCACTTGAGACTGTATTACTTGAACTGCAACCTAGTATAGTTTATACAACATTCTGGGGTGACAATCATCAAGACCATCAAATTACATATGACTGTGTGTCAAGATTAGTACGAGTCTGGGGTGGATTAAAGGTTAAGCAATTTTATGTAGGAGAAATAGCCAGTTCCACTGATCAATCAATCAAACTGCCTCACACTATGTTTGTACCTAACTATTATGTTAAGATGACAAGAGCAGAGTTTCAGAAAAAAGTTGACTCATTACTATGCTATTCAAGTGAAATAATGACCCCTCCTCACCCGCGATCAGCTCAAGGTCTAGAGACATTAGCCAGATTCAGAGGTATGGAGTGTGATAGTGATTTTGCAGAAGCATTCATGTCTTTGCGAACTATTGTGTAGTTTTTTATATTTAGAGCTTTCTAACATAGTCATTAAAGATATTCTTCAAAGTCTCTGTAGCTTGTGGTACATTTTCATTAAATTTAGCTAACTCTTCCTTAATAAACTCACCAAAACATTCACCATGTACTTCAGAATGCCATGGCTTAGTAAATCCATGATAATGTAGTATACAAGCATTTGTTAAATTTTCTTTTGTAGCCAGGGATGACATAACATTAAACTTTTGAGGCAAATAAAATACCTTATCTTTAAAGCACAGATTGAAAATAAGTTGATCACTTGACCAGCTTTTTCTGGAAGCTAGATTAATTAATTTGAATTTAAAAAATGGCCTTAAATATTTCCGTGAAATGGACATTAACCCGCAATTAAATCTTGTTTTGGTAATTTCATCTGGGTCGTCTATGTTAATTTCAGATATACCTAAATGTTTTTTACATGCAGCAAAATCTTGTTGATAGCTAAATAGCTCTTTGATATCCTTGAGAAAGACCATATCAGAGTCAAAAATAATAATTCTATCATAACCCAAATCCCCCATACCAAACACATCGAACCTATAAAATAAATTATATCCCCATGTTTCTGTAGTTGGCATGCAACTGGTATAGTCAGCTTTTTTTGCTTGTATAACTTTTATGTTGCTATAAATTTTTTTTAAATCGGTTATACTGCCCTCTGATAAATTACCATCACTAAGCAGAAGTATATCATAACTAAACCATGGATTTGTTTCAAGTAGGCTCTTTAAAAATACTTTCATGCTCAAAACAAAAGCATCATTCAATGCTACTAGTAGCGCAATCATATAATTTGCCGTTGCTTTAATTCGGAAACTAACCATTGTGCTACTACGCAATGTGCCGATGCTTTTAGATGACCACCTGCTGCCTTACCATACCTTGAAAAAATATCAAGCCATTTAAAACGTTCCTTTGTACCCTCTGTAACTTCTATATAATCATTCTCTGTAATATTATTTTTAGGTGCAAGCAAAGAATAATAACAATTTAAATATGGTGGTAGAACAAGGGGCAGAGCAGGAAAGGCAAAATAATTTGCATTTAATTTCTGTAGATGTTGATCAAGCGCCACAATAGATAGAAGGTGTGCTAACATTATTTCATCAGAATTAGCAATAGACTCATGAAACACTCTGCAAAACTCACGAGTAGGGTCGAAGCTTTCTAGTGTTGTAAAGAGCTTGCGCATGTGAGGATCCTTGGTACCTATTGCCTTCAAATACCACATTCTAGCTAAATATGGTGTCATTGTCAAGGATGCCAGTCCTTGTAAACTCAAAGTCAAGAGTCGTTGAAGATGTGCTCTAATACTAGTGCACTTTTCACTTGGAGACAAAGTTTTATTTAAAAGAAATCTACCAGGCTCTGTCCAGCAAATTAATATTAATGTATCTTTAATTTGATTTGTATTAGAATCAATCCAATTAAACACGCTGTTAATAATTTCTGTGTTTGTAGCACCCCCTTGTGCTAAATTCTCATAATCCATGTTTAATTCTTTTGCTACCAATGCACCATATGCATACAGTTTATTATGTGGCGCACCATACTCCCAATCATTGCATGCCTCTGAGCCAGCTGCATTGCTATCACCAAATACAACAAGCTTCATTATTATTGTGGGTAAATACCCTGCGCGCCTTTTCTCAATTCACGCCAAAATTTTATACGCAAAATGCTTTTTCTGATCATTCGCATAACATATCCTAACATGATATTATCTTAGGCATTAAATGCTGCATATGCAACTTGCTACACCTTGATTTATAGGAATTTCTATATAGAATACTTAAATGCATAAGGTTCTCATAGTTGGTTGTGGCTACGTAGGTTCTGCCATTTCATCTATTTTTAAGAAATCAGAAAAAACGATTGTAGATCCAAAAATGAGCAGTTTACAAATTAAAGATGTTGCAGATAAAAAGTTTGATGTTGTATTTGTTTGTGTTGATACACCCTTGCAAGAGAATTTTAAGACTCTGAACTCCATTTTAAAAGAACTGAATGACATGCTCCCAGGTAGTATAGTTTGTTGCAAATCCACAGCACTGCCTGATTTCTACCGCAAAGCGCAAAACAAATTCAAGAATCTGCAAATAATCTTTTATCCAGAGTATTTGTCACATTGGAATCATATTAAAGATTTTCAAAACCAAGAATTCATGATTTTAGGTGGCAACAAAGCATCTGCATCAAAGGTAGCAGCCATATTGAAACCGCGTCTCAAGAAATTGAAGACAATTAAAATCACTGATATTGAGACTGCAGCACTTGTGAAGTACATAGAAAATTCCTTTCTTGCGTCAAAGGTTACATTTGCAAACGAAATGCATTTTTTACACAAGAGGTTGAAACTCAAGAGCACCTACAATGAATTGATTAGCTTGGTTGCATTAGATGAACGCATAGGTGCATCTCACTGGCAGGTGCCAGGTAGGGATGGAAGTCATGGCTGGGGAGGTCATTGTTATACTAAAGACAACAGTGAGTTTGCTAGATTCAGCAGAAGCAAATTGCTGAAATACATCATAAAACTGAACAAACAACACAGGACATGCACATAATGATATATTATTTAATAGGATTAGCTGCCACACAATCTTTGCTGATACTTTGGTTTTATAGTCCTCTTCGCTCCTCTCTTGGTAGAATGTTCATTGATAAAAATATAACTACAAATGATGATTTCAACATAGCACTTCAAGTCATTTCACCGTTTCTATCCAAACTCTTTTCATGTTACATTTGCTGTTCTTTTTGGTTTTCTCTTGTTGTTGGCTTTGCTCTATGCATACAATCAAATCTTGCACCATATTTTCCTCTCTTAACTTTCCTGACATTTCCTACTTTCACATTCTTCTATAAACTTCTAGTAGATAAATTAAAATAAATCATATATAATAATTAAATATGAATCTGTTCTTAGAAAAATATACAATACATGTAAAAGATACAGGCTCTAAAAAGCCGTTCAAAATGACCATTGATGAGAATCACCCCCAAGATGCACATCAGAAAGCCTACAACAAGCTAAATAATCACCAGGAAATAGTCAAGATCATGGATTATACTGGCAACACAGTGTTCACAAGCGATGTAGGGTTTGTAAATTAATAAGTTGATAATTAATTATACAAGTATAAAATTAATTTATGAATAATACAGAGCCAGAAACAACAGAGTTAGTTACAAATCTAACTCTCGGTGATTTAAAACTTTTAACCTCTCTTATAGATGCCTGTGCTGTTAAAGGTCTCTTGAGAGCAACTGAACTAACGTTAGTAGGTTGTGTATATGATAAGATTAATAGCATCCTAGCTTCTGCTGGCGCTAAATGAAGATAGAATTGCAGAATACTGGCAGCACAGACCGTGCACATCACATTTCAGTTGTCATAGACGATGGCCAAGCAGGCATCCTGTATCTCAATGATGCAGAGCTGGATAAACTGATAAAAATTATCAGATATGGATGCAGAGAAAATGAAGTTGAGTTCATTAACAATGCCTACATAGACAATGATTCAGATGAAGAAGTGTTTTAATTTGTAACTTTTTAGAATAAATATTTACATATGATAACATATGTAGATACCGTAATAGCTATATGTGAAGAGTTTACAGACACTGTCTTAATAGACAGAGCCAATCATTCTATTTTAACCAGCATCCCCAAAGTTTGGTTTGATGCACTTGATGAGAAGTTACAAAAACTGAATTATAAGCTAATTTTTAAGCATAAAATACTAGAGTCATACACATGCACATATGTGTTAGTAAATAAATCTTGATATACAAATTAGTTCCTTTAGAATAAGGAGTATGATAAGCTTTGATAAAATATCACATACCTATAAAAATATATTCACCAATGAGGATTACACATCTGCTACAACATTAATTAACAAGTTTAAGAAGAAATTTGATGCCGATTTCTATGCTAAGAAAGTAGCTAGCAAAGAAGGGGTAACACCAGAAGAGATCAAGAAGCGGTGGAAACAGATCAACAATGATAGTAAGACCCGTGGGAGCAATATTCATGCAGCTATTGATGCATACAATAAATCTGGTACTACACAAGAAGGATTTGAAGAAATTATTGCCTCTCTTGCCAAGCTAAATCTCTATGATGCCAAGAACTCAAAATGTGAAGAGTTGGTATACAACCATGAGTTTAAACTTGCAGGAACTGCAGATGTCATTGAAGACAATGGCGCCTCATTTAATGTGTATGACTTCAAGACAAATAAGAAATTCAATCTAACCTCAGATTATAAATCCTTTCTGCTTGACCCTGTATCTCACATGAGTGAGTGTGAATACACCATCTACAGCTTGCAACTTTCATTGTATGCGTTCATGTACAGAACCATGACAGGCAAACATGTGGGCAAACTTGGCATTGTGTATCTGGATAGTAGCAACAATTTCAATGTGTACCACACACCTTATTTGTACTCTGATATATTGAAGCTTCTTTCTTATGGAAAGAATTAGCTGGGAAAAACACGCTTTATTATTAGCGTGGGCAGCAACACGCCGCAGTGAAGATCCATACATGAAAGTGGGTGCATGTGCACTTGGCCATGCCAATGAAGTGCTTGGAGTTGCATACAATGGTCTTGCAGCTGGCAAACAAGTGCAACCAGAATTTTGGAATGATAGGAATATACGCCGACCATTCATGATTCATGCAGAAGCCAATCTGCTGTCTCAAATCAAGCATGGACAAGCCAAAACAATGGCCATCACATTGCAACCGTGCACATGTTGTGCGCAAGCCATTGCTGGGCATGGCATTAAGAAAGTCATCTACACTTTGAAGTATGACTTTGATCAAGGGGGGTTAGATGTTCTAGATTTCTACGGTATTGAGTATAAGTGTATTAGTAAGGAAGAAATAAGAACCGAATTCAATTTAATATGAGATTTATAGATATAATTCTTGAGAATTCTCCAGTAAGAGAGGCCAAGCTGTATGGACCAGCAAAGAAAGCCTCTGAAACACCAGACAATGGCATCACTGTTCAAAACCCTGCAGCATATCACGTGATTCGAGATTGTGCAAACATGACACAAAGATACTTGCCCCATTACATTTTTGGTCTGTATGCCAATCCATTTGAAGAGCTCAAAGGTAGATTCAATTACCAGAATGTGAAGGAATTTGTTGATGCAGCTTACAGTGACATGGTTCTCAACCAACTCTTGCTTTTAATTCTTGACAAAGTTAAGAAGTTGCCCATGGCTGTGATCACCAATGTCAATGACCCCTATGGTGAATATGAAGCATATGTAGGTGCCAAAGAGAAAGATGTGACATCACTTGTGTGCAGAGCGTTCAATGTGCCCACCCTGTAGAATCATATAAGTATCCATAAGTAATTATCTAACATTATGAAGCTAATAGCCCCATTCATCTCAATGCACGAACAGCTAAGAATATTTCATTGGCAATCAAAGAGTTACGCGCAGCATAAAGCTTTCGGTAAAGCATATGAAGCACTTGGTGTTTTGATTGATGATTTTGTGGAAGTTTATTCTGGTAAATATGGTGCACCAAGAGCAAAAATAAAATACAACATTGTTTTGGAGAATTTTGAAGGTGAATATGCAGAATACATTGACAGCATCATTAGTTTTCTCGTCAGTTTAACTGCAGAGTTGGATCCAAACAGAGACACTGATTTGATGAATATTCGCGATGAAATGCTGGCTGTTGTTAACCGATTAAAATATTTGTTAACTCTGTCTTAACTTTCTACTCGCTCTTCACCCTTATAAAAAGCAAACCTATGATGATTTATGGGTGAAGCCAGTAGCAGACCACTTCTGAGCTCCCCTTCTTTGGTTTGCTGGTACATGTGTGACATCCATGTCTGCTCAAAAGGATGAGCCCACTTGGTATCTAAAAACATTTTCTTGTTGCCAGCCCTTGTTACAACTTGTGGCCAGTTGCAATAATAGATGTCACCATCCACATAACTGATGCCCTTGTAGCATCCTATATTGTTAAATTCTGTTCTTGGTGCATTAGGATCAAGTCCCATCTGAGGTAATTTTTTATTATTAGGCCAAAACCGATCTCTAACAACCTGTGGCACATTGTACCAAGCCCACTGTATCTTGTTATCTCCATAAAACTCTGTGAAGCTGAGTTTGAGAAAGTCAAACTTCTCTTTTTGTACAATCTGTAAACTGTTACTGTAAAGATTTTTCAGTGTGCGAGCAAATCCATTAATGCAGTAAGGCTCCACACCATCATACAGAAGCATGTCATCTTCAAAAAAGAAATAGAAATCTAATCCTATTTCCTCTGCATGTTCTGCAATAAATTGCCTGCCACCACATATGCCTATGTTATCTTTCTTTATATGTGTCATGCCATACTCTTCACACAGAGCAAGATACCGGTCCGTTGTGGATAAATCCTTAGAATTATCCAGTAAGAATTTTTTAGGTTTGAGAATGAAGTCATTGTCATACTTCTTCATTGATTCAAGTAGTGTTCTCACCTGTTCAGGTGAATTGTATGTTATAATGTAAAGGCCAGCATTGTTCACATCTGAAGTGACCAGATCCATGGAGCCTGCTTCATTCTTAACTTCAAGCTTGTCATTTTTCAAGTTCTCAAAAAATGTACCAAATAGACCATCATGATTGATATCAAAATAATTAATTAAATCTGAATGTTTGTAAGCCATGATACTGAAGATGCTTTCTTCTGTGCCCATGAACCCATCACGCAGTGTTGACAACAACAGGTTATAGTAAATGTTGTTTATATCTGTTATTGTGTCTTTGGGGCCACCGAAAAATCCTGCCCGAGCAACCCTCTTCACCCTTGCTTCAGCAATTTGATTTAATTTGTCATAATTAAACCCATGAATCTCATTGTTTGCATCATATGGAAAGCAAACAAAAGAAAATTTCGTTATGTATTTTACAAGTTTATCCAGGACCTTGTCATGGGTGAAGTAGCCAGAATGAACTGTGTTAGTGATGCCACCATCCACCCAGAATAAGAACTTGGAGTTAAAGGGATCAAATATTTTTGCATCATGCAAGAGAAACATCTTGGACATCACAAGAGGATTGTACATTTCAAGGCATGCTTGTGTGGATGATTGAAGCCACCCAGCTTGTGCACTCCATTCTGGATTATTCCTAATCCCTTGTATGAGACTGTAATAGTCGTTATTCTTAAACCAATTTAATGATCTCTCTACAAATAATGTATTGTGTTTGTTGCGCTTCTTAAAAACGATGGATCTTAATTCTGCATCCCCAAAAACTATCATGTTTGCTTCCACATCAAGCAGCTTATTAAAGTTACTAATGTAATGTGAGTAATTGCGAGACCAGCCCTCTTGAAGCTTGTCTCTGCCCAAGTCCCATATGCCTGTTACCAATGTGATGGGGCAGGCATATTGCTCTGGGTTTTTAAATATTTGCACGGGCCTATTCTTGCGCAATACACCCAATTGATTGCATGCTTCATGAATACTCACGCTAATGCCCCTGCTACTAAAGAAGTCGTTTATGGCTTTCTCCACACCAGGCAAATCATTTCTCTTATAATCATGAAAAACAATGTAACCACCATCAACAACTCTGTCATAAATTTTTTCCAATGATTCATAGATAGATGAATAGAAATCACCATCCAAGAAAGCAAAACACACTTTGTCAGGTAAATCTGTTACATCTTTAAACCATGATTTAATTATTTTGGGCAAAGGCAGATCATTGTCGAGAAAGTTAGCAGTAATAACATCTTGTGTAGTTTTTAGTGTGCC
>Ga0187844_10001097_pt1 | contig 21058 bp, 19 predicted proteins | sample SpaLakP09_SKY_50_FD_134517 | JGI IMG/M metagenome (GOLD analysis project Ga0187844, IMG submission 134517) | Oligotrophic lake water microbial communities from Sparkling Lake, Wisconsin, USA - SP09_SKY_50 | ecosystem: Environmental > Aquatic > Freshwater > Lake | place: USA: Sparkling Lake...
CGCCTGGTGCACATCACCGACGCGGGCCGCGACAAGCGTGCCGAAGCCCAGCGCCACTGGAAGGCCGCCCAGCTGGCCTTGAACGACGCCCTGGGCGCGGACCGCGTGGTGGCACTGCATGCGCTGGTGGACGATTCGCTGGCCCTGCTGGCCGCACTGCCCAACCAGGAGGCTTGCCATGGCGACTGATACCCTGCCCAACAAGCCCCAGTCGGCGGCCCCCACCATCGCCCTGTGGCTGGTGCTGCTGGCGGCCGCTGGCACCTTTGCGATGACCATGGGCACGCGCCAGACCATGGGCCTGTTCCTCTCGGCACTGAACACTTCCACCGCGCTGGGCATTGGCAGCATCAGCCTGGCGTTTGCCTTTGGCCAGCTGTGGTGGGGCCTGACCCAACCGTTTGCCGGGGCAGTGGCCGACCGCATCGGCACCGGCCGCGTCATCCTGCTGGGCGTGGCGCTGGTGGCACTGGGCACTTTCATCACCCCTTACATGACGACCACCGCCGGGCTGATTTTTGCGATTGGCGTGCTGGCAGCGGGCGGGGCGGGCATGGCGGGCCCCTCGGTGCTGATGGCGGCCACCGCGCGGCTGGTGCCTGCGCACAAGCGCGGGCTGGCCAGCGGCATCGTCAACGCGGGCGGCTCGTTCGGGCAGTTTGTGATGGCGCCCATAGCCATCAGCCTGACGGCCGCCGTGGGCTGGGCCAACGCCATGCAGTGGCTGGGCGTGCTGGTGCTGCTGGCGCTGCCTGCGGTGTGGGTGCTCAAGGGCAACTCCAACGCGCTGGCGGCGCAGGCTGCTGCCGCATCGGGCCAGAAGGCGCTGACTGCGCGCGAGGCCATTGCCCAGGCGCTGGCCACGCCCAGCTACCGTTATCTGGCGGCGGGTTTTCTGGTCTGCGGGTTTCACGTGGCCTTCCTGGCCACCCATCTGCCGGGCGTGATCGCCGCCTGCGGGCTGGCCCCCGAGGTGGGCGGCTGGGCGCTGGCCGTGATCGGGCTGTTCAACATCGTCGGCAGCTTGGCCATGGGCTGGGCCGTGGGGCGCTGGCGCATGAAGTCCTTGTTGTCGCTGCTGTATGCGGTGCGTGGGCTGGCGGTGCTGATCTTCCTGTTTGCCCCCAAGACACCGGCCGTGGTGCTGATCTTTGCTGCCGTCATGGGCATCACGTTCCTGTCCACGGTGCCGCCCACGGCGGGCCTGGTGGCCAAGATGTTTGGCACGGCCAACATGGCGATGTTGTTTGGCATCGTGATGCTGTCGCACCAGATCGGCGGTTTTCTGGGCGCCTACCTGGGCGGCAGCGTCTTCCAGGCCACGGGCAGCTACGACTGGGTCTGGTACATCGACATCGCGCTGGCCGCCGGGGCCGCGCTGGTGAACCTGCCCATCCGCGAATCGCCGCTGCCGCGCCGGGCCGCCGCCGCTGCGGCCTGATCCCACAGCACATTTTTCTTCGACATCGAAAGCAACCTGCCATGACTTCCACCCTGGCGGCAGCCGCCGCATTGCCCGAAACGCACCCCCCGCTGTACCTGGACGACATGGCCGTGGGCGACCGCTACACCAGCGGCGAACACGCGATGGACGAGGCCCAGATCAAGGCATTTGCCGCCCAGTTCGACCCCCAGCCCTTTCACCTGGACGACGCCGCAGGCCGCGCCACACTGTTTGGCGGGCTGGCTGCCAGCGGCTGGCACACGGCGGCCATCACCATGCGGCTGCAGGTGACCACGGGGCTGCCGATTGCGGGCGGCATCATCGGCGCCGGGGCCGAGATCAGCTGGCCCCGGCCCACCCGCGCGAGCGACGTGCTGCATGTGGTGAGCGAGGTGATGGAGATCCAGCCCTCCAAATCCAAACCCGACCGGGGCATGGTCACGGTGCGCAGCGAAACCCGCAACCAGCATGGCGACGTGCTGCAGCTGTCCACCGTGCGCATCGTGGTGCCACGGCGGCCTGGCGCAGCAACGGCAGCCACCGCAGCGGCTGGGGCGGCTTCATGAGCACCGCAGCAGCGACCCCGGCGCTGGACCCGCGCACGCGCATGCTGCTGGAGGCGCCCATCGCCCCCACTTTGCTGCGCCTGGCCATGCCCAATGTGCTGGTCATGCTGGCCCAGGCGGGTGTGGGCCTGATCGAGACCTATTTTGTGGGCCAGCTCGGCACCGACGCGCTGGCGGGCATGGCGCTGGTGTTCCCGGTGGTCATGCTGATGCAGATGACATCGGCCGGGGCCATGGGCGGCGGCATTGCCTCGGCCATTGCGCGTGCGCTGGGTGCAGGGCGGCGCCAGGATGCCGATGCGTTGGTGCTGCATGCGCTGGCGATTGCGGCGGTGTTTGCGCTGGTCTTCACCGTGGGCGTGGTGGGAGGAGGGCGCTGGCTCTACACCCACATGGGCGGCACGGGCGGCGCGCTGGAGGCGGCGCTGGTCTACTCCAACTTGGTGTTTGCAGGCGCGGTGCTGGTCTGGCTGTTCAACACCCTCTCGGCCGTGATTCGCGGCACGGGCAACATGGCCGTGCCAGCCTATGTGACGGTGCTGGGCGCGGTCGTGCTGGTGCCGCTGTCGCCGCTGCTGATCTTTGGCTGGGGGCCGCTGCCGGGCCTGGGCATTGCGGGCGGCGCCATTGCGCTCATGGCGTATTACGCAGTGGGCAGCGCGGTGCTGGCGGCTTACCTGTGGTCGCCACGCAGCCTGCTGCGACCGTCGCTGGCGCACATCCGTTTTCGCTGGGCGCTGTTCAAGGACATCCTGCGCGTGGGCCTGGTGGGCACCGTATCTACCGTGGCCACCAACCTCGCGATTGGCGTGACGACGGCGCTGGTGGGCGGCTTTGGCACGGCGGCCATTGCGGGCTATGGCACGGCGTCGCGGCTCGAATACCTGCTGGTGCCGCTGGTGTTTGGCCTGGGCGCGCCCCTGGTGGCGATGGTCGGCACCTGCATTGGCGCAGGCCAGCGCGAACGGGCCCTGCGCGCCACCTGGATCGGCGCCGCGATGGCCTTTGCCATGGCCGAGGCCATCGGGCTCTGGGCCGCCGCGTACCCCGCCACCTGGCTAAGGCTTTTCAACAGCGACCCAGCCATGCTCGAATCCGGCGCGCTCTATCTGCGCACCGTGGGCCCGGTCTATGGTTTCTTCGGCCTGGGCCTGGTGCTGTACTTTGCCTCGCAAGGGGCAGGGCGCCTGATGTGGCCGGTGATCGGCAACATCGCCCGGCTGGCAGTGGCCGTGGCCGGGGGCTGGCTGGCCCTGCGCTGGGGCGGCGGGCTGCAGGCGGTGTTTGTTGCGCAGGGCGGGGCGCTGGTGCTCTACGGGCTGATCAACGCCTGGGCCATCGCAGGCGGTGCCTGGTTCGGCCGGGTGGGCTGGCCGCGCAGCATGTCGGGGCTGCTGCGGCGCGTGGCACAGGCTTGAAATATGAATAAAAAACGGCCCTACCGCCTGATGGTATTGCCTTTTAAGCTATCAATAAAATAGCATTTCATTGCACCGGCACGGTGTAGTTGAGCGTCATGCGCCCGCCGTCCACCGTCACGATCTCGCCCGTGACGTAGCTGGCAGCGTCGCTGGCCAGCCAGGCCACCACATCGGCAATTTCCGATGGCTCGCCCAGGCGCTTCATCGGCGTGCGGCTCATGATCTTGTGTTTGGCCTCGTCGCTGGTCAGCACGGCCTTGGCGGCCAGCTCGGTAGCAATGGTGCCGGGCGCCACGGCGTTCACGCGGATGTTCTTGTCGGCCAGCGCCAGCGCCATCACGCGCGTGAGCTGGTTCACGCCACCTTTGCTCACGTTGTAGCTGGCGATATTGGGAATGGTCAGCACGCCGTTGACCGAGCTCATGTTGACGATGGCGCCGCCGCCATGGCCACCTTGTTGGGCGACCATGGCCCGCGCCACCGCCTGGCCGACCAGAAACGCGCCCTTGAGGTTAACCCGCAGCACGGCGTCAAAGTCCGCCTCGGTCACCTCCAGAAAATCCGCCGCGCGGAAAATGCCCGCGTTGTTCACCAGCACATCAATGCGCCCATGGGCCGCGAGCACCTGGGCCACCAATGCATCCACCTGGGCCTTGTCGCCCACATCACAGCGCACATACAGCGCCCCCAGCTCTGCCGCCAAGGCCTGGCCGCGCGCGTCGTCCACATCCACGATGACGGGCTTGGCACCTTCGGCGGCAAAGCGGCGCACGCAGGCTTCGCCAATGCCTTGCGCGCCACCGGTAACGATGCAGACGCGGCCTGCGTGGCCAAAGTGGACGGAGGACGGGAGGGAGGGGGCAGGGCTTGAAGGATTCATGGGCGTGGATGGTAGCGGCTGGGGGAGGAGGGCGGCGCTACAAGCGGAGTAGTTTTGCTTTGTCGCCAGCGCGTGAAAAGTGCAGCCAACGTTCAGCGCACAGGCTGCCCGGCGCCGCCCCATTCCGGCGGTGGCTGCCACGCCCGGATCCAGCGGACCAGATCCGGCAGCGGCATGGGCCTGGCAATGCCATAACCCTGCAGACCATCGCACCCCAGCTCACGCAGGGCCTCGGCATGGGCCGGGGTTTCCACACCTTCTGCCACCACAGTGCGGTTGAATGCATGGGCCAGGCTCACGATGCCGCGCACTAGGGCGCGGTCACGCTCGTCGTTGAGCATGTCGCGCACGAAGGACTGGTCGATCTTCACGATCTGCGCAGGCAGGCGCTGCAGGTAGGTGAGCGACGAATAGCCCGTGCCGAAGTCGTCGATGGAGCAGTGCACGCCCAATTCGTCCAGCCCCTGGATGACATAGGCCACGGCCGAGAGGTCGTTGAAGGTCTCGGTCTCCAGCAACTCGACCTCCAGAAACGGCTGGGGCAGGGAAGGGTGCTGCCGCAGGAGTCGGCCGACTTCCTGCTGAAACCGGCTGTCGATGAGCGTGGACACAGCGACGTTGATGCTCAAGGGCAGGGGGCTGCCCTGGGCGACGAGGGTGAGACCGGCCTTGAACGCGGCGGACAGCACCCAGTAGTCGAGCTTGCTGGCCGCAGGGGTGCCCACGATGTCATCCATGAAGGCACCCGGTGCCAGCAGCCCCCGCTCGGGGTGGTGCCACCGGATCAGGGATTCCGCCCCAATCACTTGCCCATCGGAAATCCTCACCTTGGGCTGGAAAAACAGCTCCATCTCGCCTTGCAGCAAGGCGTCTTCGACCAGCTTGGCCGTGTGCCTGCGCGCCTGCACCCGCTGGCCCTGCTGGATGTCGAACACCACGATCCGGTCTTTGCCTTGCTCCTTGGCCGCATACAGCGCCAGGTCTGCGTGGCGCATCAGGCCGTCGGCATCGGCCACATCGTCGGGGTAGAAGGTGACCCCGGCGCTGCAGGTCAGGCGCAGCTGCGCGTTGTCCAGCACCGCCGTCCGCGCGAGGGCCTGGCGCAGGGCCTCCAGCCGCTGCAGGGCGGCCTCAGTGTGTGCGCAGTCTTTCAGTGCCACGGCAAACTCATCGCCGCCAATGCGGCCAATGAGGTTGTCCGGCCCCGCCTCGGCCCGCAGGCGCTGGGCAAACACGCGCAAGAACTGGTCCGCCAGCGGCTGGCCCCATTGCTCATTCAGGTCCTTGAACTGGTCGATGTCCAGCAGGCACAGAACCAGGATGCCGGCAGCGTCGGTGTGCTTCTGGAGTGCCGCGTTGAGTTCTTTGGCAAACAGGCGGCGGCTGGACAGGCCGGTGAGGGCGTCATAGTTGCCAAACTGCTGCAGCGCCTGCTCCAGGCGGCGCTGTTCGGTCACATCCTTGCCCACCGACACCCACTTGCGCACCACGCCGTCCGCGTCCTTGATGCCTTCGATGGTGACCTCGGACACAAAAGCCTCGCCATTCTTGCGGCGCCGAACCAGCTCGCCGTGCCAGCGGCCGTCCCGCTCGATGGCCTGCGCCACGCGGCGCAGGAAGGTGGCTTCGCCCCCTTCGTCAATGCGCAGGACGGCGGACGACTTGCCAATCAGCTCTTCGCGCGAATAGCCCAGCACGTTGGTGTAGGTCGGGTTGACATCCAGCACGGTGCCATCCGGCTGCACGATGGCGATGGTGTCCTTGCTGTTGACGAACACGCTGGCGGCCTGGCGCGCTTCGGCCAGCATGGTCTTCAAGGTGTCGGCCGTCTGCTCCAGGGCTTCTTCGCGCTGGTTGAGCTTTTGCGTGTTGTCCAGCAGAAACCCCAGCAGGACCGTGCCGATGGGATAGATCACCACCACGGCCATCCAGGACCGCGCGGTAACGGCGCGGGCGATCTCTGGCGGCAGGGTCTGTATCGCCAGCATGCCGCCCGCCGCCAGGCTGAAGCCCAGCCCGACCAGCCAGAACCCGTCGGACCAGGCGCCAAAGCGCCGCCGAGAAAAGTAAGGCCTGTAGCGCTGCCAGAGCCACCCGATGCCCGTGGTCAGCACAATCCCCACCATGGCCGGGCCGCTGCCAATGCCCCCCAGGCTGAGCCGGTAAGCCCCCAGCACCGCCGCGCACAGCACGGCCCCCAGGGGCGACAGATAGGCACCGGCCAGGCCGGCCATCACCAGCCGGGCATCCACGATTACGCCTTCGGCCAGCCGCAGCGGCACGAGCATGGTGAGGATGCCGGTCAGCCCAAACATGAACCCCGTGATCCAGGGCAACCACCGTTGCCGCGCCTTCCGGATGCTCAGATCGGGATGGCGCAGCCCGCTCAGGACAATGCTGTACAGCGCGGCCAGAAAACACAGCAGGCCCGCGTTCATGCCCATGTCCCGGATCAAAGACGTGGTGTCGATGTTCATGGCGCCTTGTGGTCGGTAGGTGGGCCATCATAGGGAAAGACGGTGCAGTTGGGCTGGTTTGTGGCGTTCGTAAAGTATGCTCCATAGTTGATACGATGTATATTATGTAAAATATCAAACCCATCGAACAAGGCCGTTCCGTCTTGCTTCAAAAACCGGGCATGGCGCCCATGCGAAAATTTCCAGCTGTTCCCCACTCTCTCAACCATGCATTCCCTTCGCCTGCTCCGCCGTACTGCGGCTTTCCAACTGGCTTTGTGTCTGGCTGTCCTGGCGCTATTACTCGCCAGTGGACTGGCTCCTGCTCACGCGGCGCCACCCTTGGTCTACAACAAGGACGGCGTGAGCTTTGAACACCCCGTGGGTTGGAAAGTGACGGAAGACGTGGTCGCGCAGGACGAAACCCGCATGCGCAGCATCGATCTGGAGGGGCCAAACGAGGCGGTTGTGACCTTGATGTTCAGCCCGTTTTTTTCAGGCCAGGACATTGAGAAGTTTGCGGCCGCTGCTGCGCGCAACCGCGCGGATGCCGCCCGGGCCAACACCGCGCAGCAGGCCCGCATGGGCCCGGTGACGGCCACGCCCATTACCCGCCAGGTGGCGGGCAAAGAGAACAAAGGGGTTTCGCAGCGCTTTGTGGTCAGCATGCTGGGCCAGAACCTGCCGCATGAAGCGCGCTTCTTCAAGGCCGCGCTGGATGGAACCACTGCAATCATCATGACCCAGGTGGCTGACGAAGATGCCAAGGCGGCCGAGCCAGGCTTTGCCATGGCGCTGGACACCCTGCGCTACCACGCTGGCAAACGCTGAAGGCAGACTGCGCGCAATACAGACGCCCCCAATCAAAGCGACGGGACAACCTGCTTTTCGCTGCCAGCCATCGGGGCGGCTGTGTTTTGACGCACGGACTCAAAGGCCTGGTGTGTGCTCAAGAACACCCGTCCCTGCAGGTTTTGACCCAAGCTTGTTTTCTGCAGGCGGTCCAGCACGGGGCCTTTGACCTCCGAGAGCAATAGTGCAATGCCGCGCCGGGCCAGGCTGCTCTCCAGATCGGTGAGCACCCCCAACGCCGTGGCGTCGATCTGGTTGATGGCCGAGCACACCAGCAGCACGTGGCGGGTGCGGGGCTGGGCGGCGACCAGGCTTTCTATGGTGTCCTGCAGAACCTCCGAGTTCGCAAAGTACAGGCTTTCATCCACGCGCACCGCAATCAGCTCAGGCTCGGTCGCCACAGGGTGGCGCGCGATGTTGCGGAAATGCTCGGTGCCAGGCACACGCCCCACCACCGCGATGTGCGGGTGGCTGCTGCGCCCGACCAAGGTGCCCAGCGACAGACCCACCCCCATCAGGATGCCTACTTCCACACCCCAGACGATCACACCGCCTGCGGTGGCCAGCAGCGACCAGGCATCGGCCTTGTCATAGCACCAGGCTTCGCGCAGGGTCTGCACATCGATCAGCGACACCACCGCCACGATGATGGTGGCTGCCAGCACTGCATGGGGCAGGTAGTGGAACAGGCCGGTGAGCGCCGCGATGACCACGGCCATGAGCATGGCAGACACCACGCCCGCCAAGGGGGTGTTGGCACCGGCCGAGAAATTGACCACCGAGCGTGCGAAACCGCCGGTGACGGGGAAACCACCCGACAAGGCGCTGGCCACGTTGGCGGCGCCCAGGCCCAGCAACTCGCGGTTGGGCTGTATGCGCTGCTGGCGCTTGAGCGCCAACGATTGCGCCACCGACACACTTTCGACAAACCCCACCAGGGAGATGAGCAGCGCAGGCAGCCACAGCTGGCCAATGGCCGACGCTGCAACCGGAGGAAGAGCCAGCGTGGGCAACCCTTGCGGCACGGCGCCCACAATGCTGACGCCAGCGGATTTGTCCCAGCGCAGCGCGGCCACCAGCGCCGTGCTAACCAGCACTGCCAGCATGGGGGCAAGCTTGGAAGCAAGTTCTGCCAACTTGGCATCTACCCCCGCACGCACCAACCAAGGTGCAAGGAACTTGCGCGCCAGCAGCAAAAACAACACGCTCCCGGCGCCAACGCCCAAAGTCACGCCGTTGGTTTGAGGCACCGCATGCGCCAGCTGCAGCACCGTGTCCAGAACGTTGCCGCCCCCTGCTTTCACGCCCATCAGGTGCTTGAGCTGGCCCACCGCAATCAGGATGGCCGAGCCCGAGATAAAACCGCTGATGACCGGATGGCTGAGAAAGTGAGCGAGAAACCCCAACCTCAGCAGGCCAAACAGCAGCAACATGCCCCCCGACAAAAGGGACAGGAGCATGGCCAGCCCCACATACTCCGCAGAACCCGCTGCTCCCAACGGCTGCAAAGCGCTGGCCGTCATGAGCGAGGCGACCGCCACGGGCCCCACCGCCAGCGTCATACTCGACCCCAACAGCGCATAGGCCACGATGGGCAGAATGCTGGCGTACAGGCCAACTTCAGGCGGTAGCCCTGCCAACAGCGCGTAGGCCAGGCTCTGCGGAATGAGCATCACCGTGACGATGACACCCGCCACCAGGTCCCCCGAGAGCCAGGACCGCTGGTAGTTGCGCATCCAGCTGGGCATGAATTGCATGCGATGGCCTTTGGTTTTTCTCTCGTTTTTTGAGGTGCTGAGGCTCTCAGCCCAATTGCTGGGCCAGGCCAAACAGCTGGGCAGACCGTGCACCCGATCGGCAGAAGGCCAGCATGGGACTTGGTGCCGCATCCAGCACGTTGTGCAGGGTCTGCACCTGCTCCGGGGTGATCGCACCGCTCACCACCGGCAGATACACATAGTGCAAACCGGCAGCACGGGCGGCCTCCTCCAGCGCCTGGCTGGTGGGCTGGGCGCCTCCGCCCTCCCCGTCTGGCCGGTTATTGATGAGCGTCTTGAACCCCTGGGCCGACACCCAGGCGAAGTCCTCAGCCAGCAATTGCGGCGACACCGCAAAGTCAGGTGTCAAAGCAATGATCTGCATGCCCATGTCAAAGCGCTCCTGCTTGCTGGTTGGGAGTGCGCCGCATGCGGCCTTCGGCGATTTCAAACAGCCACATGCCTGCCAGCATGGCCAACACAAACACGACGGCCTTGGGCTGCCCGGCCCCGGCCGACACAATGGCCGGACCGGGGCAAAAGCCCGCCAAGCCCCAGCCGGCACCAAACACCAGGCTGCCAACCACCAGGCGGCGATCAATGTCGCGGGAGGTGGGAAGGTGCATGGCGCCCCCCAGAAAGCTGGTCGTGCGCTTCTTGGCCAAGGCAAATGCAAACAGGCCGACGGCAATCGCACCGCCCATCACAAAAGCCAGCGAGGGGTCCCACAGGCCTGCCAGATCCAGAAAACCCAGAACTTTGCCGGGATCGGTCATGCCCGACACGATGAGGCCCAGGCCAAACACCAGGCCTACCAAAAATTCAGAAATTCGGCTTTTCACCAAGGTTTTTTTCATGTCCATGCTCCGTAGGTTTTGTGGCATCAGCCCAGCACATGCCGGACAAGAAACACTGTGACGAAGCCCGCGCCCATGAAGGCCAGAGTGGCAACGAGCGAACGGGGCGACAGGCGCGAGAGCCCGCACACGCCGTGGCCGCTGGTACAGCCCGATCCATAGCGGGTGCCGATACCTACCAGCAGACCGGCAGCAACCACCACACCCCAGCCGGCATCAATCCGCGGCGCGGTTGCACCAGCAAACAGCCAATACACGCCAGGGGCCACCAACATGCCCAGCACAAAGGCCAGGCGCCAGCCTGTATCCCCCGCCTTGGGCCGCAGCAAGCCGCCCACGATTCCGCTGACGCCCAGGATGCGGCCATTGAGCAGCACAAGCAGCGCCGATGCCAGGCCCAGCAGAACACCCCCGGCCAGGGCGCTCCAGGGGGTGAAATGGGTCCAGTCGATCAGCATTTCTGATCCTCCTTGGCGGTGCCTTGTGCAGGCCCGCAAAACTGTTCAAACAACACATTCATCACCGCCAGCGCCTGCGGGCTGGCGATCTGGTAGTAAATGTTCTTGCCTTCGCGGCGGGTGTTCACCAGGCCTTCCTCGCGCAGCACCCCCAGCTGTTGGGACAAGGTGGGCTGGGAGATGCCGACCAGTTCCTCCAGCTCGCCCACCCTCTTCTCACCCTGGCTGAGCTGGCATAGCAGCAGCAGCCGGTCGGGGTTGGAGAGCACCTTCATGAGGCGACAGGCGCTGTCGGCCGAGCGGCGCAAGGTTTCCAGTTCGATGGGTATCTCGGTGAGCATGGGTGTGCACTCCTCTTCAATTTCGTTATTGATATTCTATTGACTAACAATCTATAAGTCAATAAACTATCTTCATCGAAATTGAAAACCGAGGAAAGAAGCGATGAAACCCCAGATACAGGCCTTCTTTGACGACGCCACCTGGACGGTGAGCTATGTCGTCTATGACCAGCCCGGCGGCCATTGCGCCCTGGTGGATTCGGTACTGGACTACGACCCCAAGTCCGGCCGCACCCGCACGCACTCCGCCGAACGCCTGATCGAGTTCGTGCAGGCCCACGGCCTCACCGTGCAGTGGATCCTGGAGACCCACGCGCATGCCGATCACCTGTCGGCCGCACACTATCTGCGCAACAAGCTGGGGGGGCGCATCGCCATTGGCGCCGCCATCACCCAGGTGCAGGATGTGTTCAAGGCCGTTTTCCATCTGGAGCCCGAGTTCCGCCCGGATGGCCGCCAGTTCGATCACCTGCTGCACGACAACGAAGTGTTCCGCATCGGCCAGCTGGAGGCCAAGGCCCTCGCCGTGCCTGGCCACACCCCTGCCTGCATGGCCTACCAGGTGGGCGATGCCGTGTTTGTGGGCGACACCTTGTTCATGCCCGACGTGGGCACGGCACGCTGCGACTTCCCTGGTGGCGACGCGCACCACCTGTACCAGTCGGTGCGCAAACTGCTGAGCTTGCCGTCCGAGACGCGGCTCTTCATGTGCCACGACTACCCCCCGGCCGGGCGCGCCACCGCCTGGCAAACCACCGTGGCCGACCAGCGCGCCCAAAACATCCACGTGCATGACGGCGTGAGCGAAGACGCCTTTGTGGCCCTGCGCACCCGCCGCGATGCCACGCTGGAGATGCCCACGCTGATCCTGCCCTCGGTGCAGGTCAACATCCGCGCCGGTGCCATGCCGCCCGCTGAAGACAACGGCGTGGCCTATCTCAAGATTCCGGTCAACGCACTGTGACCCGGCCCATTCCCCACAACCACCACGCACCAAAGGAAACACCATGAACACCAACGTTGGAACCCTCGACCGTGTGCTGCGCATCGCTGCAGGCCTTGTGCTGATTGCCCTTGCCGCCACCGGCACTGTCGGGTGGTGGGGCTGGCTGGGCGCTGTGCCCCTGGCCACCGGCCTGTTCCGTTTTTGCCCCGCCTACACGCTGCTGGGCATCAACACCTGCCCCATGAAGAAGTAAGCCAACCCCAAGCGCGGCACAGCCGAACGCAAGCACCCAAAGCACCACAAGGAACAAGGAATGAGCACTTTTGACCACGCTGGCCTCATCCAGGGCATCAACGAGAGTCTGGCCACCTTCCGCAAGGCCCAGCCCGATACCATGCGGGGCTTCGCACAGCTGGCGCAGGCATCCATGGCCGAAGGCGCGCTGAGCAGCAAACACAAAGAGTTGATCGCCCTGGCCATCGGCGTCACCCAGCGCTGCTCGGGCTGCATTGGTTTTCATGTCAAGGCACTGCAAAAACTGGGCACCACCCGCACCGAGCTGGAGGAAATGCTGGCTGTGTGTGTCTACATGGGCGGAGGCCCCGCGCTGATGTACACCGCCGAAGCATTGAAGGCCTGGGACACCCTGGCGGCAGACAACGCCTGATCCCTCGCCAGCGAGGGGGCTGCGCCCTCGCCTTCTCTGACCATGGAGACGCACCGCCCGCTGCCAGCGGGCAAATAAATCTGGCGCAACCCAGCGTCTTCCAGTACCGTGCAGCCACAGGCTCATGGCCGATCTTTGCGCAGGCCCGCCCTGTGCCACGGCGTAGTACGCGTGCGACACACCGCCCACACCGAAACAGCGACCGGCTGTTATAAATCGGTTTACATTTTGTGCGTCTATCCATGAGACTGTTGCAAAAAAAGGGGGGATCGCCATGCATGCAGGTCTTTTGAAGACACGCCGGAGTGCTGTTGTCTGGCTGATGGGCATTGCCGTCGGTGCATGCGCGCTGTATGGCACCGTCGCGCAGGCGCTGGACAAGGCCACTGGCCCGGTGGTGCTGACCATCGAAGGCGCCATCACCCACACCAACCAGGGCCAGCAGGCGCAGTTCGACATGAAGATGCTGGAGAAGCTGCCCCAGCACAGCTTCTCCACCCAGACCCCCTGGTACCCCAATGCCGTCACCTTCACCGGCCCCTTGCTGCGCGACGTGCTCGCCGCTGTGGGCGCCAAGGGCAGCAAGATCACGGCCGTGGCCCTGAACGACTACAAGACCGAGATCCCGCTGGACGACGCCACCCGCCACGACGTGATCGTGGCCCGGCTCATGAACAACCGGCCCATGCCCGTGCGTGAAAAAGGCCCGCTGTTCATCGTCTACCCCTTCGACACCAAGGCCGAGTTGCGCAGCGAGCTGTACTACAACCGTGCGGCCTGGCAGCTCAACGCCTTGCGCATCAGGTAGCCTGCAGCCCGGCCAGGCCCCGCACCCCCCCACGCATGCTGCGCAGCAAACACATCCTGCGGCTCATCATTGCAGGCCTGGTGCTGGCCTATGTGGCCATTGCGGCCGTGCAGTACCACCAGTACCGCAGCGTCGAAGCCGTCATGCGGCGTGGCGATGTGAATGCGCTGTGGTCCTTTCTGCAGCTCAACGTCGAGTACGAAAAGTTCGACCATGCGCTGCACCAGTTCGAACTGGACCCGAAAAGTATTCCCATGGACCGGCTGGAGCTGCGCTACGACCTGTTCCTGAGCCGCTTCAGCGCGCTGGAGAGCGGCACCGCGCGCACGCTGATGCAGGAAGAGCCCATCTACGCCCAGGCGCTGGCGGCCCTGCAGAAGTTTGTGGCGGCGGGCGACAACCACTTTGGCGCCAGTGTGGACTTGGCCTCCAGCCAGCAGCACATGCGGCTGCTGCGCGCCGAGCTGGACACCCTGCGCGACACCGTACAGGAACTGTCGCTGAACGCCTCGCGGGTATCGGCCCTGCTGGGCGACTCGCGCAATGCCGAAGTCAAGCACCAGACGCTGCTGACCACCGGGCTCACGGCCTTCCAGGCCGTGCTCACCTTTTTGCTGGCCTTTGCCATGGCGCGGCAGTTCCTCAAGCGCGAAAAGGCCAAGTCTCTGGCCATGGCGGCGCAGGCCGAGCTGGTGGAGGCCCTGAAGCGCAACGAAGAGGCGCTGGAGGCCCGCGTGGCCCAGCGCACGGCCGAGCTGCAGCAGCTCAATGTGGCGCTGCGCGAGCATGAGGAAGAGCTGGAGATCGCCCGGGCCAAGGCCGAGGACGCCTCGCAGATGAAGTCGGACTTCCTGGCCAACATGAGCCACGAGATCCGCACGCCGATGAACGCCGTGATCGGAATGAGCCACCTGGCGCTGGGCACCGACCTCTCGCCCCGCCAGCGCGACTATGTGGAAAAGATCCAGCGCTCAGGCCAGCACCTGCTGGGCCTGATCAACGACATCCTCGACTTCAGCAAGATCGAGGCGGGCAAGCTTGAAGTGGAGGTGTTGGACTTCGAGCTGCGCGGCGTGCTCGACAACGTGGCCAACCTGATCAGCGGCAAATCGGCCAGCAAGGGCCTGGAGCTGCTGTTCGACGTAGACCCGGCCCTGCCCGACAACCTGCGCGGCGACCCCCTGCGCCTGGGGCAGATCCTCGTCAATTACGCCAACAACGCCGTCAAGTTCACCGACGCGGGCGAGATCATCGTGCGGGTCAGCCAAGCCTCGCGCGATGCCGATGGCATCCTGATGCGGTTTGAGGTGCAGGACACGGGCATCGGTCTCACCGAAGAACAGCAGTCGCGCCTGTTCCGCTCCTTCGAGCAGGCCGACACCTCTACCACGCGCAAGTACGGCGGCACCGGCCTGGGCTTGGCCATCTCCAAAAAGCTCGCAGACCTGATGGGCGGCGAGGTGGGCGTGCAAAGCGCGCCGGGCCAGGGCAGCACCTTCTGGTTCACGGCCCGGCTGGGCCTGGGCACGGCCCCGCAGCGCCCCCTGCTGCCCGAGCCCGACCTGCGCGGGCGGCATGTGCTGGTGGTGGACGACAGCGAACAGGCGCGGCAGATTCTGGGCGGGCTGCTGGGTAGCATGAGTTTTGCCGTCACCACGGCCAGCTCGGGCGAAGAGGCGGTGGCCAAGGCAAGCGCTGCCGATGCAGCCGGGCACCCCTGCGAGATCGCTTTTCTGGACTGGAAGATGCCCGGCATGGACGGCTTTGCCACCCACCGCGCGCTGGCGCTGCTGCCCCACCCGCCCCATTCGGTCATCGTCACCGCCGCTGGCCGCGACGATGTGCAGAAGGAGCTGGAAAACGCAGGCATCGGGCTCATGCTGACCAAGCCCGTCAGCCCCTCGCAGCTGTTTGACACGGCCATCCGCGCCCTGGGTGGCCATGCCCTGTCGGCCGAGGCCCACCGGGGCCATGGCCCGCGCAGCGCCCCCAACCTGGCCACCATCCAGGGGGCCCGGGTGCTGCTGGTGGACGACAACGACCTGAACCAGCAGGTGGGCGCCGAGCTGCTGGCGGGCGCCGGGCTGGTGGTGGACGTGGCCGACAACGGCCAGATCGCACTGGACATGCTGGCGCGCGCGCCCTACGACATCGTGCTCATGGACATGCAGATGCCGGTGATGGACGGCCTCACCGCCACGCGGCAGCTACGCCAGAACCCCGCCTGGGCACAGCTGCCGGTGCTGGCTATGACGGCCAACGCCATGAGCCGCGACCGGGACCTGTGCCTTGCCGCTGGCATGAACGGCCACCTGGCCAAGCCCATCGACCCCGACGAGCTGTTTGCCAGCCTGCTGCAATGGATTGCGCCACGCGCTGTTGCATCTGCCCCCCAGGGAGAGACAGCACCACCAACTGCCCTGCCCCCCGAGGTCGCCAATGCCCCCGACCCGCTGCGCAGCATTGAGGGCCTGGACGTGGCCGCCGGTCTGCGCCGCGTGCTCGACAAACGCCCGGCCTACGAAAGCCTGCTGCGCAAGTTTGTGGCCGGCCAGGCGGGTGCTGCGCAGGCCACGCGCGCCGCACTGGCGGCCGGGCAACACGACGAAGCCTTGCGCGCCATGCACACCCTCAAGGGCACGGCGGGCACCATTGGCGCAGCCCCGCTGGCCAAGCTGGCAGCTGCAGCGGAAGAAGCCATTGGACAGAAAGCGCCAGCGGGCACCATCGACGCATTGCTGAACCCCGTGGATGCCGCCTGCCAGGCCTTGGTGGCCGCGCTGCGCACAGCCCTGCCCCCCGAAGACGAAGCTGGTGCGGCCACGGCCGCTGCTGCGCCCCAGGCGCCCATCGACACCGCCGCCGCGCAGCAGTTGCTGGCCCAGCTCGATGCCCTGCTGGCAGACGACGACTCTGACGCCATCGAACTGTTCAAGGAGTCCACCCCCACCCTGAAGGCCCTGCTGGGCCCAGCCTATGCCGGGGTAAAGCGGGCACTGGACGGCTACGACTTTGTGGAAGCGCTGGCCGCACTGCGCGCCACCCGCATCCACGGCAACCACAACAAGGAGGACCCGGTTCATGAATAGCCCGATAGAGCTGAGCGGCAAATGCACGGTGCTGGTGGTGGATGACACCCCCGACAACCTCTCGCTGATGAGCGACCTGCTGCGCACGGATTACAAGGTCAAGCTGGCGCCCAGCGGTGAACGTGCGCTGCAGATCGTGGCAGGCGAGAGCAAGCCCGACCTGATCCTGCTGGACATCATGATGCCGGACATGGACGGCTACGAGGTGCTGCGCCGCCTGCAGTTCAACCCCGACACCGAAGACATCCCGGTGATCTTCCTCACCGCCATGAGCGCTGCAGACGACGAGAGTATTGGCCTGGAGCTGGGCGCGGTGGACTACATCACCAAACCCGTCAACCCCGCCATCGTGATGGCCCGGGTGCGCAACCACTTGCAGCTCAAACGTGCCCGTGACTTCCTGGCCCACCACAACCACGTGCTCGAAGAAGAAGTGGCCAGCCGCACGCAGGCCTTGGCCGAGCTGCAGGACGCCACCATCCGCGCCATGGCCTCGCTGGCCGAAACGCGCGACAACGAAACCGGCAACCACATCCGGCGCACCCAGCACTATGTGGAGGCGCTGGCCCGCCACCTGCAAAACCACCCGCGCTTCAAGGAAGAGCTGACCGACACCAACATCGAGACGATCTTCAAGTCCGCCCCGCTGCACGACATCGGCAAGGTGGGTATCCCGGACCGCATCCTGCTCAAGCCCGGCAAGCTCACGCCCGAAGAGTTCGAGATCATGAAGACCCACACCACGCTGGGCCGCGACGCCATCGTGGCCGCAGAGAGCGACACCACGCAGGACAACCCCTTCTTCCGCTACGCCAAGGAGATCACCTACAGCCACCAGGAAAAGTGGGACGGCTCGGGCTACCCCGAAGGCCTGATGGGCAACAACATCCCGCTGTCGGCGCGCCTCATGGCCGTGGCCGACGTGTACGACGCGCTGATCTCCGAGCGTGTGTACAAGGCCGCGTTCCCCCACGAACAGGCGGTGGAGATCATCCGCGACGGCCGGGGCAGCCATTTCGACCCCGACATGGTGGACGCCTTCCTCGCGCTGTCTGAAGAGTTCCGCCGCATTGCCCAGCGGTTTGCCGATGGCGAACCGGCCATGCTGGCGCAGATCGACCGCTTGGCCGCCGACGTGCCCGCCGAGCGCATCGAACTCTGAGCAAGCACCACAACGTACCCCATGCACGCTTCACAAACCACCGTCTTGCTGGCCGAAAGCGCCGGTGCCATGCGCCAGGCCCTGGCCAGCCAGCTCGAAGCCGCCGGTTTCGCCCGCGTGCTGCAGGCCAAGGACGGCCAGCGCGCACTGCAGATCCTGCGCTCCGAACCCGTGCAGGTGGTGCTGGCCGACATTGACATGCCGGTGCACAACGGCCTGTAGGTGCTCGAAGCCATGCGGGCCGAGCCACGCCTGGCCAGCCTGCCTTTTCTGCTCATGTCGGGCGGGCTGGACCGCGCCTCGGCCGCCAAGGCCATCCAGCTGGGCATTGACGACCTGCTGATCAAACCCTTCACCACCCGCCGTTTGCTGGAGCGCATGCAGCGCGTGCTCACACGCGGGGCCGCAGCACCTGCCGCCGAGCCCGCCCCGGAGGGCGACGGCAGCGCCGACCGCGCCACCCTGCTGGTGGTGGACGACACGCCCGACAACCTGCAGCTGATGGCGGGCCTGTTCCGCGACCGCTTCAAGGTCAAGGTGGCGCAGAGCGGCGAGAAGGCGCTCAGCATCTGCCAGTCCGACGCGCCGCCCGATGTCATCCTGCTCGATGTGATGATGCCCGGCATGGACGGGTTTGAGGTGGCGCGCCGCCTGCGCGAGCACCACACCTCCGAGTACACGCCCATCATCTTCGTGACCGCCATCACCGACGAGATGGCCCGCCACAAGGGCCTGAGCCTGGGCGCCATCGACTACGTTTTCAAACCCATCGACCCCGAACTGCTCAAGCTGCGCGTGGGCAACCTCATGGTCTATGTGGAGCACCGCAAGCAGCTGCAAAAAGACTTTGACCTGCTGCGCGAAAACGCCCAGCTGCGCTCTGAGGTGCAGCGCCTGCGCGGCGACCTGCAGCGCCTACAGGCGCCAGCGGGCCGAGGCTGTGTGGAAACGCTCAACGAGGCTGCGGACCAGCCCCGTACTGCGTCACTCTGATCCACATTTCTCGTCAGCACTGCTGTAGTGTCGTTTCTGGCGCACATGGAGCCTTTTGACGCCTTCCTGAAGGCATTCTCGGCCTGTAGAGGGCCACACAAAGGCTTCACGCCTTCACCATCCGCATTGCCTCCATCATCTGCGCGATACCCATCACACCCATCACCCGCTTGAGGTTGTAGGCCAGCACGTGCAGGCTCATCTCGGTGCCTACGTGTTTGAGGGTCTTCATCAAGAAGTGCGTCGAGCCCATCCAGTGCTTGAGCGTGCCGAAGACATGCTCCACGGTGGATCTGCGCAATGTCATCGCTTCGGGGTTACTGTCCAATCGTTGCTGCGCGCGCTCCAGAACCTCTTCGTGCTCCCATCGGCGAATGCGCCGGTTGCTACTGGTCGTGCACTTGGATTTGAGCGGACACTTTGGGCAGGCACTTGGCCAATAGACGCTCAGGTTCAGGCCCTTCTCGACCGTTCTGAACCGATGGATCGCACGCTCGCCTGCAGGGCATTGGTACTCGTCGTCCTTGGCGATGTAGATGAAGTCGCCTTTGTCGAAGCGGCCCTCGGCCTTCGCGTTGGATGTCATCGGCTTGGGCACGAAGGTCGTGATGCCCGAGTCTTCGCAGGCCTTGAGCTGCGGGCCACTGAAGTAGCCTCGGTCGGCAAAGGCCTGCAGGCCCTGGCTTCCCATGGCCTGGTCTGCGGCACAGGCCATGCCGTGCAACTGTGCACGGTCATTGCCGACGTTCGTGACCTCGTGCGCGACGATCAGATGGTTCTTGGCATCGACGGCTGTCTGCACGTTGTAGCCCACCAGGCCTGATCCCTTGGCCTGGGTGGCCATCGAGCGTGCATCGGGATCGGTGAGGGAGATCTGACCATCGGGCAGGCTCTTCAATTGTTCCTTGAGGTCGTCGAGTCGCCTCATCTGCTCACGCAACTTTTTTAGTTTCTCCTGCAGTCGTTCTGTCTTGGCTTCGACCTCTGCGGGCTGCGTGCGGTCAGCGGTCTCCAGCGCGTCCAGGTAGCGCTGGATGCTTTGCTCAATCTGCTGCTGGCGGGCCTCGATCTTGCCAGGCGTGAAGTTGCGGTCACGGCTGTTGACGGCCTTGAACTTGCTGCCGTCAATCGCCACGATGGCTTGCGAGAAGAGGTTCAGCTGCCGACACATGGCGATGAAGCGCTTGCAGACGTTGCGGATGCCAGCGCCGTTGCTCCGGCGGAAGTCCGCAATGGTCTTGAAGTCCGGCGCAAGGCGCCCGGTCAGCCACATCAGCTCGACATTGCGCTGGGCTTCGCGCTCCAGGCGGCGGCTCGATTGGATACGGTTGAGGTAACCGTAAATGTAGAGCTTGAGCAGTACGGCCGGGTGGTACGCTGGCCGTCCAGTGACAGCAGGATTGCCCCCATCGAAGCCCAGAGCCCCAAGATCCAGCTCTTGGACAAACACCTCGACAACGCGCACCGGGTTGTCTTGTGCGATGTAGTCGTCCAGGCACTCCGGTAGCAGGGTGACCTGTTGTCGGTCTTCGCCTTCAATGAATCGCTTCATGGGCACCTCGCTCGAATCGAATGCCGCAATTTTAGTTTTGAGTTGCAATCGTGGGTGGGGTTTTCACACAGCCTCGGCCCATAGCGGGCGCATAGCGGCGCCACGCACAAGCACCCTCCTCCCACGGCCGTCCGTCCACCGGTGGCGCCCGTAAGCGCCATCCCGACGCGGCGCGCCGTGCCTCAGGCGTGGTGGTGGGCGTGCTCCGCCTCGGTGGTGGTCGTGCGGTGGCCGTTCAGCCCCAGCTTGGCCAGCAGCTGCACATCGGCATCCACATCGGGGTTGCCCGTCACCAGCAGCTTGTCGCCGTAGAAGATCGAATTGGCCCCGGCCATGAAGCACAGCGCCTGCACCGCCTCCCCCATCTGCTGGCGCCCGGCCGACAAGCGCACGCGCGCCTTGGGCATGGTGATGCGGGCCACCGCAATCACGCGCACAAAGTCAAACGGGTCGATGGGGTCGCTGTCGGCCAGCGGCGTGCCGGGCACGCGCACCAGGCTGTTGATGGGCACGGATTCGGGGTACGGCTGCAGGTTGGCCAGTTGCGCAATCAAGCCCGCGCGGTGCACGGGCGCTTCGCCCATGCCCACGATGCCGCCGCAGCACACGCTGATGCCCGCGCTGCGCACGTTCTGCAACGTGTCCAGCCGGTCCTGGTAGGCGCGGGTGCTGACCACGTCGGTGCAGTGCTCGGGGGCCGTGTCCAGGTTGTGGTTGTAGTAGTCCAGGCCCGCATCCTTGAGCGCCTGCGCCTGGTGCGATTCGAGCATGCCGAGCGTGGCGCAGGTTTGCAGGCCCAGGCCCTTCAC
>Ga0187844_10001099_pt1 | contig 20986 bp, 13 predicted proteins | sample SpaLakP09_SKY_50_FD_134517 | JGI IMG/M metagenome (GOLD analysis project Ga0187844, IMG submission 134517) | Oligotrophic lake water microbial communities from Sparkling Lake, Wisconsin, USA - SP09_SKY_50 | ecosystem: Environmental > Aquatic > Freshwater > Lake | place: USA: Sparkling Lake...
CTCCAGCACGACGGCCACCATCACGCCGAACAGCACGAGGGTCCACGGCAGCTGGTGGTCGAGGATGCCCTTGATGATGTACGACATCAGCACGGCCTTCGGCGCATCGAACTTCTTGACCTCGGTGCCATCCGGCCGCGTGCGGTACTGGCCGTTGATGCCCGGGTCGACGAGGTAGGCGAGCGAACCGTCGGCCCGCACGAGGTATTTGCCGGCGGGGCCGCCGACCGTGTCCGTCTTTTGCCAGACTTTGTACGTGGCGTTGTCCGACGCGGCCTGCGGGCCCTGCAGCTGCGCGGTGTCCGTCAGCTTCGATGCGTCGGTCCTGATGTGCGGCGCGACCTGCGCGGCCGGCACGTACACGGTGCCCGCATCGTTCAGTTTCAGCAGGATCGGGCCCAGGATCAGCGCGGACGCCAGCGCGCCGGCGAGGATCGCGTACTGCTGCAGCTTCGGCGTCGAGCCGACGAGGAAGCCCGTCTTGAGGTCCTGCGACGTCGTGCCCGCGTTGCTGGCGGCGATGCAGACGATGGCGCCGACCGACAGCGCCGTCACGTAGTAGCGGCCGCCCGTCCAGCCCATCACGAGGAAGATCAGGCACGTGAACAGCAGGGTCGCCACGGCCATGCCCGAAATCGGATTCGACGACGAACCCACCTCGCCCGTCAGGCGCGACGACACGGTCGAAAACAGGAAGCCGAACACGAGGATCAAGAGCGCACCCAGTACGTTCATGTGCAGCGGCGTGGCGAACGTGATCGCGGCGATGATGCCCAGGCAGCCGATGACCACCCATTTCAGCGGCATGTCCTGCTCGGTGCGCAGCGACGAGTCGACGGCAGACGTCTTGCCGATGCCGGCCAGCCCGCCTTTCAAACCGTTCCAGATCGTGGGCAGCGAGCGCACGAGCGAAATGAGGCCGCCGGCCGCCACGGCGCCCGCGCCGATGTACAGCACGTAGGCGCTGCGCACGTCGTCCGGGCTCATGTCGCGGATCAGCATCGTGCCCGGCGCCACCGGCACCGTCAGGGAATCGCCGAAAAACTTGATCATCGGGATCAGGAGCAGGTACGACAGCACGCCGCCACCCGCCATGATCATCGCGATGCGCGGGCCGATGATGTAGCCGACGCCCAGCAGCTCCGGTGAGATCTCGGCGCCGGCCGAACCGGCCTTCAGGGGCGCGTCGAAAATGAAATTGACGGTATCCTTCCACAGCTTCAGCGAGATATTGAGCACCTTGTACAGCAGGCCGAGACCGAAACCGCCGAAGATGATGAAGGCGCGCCGGCGCGCTTCCTTCGCTTCGTCCGAGCCGGCGTCGCGCACCTCGCCGGCGGCTGCGCGCGACGTTTCGGTGGCCGCGGCCTTCAGCACCTCGGCGCACGCCGTGCCTTCCGGGTATTTCAGTTCGCGGTGCTGGTCGACGATCATCGTGCGGCGCATCGGGATCATCATGAGGATGCCCAGCAGGCCGCCCAGCACGCCGACGAGCATCACGCGCGAGATCTCCAGGTCGAAGCCGAGGATCATGATGGCGGGCATGGTGCAGCCCAGGCCGAACGCGAGCGATTCGCCGGCGGAACCGGCCGTCTGCGTGATGCTGTTCTCGAGGATCGTCGATTCGCGCCCGCCCATCTTCTTGGCGAGCCCGAACAGCGTGATCGCGATGACGGCGACGGGGATCGACGCGCTGACAGTGAGGCCCACTTTCAGCACGAGGTACAGCGACGACGCACCGAAGATCATGCCGAGCACGGTGCCCATGATCAGGGCGCGCCAGGTCAGTTCCGGCAAATGCGCGGACGCCGGAATATACGGTTTGACCGCGGGCGGTTGGGGATCGTAGGGCATCGGAGGGATTTCCTTCAGGCGTGGGTATTAACGAACAGGACTGCCGGGATCGCCGTACGGCCCTTGAAAGCGTGACTATCTCACATGCCGTACGTTAAGAAAAGCGGATTATAATTTGCCACATCGCCCGTGTTTACGGCCACAAACGGGTTTCAGGATCCGCATCAAGAGAGTTCAGTTTTGGCAACTATCCCCAACCGCCAGCGCGGTTTCCTGCTCCCAATCCTGGCCGTCGCGGCCGCCGTCATCGTCCTGTTCATCGCCGGGGTCGCCGGCTACGTCGTATTCCGCGTGCTGCCCAACGTGCCGGCGCTCGATGCCGTCACCGATTACCGGCCCAAGATCCCGTTGCGCGTCTATACGGCAGACAACGTGCTGATTGGCGAGTTCGGTGAAGAGCACCGCGATTTCGTCCCGATCAACAAGATCCCCGACCTGATGAAGAAATCGCTGCTCGCGATCGAGGATGCCCGCTTCTACGAGCACGGCGCGATCGACTTCAAGCGCATGATGGGCGCCGTCGGCTCGAACCTGCGCGGCGGCTTCGGGTCCGGCGGCGCGTCGACGATCACGATGCAGGTCGCGCGCAACTTCTTCCTGTCGCGCGAAAAACGCCTGTCGCGCAAGGTCAACGAGATCGCGCTCGCGTACAAGATCGAGACGGCCCTGTCGAAGGACGAGATCCTCGAGCTGTACATGAACCAGATCTACCTGGGCCAGCGCGCGTACGGCTTCTCCAGCGCCGCGCGCATCTATTTCAACAAGACGCTCGACCAGCTCTCGGTCGCCGAGATGGCCATGCTGGCGGGCCTGCCGCAGAACCCCGCGCGCCACAATCCGGTCGCGAATCCGAAGCGGGCGCGCGAGCGCCAGCACGCGGTGCTCGGCCGCATGCGCGCGCTGAACTACATCACCGAAGCGCAGTACCAGAAGGCGCTGACGGAACCCCTCCGCGTGAACCAGCGCGGCGTGCAGGAATTCGGCACGCACGCCGAATACGTGGCCGAACTGGCGCGCCAGGCCGTGTACAACCAGTTCAAGGAAGACGCTTACACGAAGGGCATCAAGGTCTACACGACGATCCTGAAGCCCGAACAGGACGCCGCCTACGCCTCCGTGCGCCGCAACGTGCTCACGTACGACCAGCGCCACGGCTGGCGCGGACCCGAAGACCGCATGGAGCTGCCAGCCGATCCGGTCGAGCGCGAGGATGCGATCGGCGAAGCGTTGGGCAAGCGCCCGACCAGTGACGGCCTGATCCCGGCCGTCGTGCTGTCGGCGACGAGTAAAACGGTGCGCGTGGAGACGGTCGACGGCGACACGGTCGACCTCAGCGGCGCGGGGCTGAAATTCGCGCAGGCCGGCCTGTCGTCCAGCGCCAAGGACAAGATGAAGCTGACGCCGGGCGCCATCATCCGCGTCGCCAGGGATGCCAAGGGCAACTGGAGCGTCACGCAGGTGCCGCAGGTGGCCGCGGCCTTCGTGGCCATCGATGCCGACACGGGCGCGTACCATGCGCTCGTCGGCGGCTTCGACTACAACTTCCAGAAGTTCAACCACGTGACGCAGGCGTACCGCCAGCCCGGTTCCGGCATGAAGCCGTTCATCTACGCGGCCGCCATCGACAAGGGCTATTCGCCGGGCACGCGCATCCTCGACGCGCCGCTCGACATGGCGGGCGAGGACGCCGGCAAGACGTGGTCGCCGCAGAACGACGACGGCAAGTGGGACGGCCCGATCACGATGCGCCGCGCGCTGGCCGAATCGAAGAACGTGCCGTCCGTGCGCCTGCTGCGCGCGGTCGGGGTGCCATATGCGCATGAATTCATCGACAAGTTCGGCTTCGACCTCGCGCGCCAGCCGAACAACTACACGCTGGCGCTGGGCACCGGCGCCGCCACGCCGCTGCAGATGGCCGGCGCGTACGCCGTCTTCGCCAACGGGGGCTACCGCGTGCAGCCGTACCTGATCGCCCGCATCGAGGATGCCGACGGCAAGATCATCCAGCAGACGAAGGTTCCGGCGGAACACACGGACGAACAGCGCGTGCTCGACCCGCGCAACGCGTTCATCACGGACAGCATGCTGCGCGACGTGACCCGCTACGGCACGGGTGCCGAGGCGACCAAGGCGCTGGGCCGCACCGACATCGCCGGCAAGACCGGTACGACGAGCGACGCCATGGACGGCTGGTTCTCGGGCTATGGCGGCAATGTCGTCGCCGTCGCGTGGATGGGCTACGACGAGCCGAAATCGCTGGGCGGACGCGAATTCGGCGCGACAGTCGCGCTGCCGATCTGGATCGACTACATGCGCGTGGCGCTGGCCAAGCGGCCGCAGCAGGAAGAGCGCCTGGCGCCGGAGGGCGTCGTGCGCGAGAACGACGACTGGGTCTATGCCGAGTTCGCGGAGACGCCGGCCCTCGGCGGCATCGACCTCGATCAGGCGCCGGATCCGAATGCGCAGCCGGCCGACGGGACCGTGCCGCCGGGCCAGCCGGTGCAGCCGGTGCAGCCGGCGCCCCAACAGCAACAGCAGCCGTCGAATACGCTGTTCTGAAACGGAATCGTCGTTCCCGCCAAGTTCAGCGCCGCCGTGATGCGTGCAAATTGGGTCCCCGCCTCCGCGGGGACGACGTCTGTTCGGCCGCCGCGTGCGACCCGTTTTTCGTTGGCAGACCGCCAATCGCATTGCCACAAATTGAAGAGATCGTGCGTCCAGTCCTACATGCCTGGTCGAACTGATCCTATTTCAGACGGATGGGCACGCCCCCATGATGGCGACACTTTTACAACAGGAGTGAATGATGAAAAAGTACCAAGCCCTTCTGATCGGCGGCCTGATGGCGATGTCGCTCGCCGCATGCAGCTCGACCGGCACCAGCGCCACCGACACCAGCAGCAGCGCAAGCGGCAGCATGGGTTCGAGCCAGACCGGCACCTCGGCATCGGGCACCATGGGGACCTCGGGCAACGGCGCATCGGGCACGTCCAGCTCGACGCCGACCGGCACCTCCGCCGTCGGCACCGGCAACTCGGACGCCACCGGCCAGGGCACCAACCCCGCACCTGCCCAGACCAGCGGCAACCGCTAACACTTTCGTCGTCCGGCCCCTGGCCGGACGAGCGTCCCCGCGCGAGGGCAAGCGGAACGTTGTTCGACTATAATGGACGCTCGTCCTGACGAACCCGAACCGCACCGCGTCAATGCCCTTCGACCTCACCAAACACCTTCCCAAGCCCGGAACCCGTTTCGCCCTGCCCCAGCTGCATGGCTCGGCCGATGCCTATGCGCTCGCCGTCGCCGCGCTCGCGATGAAAGCGAAGAAGCAGATGCTGACCGTGATCGTCGCGAACGCCAGCGACGGCCAGCGCCTGCTCGATGAAATTCCCTGGTTCGCGGAAGGCAAGCTGTCCTGCCACCTGCTGCCGGACTGGGAGACGCTCCCGTACGACGCGTTCTCGCCGCACCAGGACCTCGTGTCCGAACGCCTCGCGACCTTGCACGAAATCCGCAACGGCCAGTGCGACGTGCTCGTCGTGCCCGCGACGACGGCCCTCGTGCGCCTGGCGCCGCCGTCGTTCCTCGCCGCGTACACGTTCTTCTTCCGCCAGGGCGAACACCTCGACGAAGCGAAGCTGAAGGCACAGCTGACGCTCGCCGGCTACACGCACGTCACGCAGGTCATGTCGCCGGGCGAATACTCGGTGCGCGGCGGCCTGATCGACCTGTTCCCGATGGGCTCCGCGCTGCCGTACCGCCTGGACCTGTTCGGCGACGAGATCGAGACGATCCGCACGTTCGACGCCGACACCCAGCGCTCGCTGTACCCGGTGCGGGAAGTACGCCTGCTGCCCGGCCGCGAATTCCCGATGGACGAAGCATCGCGCACCGCCTTCCGCGGCCGCTGGCGCGAACGCTTCGAAGGCGATCCGTCCCGGTCGACGATCTACCGCGACATCGGCAACGGCATCGCGTCGGCCGGCATCGAATACTATCTGCCGCTGTTCTTCGACGGGACGGCCACGCTGTTCGACTACCTGCCGGAAGAATCGAGCCTGGCGCTTGTTGGCGACATCGAAGCGGCCATCCAGCGCTTCTGGCTCGACACGGAATCGCGCTACAAATTCCTCAAGAGCGACCGCGACCGCCCGATCTTGGAACCGAAGGAAATCTTCCTCGGCGCCGAGGATTTCTTCGTGCAAGCCAAGCCGCACGGCCGCTGGGCCATCGCGCGCGATCCGGACGGCGGCGCCTCCGAGCTGTCGGCAAGGATCCCCGACATCGCCGTCAACCGCCGCCTCGACGATCCGCTCGCGAACCTGCGTTCCTACCTGATGCAGGCGGGCGGCAAGCGCGTGATGATCTGCGCGGAATCCGCCGGCCGCCGCGAGACCCTGCAGCAGTACTTCAACGAGTACAAGCTGGACCTCGCCCTCATCGAAGGCTTCGACGGCCTGCGCGCGACGGATGCGAAGGTCGTGCTGGGCGTCGCACCGCTGCAGGCGGGCTTCGAGCTGATGGAAGCAGGCGCCGGCCACCTCGTGTTCATCACGGAGACGGAGCTGTACGCGGGCACCGGCCGCCGCGCGGGCAAGAAGAAGCAGGAAGCGGGCTCGCAGGTCGAGTCGATGGTGCGCGACCTATCGGAGCTCAAGATCGGCGATCCGGTCGTGCACATCAACCACGGCATCGGCCGCTACCTGGGCCTCGTGAGCATGGACCTGGGCGAAGGCGAGACGGAATTCCTGCACCTCGAATACGCGAAAGAGTCCAAGCTGTATGTGCCGGTATCGCAGCTGCACGTGATCTCGCGCTACTCCGGCGCCGCGCCGGACGATGCGCCGCTGCACACGCTGGGCTCCGGCCAGTGGGACAAGGCGAAACGCAAGGCCGCGGAACAGGTCCGCGACACGGCGGCGGAACTCCTCAACCTGTACGCCCGCCGCGCCGCGCGCCAGGGTCACTCGTTCGAGTACTCGGCCACCGACTACGAAAACTTCGCGCAGAGCTTCGGCTTCGACGAGACGCCGGACCAGCGCGCCGCCATCGCGGCCGTCATCCAGGACATGACGTCGGGCCGGCCGATGGACCGCCTCGTGTGCGGCGACGTCGGCTTCGGCAAGACCGAGGTGGCCCTGCGCGCCGCGTTCATCGCCGTCATGGGCGGCAAGCAGGTCGCGATCCTCGCGCCGACCACGCTGCTCGCGGAGCAGCACGCGCAGACGTTCTCCGACCGCTTCGCCGACTGGCCCGTGCGCATCGCGGAACTGTCGCGCTTCCGGACCGGCAAGGAGATCAACAACGCGATCAAGGGCATGGCCGACGGCACCGTCGACATCGTGATCGGCACGCATAAACTGCTGTCGCCGGACGTGAAGTTCACGCGCCTGGGGCTCGTCATCATCGACGAGGAACACCGCTTCGGCGTGCGCCAGAAGGAAGCGCTGAAGGCCCTGCGGGCGGAAGTCGACGTGCTGACGCTCACCGCGACGCCGATCCCGCGCACCCTGGGCATGGCGCTGGAAGGCCTGCGCGACTTTTCCGTCATCGCGACGGCGCCGCAGAAGCGCCTCGCGATCAAGACGTTCGTGCGCAGCGAGGACGGTTCCGTCATCCGCGAAGCCTGCCTGCGCGAACTGAAACGGGGCGGCCAGATCTACTTCCTGCACAACGAGGTCGAGACGATCGAGAACCGCCTCGCGATGCTGCGCGAACTGCTGCCCGAAGCGCGCATCGCCGTCGCGCACGGCCAGATGCACGAGCGCGACCTGGAAAAGGTGATGCGCGATTTCGTCGCCCAGCGCTACAACATCCTGCTGTGCACGACGATCATCGAGACCGGCATCGACGTGCCGACCGCGAACACGATCATCATGCACCGCGCCGACAAATTCGGCCTCGCCCAGCTGCACCAGCTGCGCGGACGCGTCGGCCGTTCGCACCACCAGGCGTATGCCTACCTGCTCGTGAACGACGTGCTCGGACTCTCCAAGCAGGCGCAGCGCCGCCTGGACGCGATCCAGCAGATGGAAGAACTGGGCAGCGGTTTCTACCTCGCGATGCACGACCTGGAAATCCGCGGCGCCGGCGAGGTGCTGGGCGAGAACCAGTCGGGCGAGATGCTGGAAATCGGCTTCCAACTGTATTCCGACATGCTGAACGAAGCGGTGAAGGCGCTGAAGGCCGGCCGCGAGCCGGACATGAGCGCGCCGCTGTCGTCGACCACCGAGATCAACCTGCACGTGCCCGCCCTGCTCCCGGCGGACTTCTGCGGCGACGTGCACGAGCGCCTGTCGATCTACAAACGCCTCGCCAACTGCGAGGACCAGGGCCGCATCGACGACATGCAGGAAGAACTCATCGACCGCTTCGGCAAGCTGCCGGATGCCGTGAAGGCGCTGATCGAGACGCATCGCCTGCGCATCGCGGCGAAGTCGGTCGGCATCGTCAAGATCGACGCCCATGCGGATGCCGCCAGCCTGCAGTTCATGGAAAAGCCGCCGATCGACCCGATCAGGATCATCACGCTCATTCAAAAGAACCGCCACGTCAAGCTGGCCGGCCAGGACAAGCTGCGCATCACGGCCGCCATGCCGGACCTGGCCGCGCGCGTGAACCAGGTCAAGCAGACCATCAAACAACTCCTCGCTTAAAACAACGTACATCATGTCCAAGAAGCTCGTCCTCCAGGGTCCGAACGCCGACCAGGCCGCACTCGCCCAGATCGCCGCTCTCGCCCGTTCCGCACGCACCACCGAAGTCCACGCGCACGCGCTGCGCTGCGACGGCTTCGACTTCACGCCGGACCTCAAAGCGCAAGTCGAGACGGCCGCCCACGCCGCCGGCATCGACGCGACGTTCGTCGACGCGGACCTGACCCTGGCCGACTTCAAGCTGGTCGCGATGGACATGGATTCGACCCTGATCACCATCGAGTGCATCGACGAGATCGCGGACATGCAGGGCCTGAAAGCCCAGGTCTCGGCAATCACGGAAGCCGCGATGCGCGGCGAACTGGATTTTTCGGAAAGCCTCACGCGCCGCGTGGCGCTGCTGGAAGGCTTGCCGACCGACGCCCTGGAACGCGTGTACGAAGAACGCCTGCGCATTTCGCCGGGCGGCGAAGCGATGCTGCAAGCCGTGCAGGCCGCAGGCCTCAAGACGCTGCTCGTCTCGGGCGGCTTCACGTTCTTCACGGAACGCCTCAAGACGCGACTGGGCCTCGACTACACCCACGCGAACGTGCTGGAAGCGGCCGGCGGCGTGCTGACCGGTAAAGTCGCCGGCGGCATCGTCGACGCGGAAGAAAAGCGGCGCACCGTGGAGCGCGTGTGCGCCGAGCTGGGTATCGCGACGAAGCAGGCCATCGTCATGGGCGACGGTGCCAACGATCTCACGATGATGGGCGTGTCCGGCCTGTCGGTCGCCTTCCGCGCCAAGCCGGTCGTGCGTGCGCAGGCCGACGTGGCGCTGAATTTCACGGGTCTCGACGGTCTACTCGCCGTCCTCGCCTGACGACTCTTTCCTGATCGGGCGCAAGAGTTATGCGGCGCGCATGCGTAGATTGATGATATCCGCTTGTCGATCACGGAGGCCGCGATGCCGTCCCGCCGCACGTTTCTCCACGCCTTGCCGGCACTGGCCGGCTGCCTGACGCTGCCGGCGGTCCGCGCGCAGTCCCCGAGCAACTGGTGCGCGACCTGGGGCACGGCACCCGCCGGCCCGCCGCCTTCCGCCAGCCTGCAGACGTTCAGCAACCAGACGTTGCGCCTGATCGTCCACACGAGCATCCCCGGCAACCGCGTGCGCGTGCGTCTGTCCAACGAAATGGGCAGCACGGTGCTCCGCATCGGCGCCGCGCACATCGGCCTTCGGGCTGCCGGCGCGAACCTCGTCGCGGGCAGCGGGCGTGACCTGACGTTCGGCGGGTCGCCCGGCGCCACCGTCGCACCGGGCGACCCGCTGATTTCCGATCCCGTCGATTTGCCCGTGCCTCCGCTGGCCGACCTGGCCATCAGCCTGTGGCTCCCCGCCAGCACGCAGGCGACGACGATCCACGACCTCGCGCTGCAGACGAACTACGTGTCCGTCGCCGGCAACTACGCCGGCGCGAACGCCCTGCCCGTGCTGCGCACGCTGGGGTCGTGGCCGTTCCTGGCCGAAGTCGACGTGACGGGTTCCGGCGGGACGCCGTCCGCCATCGTGGCCATCGGCGATTCGCTGACGGACGGCGTGCGCAGCACGACCAACGCCAACCGCCGCTGGACCGACTGGCTGGCGCGCCGCCTGCGCACGGAATCGCGTCCCGGCAACCCGCCGATCGCCGTCGTCAACCGGGGCATCAGCGCCAATTCGCTGCTGACGGACTACCCGACGGCGCTGCTGTCCGGCCGCGACGTGCTGGAACGCTTCGACCGCGACGTGCTGGCCACGGCGGGCGCACGGTGGCTGGTCGTCCTCGCCGGCATCAACGACATCATCTACAGCAGCGCAACCAGCCCCATCCCCGCGGAGACCCTGCAGGCCGGCTGGCTGCAGCTGATCGCACGGGCACGCATGCGCGGGCTGGGCGTCATCGGCGCGACCCTGCCGCCCTACGAAGGCCATCCCTATTTCTCGACCGCGCGCGACGCCGTGCGCCAGCGCGCCAACGCGTGGATCCGTACGTCCGGCGCCTGGGATGCCGTCGCGGACTTCGACGCCGTGCTGCGCGATCCGGGCCGGCCCACACGCCTGCTACCGGCCCGCGATGGCGGGGACCACCTGCATCCGAACGATTCCGGCTACGAAGCCTTGGCCAAATCGATACCGCTGGGCTGGTTCGGTGTATAGTTTGCTTGTGGCAACAACTCAGGTGAACATCATGGCCATCTCTTCGATCGCACCGACAACCACGACGTCGGCCACTACATCGCCCACCACGCCCGTGACGACAACGCCGCCCGCGGCGCCGGAGGCGTCGACGCAAGATCCTTCGACGCGCGTCACGCTGTCCAACCTGTCCGAACAGGCGGGCATTGTCGCGACGCTCGGCAAAAGCGACGGCGGCTTTCAGCCATACGACGCGACCGGCCTGCTGAATGCCGTCACCCAGGCCGGCATAGCCCAGGCGGGTACGCCGACGCCGGCTTCCACCGATCCGGCCGCGTCGACGGACACGTCCGCAGGCTCCAGTTCGTCCGTCGCGGCAGCCGTGCCGGGCGACTGGGGCACGATCCTGAAATCGAACCCCGCACTGACCAGCGTCGCAGTCGAAGACGCGGTCGCGCAGGGCATCATCAGCACGATCAACGTCTACGTGTGACTCCCATACGACCCGGCCGGACGCCGGGTTTTCTACCAGTCAAATCGGCAACATTGTGACATTCCGCGTATATGTATATTCGGAATTCTCATGCTCGATCATGACCTTTCCATGGCCGACACTGCTGCAGCCTCCCCAGAATAGCCGCATTCTGTCTACCTGAACAGGCAAGATTGCATTAGCTGCATCAATTTCACAACAGTATGCATGGGTGACGATTGTGAATACGGCTGGGCGCTCGTTACACTGGGTCGCGCCTCGACTGCACCCATCCGGTGCGGCCGGGCGTTCTCACAACAACAACCCTCGACGAGAGATCCAGGATGACCCAATTCCGTGCCGTACCCGTCTTCACCCGTACTTTGCTCGCTTCCTCGCTGTTCCTAGCCTTCTCCCCCGCCTGGTCCCAGGACACCCCCGCCGAGTCTCCCGCCGCAGTCGCACCCGCTACCGCGCAGGCACAACCTGCCGCGGACAAGGGCATGTCGTCCGTCGTGGTGCTCGGCTCGCGCTCGACGGCGCGCACGGCGCTCGACTCCGCCGCACCCGTCGGCCTGATCGGCGCCAAGGACATGGCCATGGCCGGCCCCGTGGAACTGGGCAAGCTGCTGCAGACGCTCGACCCGTCCTTCAACTTCTCGACCACGTTCATCAGCGACGGCACGGACATCATCCGCCCCGCCACCCTGCGCTCGCTGGGCCCCGACCAGCTGCTCGTGCTCGTGAACGGCAAGCGCCGCCACCAGCAGGCGCTCGTCAACGTGCAGCAGACCATCGGCCGCGGCTCGGCCGGTACGGACATCAACGCGATCCCGATGTCGGCGATCCAGCGCATCGAAGTGCTGCGCGACGGCGCGGCCGCCCAATACGGCTCCGACGCCATCGCCGGCGTGATCAACATCGTGCTGAAGAACCAGACGAACGAGACGCAGCTCTCGGGCACCGTCGGCGGCACCACCGAAGGCGGCGGCGAACTGCGCCAGGGCAGCGTCAACAAGGGCTGGACCATCGGCGACGGCGGGTACATCAACCTGACGGCCGAAGCCCGCCACCGCGGCGAGACGAACCGCGCCGGCGAGGACACGCTGCGCGTGAATCCGCCGCGCGTCACGCAGCGCATCGGCGACAGCCTCGCGAAGGACCAGTACTTCTGGTGGAACTCGGCGGTGCCCGTGTCGAGCCAGGGCGAGTTCTACACGTTCGGCGGCGTGTCGCACCGCACGGGCGATTCGGCCGGCTTCTTCCGCTCCGCCGGCGACGGCCGCAACGTGCCGGCCGTGTACCCGAACGGCTTCCTGCCGAACATCCGCACCACCGTCAAGGACGCGTCGCTGGCCGTCGGCTACCGCCGCGACCTGGCCAACGACTGGAAGGTCGACGTCTCCCTGAACCACGGTCGCAGCGAGCTGGATTTCCACGAGAAGAACACGATCAACGTCAGCTACTGGTTCGAGCCGAAAGCGGGCGGCGGCATCTATGGCGAGTCGCCGCTGGAAGCGGACACCGGCAAGCTGAAGTTCAAGCAGACCACGTTCAACGCCGACCTGCGCGGCCCGCTGGACATCCTGGGCAACAAGATCAACTTCGCCACCGGCTTCGAATGGCGCCGCGACGGCTACGCGATCGACGCGGGCGATCCGGTCTCGTATCAGTACGGCCGCACCAACAATCCGGCCATCGTGATCAAGGACCAGACGGGCGGCGCGGCCGCATCGGGCACGCAGGGCTTCCCGGGCTACACGCCGGGCACCGCCGTCGACGATGCGCGCCACAACATCGCGCTGTACGCCGATGCCGAATACAACATCACGCCGCAACTGCTGATCGGCGCCGCCGCACGCTGGGAAAGGTACTCGGACTTCGGCAGCACGACGACCGGCAAGCTGTCGCTGCGCTATGACCCGAGCCGCCAGGTGGGCTTCCGCGGCACCTTGTCGACGGGCTTCCGCGCACCGAGCGTGCAGCAGAAGTTCTACAGCTCCGTGTCGACGAACCTGAACGGCGCCGGCGTGCTGACCGAGACGCTGACCGCGCGCGAAGGCAGCGCCGTCACCAAGGCTTTCGGCATCCCGAACCTGAAGGAAGAAACGTCGAAGAACGGCAGCGTGGGCATCATCCTGCGTCCGGCCTCGAACTTCTCGGTGACGGCCGACCTGTGGCGCATCGACATCGACAACCGCATCGTGTTCTCGTCGAACATCGCACCGGAATCGGGTGCCTGCGCGACGGCCGCCGCGTGCCCGATCAAGGCGATCCTCGATCCGCTGAAAGTCGGCCAGGCGCAGTTCTTCACGAACGCGATCGACACCGAAACGAAGGGCCTGGACATCGTCGCCGAGCACACGACCCGCTGGCCGGCCACGACCCTGGTGCTGTCCGCGCAGCTGGACTTCAACCGCACGTCGGTGACGGGCCGCCATTCGGATTCGCCGGTTCTGACGGGCGCCCAGTTGTTCGACGACTCGCAGGTGACCCTGATCGAACGGGGCCAGCCGCGCCAGCACCACGTGCTGGCGGCCGACCTGACCCACGGCCAGTGGAACGGCAACATCCGTGCGAACTGGTACGGCGAAGTGCAAGGCCAGGGCTTCACGGCCCCGTTCGTGCAGACCTGGGACGGCAAGTGGATCGTGGACGCCACCGTGCGCTACAACTTCTCGAAGTCGACGAGCCTGACCATCGGCTCGAACAACATCTTCAACACGTTCCCGACCAAGTGGGATCCGGTCAAGGCATCGCCGTTCCCGCAGCTGGGCTTCACCTACTGCTGGGAGACCTGCCCGTTCGGCATCAACGGCCGTTCGTGGTCGGCACGCCTGGACGTCGCTCTCTGACGTAAAGGCGGCGAGTCCCGCGCGCAGCGCGCGCGGGACGACAACCATGTCAGTACGGCCCGCGGATGAAGTCGCGCACGTGGGCGCGGTACACGCCGGCGAGCTTCTCGTGGAGTTCGGCCGGCAGCGGCGACACGCCCGCCGCATCCACGTTCGCCCGCACCTGGTCCGGACGGCTCGCGCCCGGGATCACCACCGACACCTGCGGGTGATCGAGGATCCAGCGCAGCGCCATCTGCGCCATCGTCATCCCGGCCGGCACCAGCGCCGCCACCTGCTCCGTGGCCGCGATGCCCCGCTCTAGCTCGAGGCCCGCGAACGTCTCGCCCACGTTGAACATGGCGCCGTCGCGGTTGAAATTGCGGTGGTCGTCGTCGCGGAACGTCGTGGCGCGCGTGATCTTCCCGCCCAGCAGGCCGCTCGCGAGCGGCAGGCGCACGATGATGCCGACGTTCTTCTCCGCGGCGCGCGGGAACAGTTCCTCGGCCGGCTTCTGGCGGAAGATGTTGAAGATGACCTGCAGCGACGCCAGGCCGTCCTGCGCCAGGCAGATCAGGCCTTCCTCGACGGACTCCACGCTCGCGCCCCAGCGCTTGATGAGGCCCTCCTGCTGCAGCTCGCGCAGCCAGTCGAACACGTGGCCCTGGCGCATCACGTCGGTCGGTACGCAATGCAGCTGCGTGAGGTCCAGCGCATCCACTTGCAGGCGCTCGAGCGAACGCTGGGTCGCCTCGCGCAGCGATTCCCGCGTATAGCCGTCCGGGTAGATGCCGGCGCGGCCCAGCTTCGTGGCCACGACGATATCGCTATCATTCCGGCCCGCGAGGAAGCGGCCGATCGAGCGCTCACTGGCGCCGTCGCCGTACACGTCGGCCGTGTCGATGAAGCGCACGCCCGCGTCTACGGCCGTCTGCAGCGTCCGCTGCGCGATGTCGTCGTTCCAGTCGTTGCTCCAGCCGCCGCCCAGCTGCCAGCAGCCCAGGCCGATCTCGGGTACCGTCAGGCCATCGGGGCCCAGTTGTCGTCGTTGCATGGTCTTCCTCGCTCGTTGTTGATTGGTGCGCTACTCTACTCCATCCAGCGGCAGCGCCATCAGGATCTCGTCGTAACAGACGCCGCCCACGCACAGCGCGCGCGGTTCGCGGCCGTAGACTGTAAAACCCAGCGATTCGTACAGGGCGAGCGCGCGCGGATTGTCGGCATTCACAGCCAGGTGGATCTGCAGCACGCCCTGCGCCCGCGCATGCGCGCACGCGGCGTCCAGCAGGCGGCGCGCGAGACCGCCGCGCCGATGCGCCGGGTGCACGTACACGCCCCACACCAACGCCTTGTGCGCTACCTGCGCCAGCGGCTCGCGCCGCACGCCGGCGATCGCGATGAGGTCATGCCCCGCGAACGCGCCGAACACGGCCTGGAACGCCGTCGGCGCGATGCGCGCCCGCACCTCGGCGGGCGTGCGCCGCGCCTCTTCGTCGCGGGTCGGCCAGATCGCCAGCGGCGACTCGACGGTCGCATGCATGCGCAGTTGCCGGAACGCGACCCAGTCCTCTTCCTGCAGCAGGCGGATGTCGAGGCTCATAACGGCACCGGCGGTTCGGCATCGGCGAGACGGCGGCGCGCCGCCAGGCCCGCGCTCGTCGCGGCGCCGATCGACGACGCCACGATCAGGGCGATGGCGAGCCATTGCAACACGTCGAGATGCTCGCCCAGCAGCACGAGCCCCATCAGCGCGCCGATCGCCGGCTCCGCGCTGAGCAGGGTGCTGAACGTGTTGGCCGGCAGACGGCGCAACGCGACCATCTCGAGCGAGTACGGGATCGCGCTTGACAGCACGGCGACGGCCACCCCCAACATCAGCACGGACGGGGCCAAGAGCGCCGCGCCGGCGTGCGCGATCCCGACCGGGGCCGCGATCAGGGCGCCCAGCGCCGTGCCCCAGCTGGACGCGGCCGGACCGTAGGCGGCGCTGGCGCGCTTGCCGGCGAGGATGTACACGGCCCAGCAGGCGCCCGCGACGAGCGCGAACGCGATGCCGCGCCAGTCGACGGCCGGCGCATCGCCACGCAGGGGCAGCAGCAGCGCGAGGCCCGCGCACGCGAGCGCGATCCAGGCGAAGTCCAGGCGCCTGCGCGATGTCACCACGGCCACGACGAGCGGCCCCGTGAACTCGACGGCGATGGCGATCCCCAGCGGCACGTAGGCCAGCGCCGTATAAAAACTCAGGTTCATGGCGCCCAGCGACAGGCCGTATTGCAGCAGCGCCCGCCCGTCGCCACGCAGGCCGACGCGCCACGGCCGGAACACGACGGCGAGGATCACGGCGGCGAAGGTCAGGCGCATCGCGGTGGCGCCGGCCGCGCCGACGGCGGGGAACAAATGCTTGGCGAGCGATGCGCCCGTCGTCAGGGAGACGAGGGACACCAGCAGGGCTGCGTAGGGGACGACGGACGAACGCGTGGAAGAGGACATCGGAAGCGGCGTGAAGCGAAACCTGTAACGATATCATCAATCCGGCGTGGCCTCGGGACCGTGTTCTTTTTCTGGATCGTAATCAGGTGTAACAGCCTGTAAATCGTTCGGCGCGCGCCGCTGGAATCCGTATAGTTAGCAGGTGAGGAGAACCGCCATGAAAAAGCTCGCCATCATCGCTATCGGCGCCGCCGCCCTGTCCGGCTGCGCCACCTATTATCCGGCGCCGGCCAACTACGGCACGCGCGCCTATGCGCAACCCGACGCCAACGGCTGGCAGGTCGTCTCGGTGACGCCGGTCGCGCCCGGCACCGGTGCCGCTGCCGCCGCGTCGGGCGATGCCGGCCGCGTGACCTATGCGCCGGCCCCCACCGTCGTCACCCAGCCGGTGTACGTGGCGCCGCCGGTCTATGCGCCCGCGCCGATCTACGCGCCTGCTCCCGTGTATGCCGATCCGCTGTGGTATCCGCCGATCTCGATCGGCCTCGGCTTCAGCTGGAGCCACTGGAGCGGCGGCCACCGCGGCGGCTGGGGCCATCGCGGCGGGTGGCGCGGCCACCGCTGACACGGCACCCACGACTGCCTGAAAAGCTGCGTTTCGACGCAGCTTTTTTTTGCGCCTAGCCGTCCTGCCTGACGCTTTCCTTACGCGTTTGCATGAATGCCGCATGTTGCATCGCGTCACATCAATCGATTGCTGTTGTCTGATTGCCATTCTACAATCGGCTCACGATGGGCCCGGCACTGGTCCGCGGTGCCCCGCGTAAAACGAGAATACGACTACGGAGACGGCAATGAATTTCAAAGTGAAAGCATTGGTTGCAGGGGTAGTGTTGGGTTTTTCGATGTCGGGCATGGCGGCGGAGCCGATCAAGATCGGCGTGTCCGGTCCGTTCACGGGCGGGTCGGCGCCGATGGGCGTGTCGATGCGCGACGGCGTCCGTCTCGCCGTCAATGAAATCAATGCCAAGGGCGGTGTGCTGGGCCGCAAGATCGAACTGGTCGAACGCGACGACGAAGCGAAGAACGAACGCGGCGTGCAGGTCGCGCAGGAGCTCATCAACAAGGAGCGCGTCGTCGCCACGGTCGGCTACATCAACACGGGCGTCGCCCTCGCCTCGCAGCGCTTCTACCAGCAGGCGAAGATCCCCGTGATGAACAACGTGGCCACCGGCTCCATCGTCACGAAGCAGTTCGCGACCCAGCCGGAAAACTACATCTTCCGCAATTCCGCGAGCGACACCATCCAGTCCGCGATGATCGTCGAGGAAGCGATCGCGCGCCGCGGCTTCAAGAAGCCCGCGATCCTCGCCGACTCCACCAACTACGGCCAGCTGGGCCGCGAAGACCTCGAGAAGGTGCTCGACAAGAAAGGCGTGAAGCCGGTCGCCGTCGAGAAGTACAACATCGGCGACGTCGACATGACGGCGCAGCTGCTGCGCGCGAAGCAGGCCGGCGCCGACGTCGTGCTCACGTACGGCATCGGCCCCGAGCTGGCGCAGATCGCCAACGGCATGCAGAAGCTGGGCTGGAAGGTGCCCATCGTCGGCAGCTGGACGCTCGCGATGGCCAACTTCATCGACAACGCGGGCAAGAACGGCGACGGCACCCGCATGCCGCAGACCTTCATCCAGAATCCGGACACGCCCAAGCGCAAGGCCTTCATCGACGCGTACATCAAGGCCTACAACCCGCCGGGCGGCCGCATGCCGTCGGCCGTGTCGGCCGCGCAGGGCTACGACTCCGTGTACCTGCTGGCCGCCGCCATCCAGCAGGCCGGCAGCACGGAAGGACCGAAGATCGCCGCCGCGCTGGAAGACCTCAAGACGCCGGTGGAAGGGGTCGTCACCACCTACAACAAGCCGTACACGCATACGGACCACGAGGCCATCAACTTCGAGAACACCAAGTTCGGCGAAGTGAAGGACGGGCGCGTGGTGCAGGCCAAGTAGTCTGAACCGTCGTTCCCGCGCAGACGGGAACCCAAGTTGCGCGCGTCTCGACAGCGCCAGCAAAATTGGGTCCCCGCCTTCGCGGGGACGACGTCGGTTTATGTCCGCGTACGTGTTCATGCCGTAGGTGTTTGTCAGCGTCCCGCCCTCCCGGAGGAACCATGGAGATCCTGCTCCAACTCGTCGTGTCCGGCATCGCGCTCGGCATGATCTATGCCGTCATCGCGTTCGGCTACCAGCTCACGTTCGCCACGTCCGGCACCCTCAACTTCGGCCAGGGCGAGGCGCTGATGCTCGGCGCCCTCGTCGGCCTGTCGCTCGTCGGCACCATCCACGGCGGACCCTATCTCGGCTACTGGCTGATGATTCCGATCGTCGTCGTGTTCGGCGCGCTGCAGGGCGTGTTCGTCGAATGGATCGCCGTGCGGCCCGCCATCCGCATCAAGTCGGAATTCGGCTGGATCATGTCCACCATCGCCCTCGCCATCATCTTCAAGAACGTGGCCGAGAACATCTGGGGCAAGGACGTGCTGCCGTTCCCCTCGCCACTGTCGTCGGAACCGTTCACCGTGCTGGGCGCGAACGTGCAGCCGATGCAGGTGGCCGTCATCATCGGCGCGCTCGCCATCATGTTCGCCGTCGAGATCTTCAACCGCAAGTCCATCTACGGCAAGGCCGTCGTCGCCACCGCGAACGACCGCGACGCCGCGGGCCTCATGGGCATCAACACCGGCATGGTCATCACGTTCTCGTACGCGCTGTCGTCCGCGACGGCCGCCTTCGCGGGCGCCCTCATCGCGCCGCTGACGCTCACGAGCGCCACGATGGGCGCGTCGCTGGGCCTGAAGGCGTTCGCCGTCGCGATCATCGGCGGGCTGACGTCGGGCATGGGCGCCATCGTCGGCGGCATCATCCTCGGCATCGCGGAGACGGCGACCGGTTTCTACCTGTCGACCGGCTACAAGGAAGTGCCGGGCCTTGTCCTGCTGCTGCTCGTGCTGGCCGTGAAGCCGTCCGGCCTGTTCGGCAAGGCCGCCATCAAGAAGGTATGACGATGAACAAGCTGACCTGGAGCGGCGCGATCGCGGGCATCGCGCTGCTGGCCGCATTCCCCGTCATGGTCGGGAACCCGTACTACATCCACCTCGTCGAGACGATCCTGATCTATGCGATCCTGCTGTTCGGCCTCGACATCGTCGTCGGCTACACCGGCCAGGTGTCGCTCGGCCATGCCGGTCTGTTCGGCGTGGGCTCGTACGTGACGGGCGTGCTCGTGATGAAGCTGGGCGCCGCGTGGTGGCTCACGCTCCCCGCCAGCATCGCGGGCGCCGCGCTGTTCGGCGCCATCCTCGCCCTCCCCGCCCTGCGGGTGACGGGGCCGTATCTCGCGATGGTGACACTCGCCTTCGGCACCATCGTGCAGATCCTCATCAACGAGATGACCTTCCTCACCGAAGGCCCGATGGGCATCATGCTGACGAAGCCGAGCGTCGCCGGCCACGAGCTGACGGAAGTCGAGTACTACTATGCCGTGGCCGCGCTGATGATCGTGTCGCTGCTGCTCGTGCACCGGCTGCTGAAATCGCACATCGGCCGCGCGTTCGAGGCGCTGCGCGACAGTCCCATCGCGTCCGACTGCATGGGCGTCTCGGTGTACCGCTATAAAGTCTATGCGTTCGTGATCAGCGCCGGCTTCGCGGGCCTGGCGGGCAGCCTGTACGCGTACTCCGAACAATACATCTCGCCCAACACGTACAACTTCGAGCTGACGATCCTGTTCCTGCTGGCCGTGATCATGGGCGGCCGCAAGACGAGAAGCGGCGCGCTGATCGGCGCCGTGATCGTCGTGATGCTGCCCAGCCTCCTGTCCGACATCGACCTGTTCCGCCGCATCGCCGTCGCCGCGGCCATTCTCGCCGTCGTCGGCGCGGGCCTGCTGCTGGCGCGCCGCAAGACGACCGTGCGCCGCGTTGGAGTCCCTGTCGTGGCCACGCTCGCGCTGGCCGTCGTCTCCTACAAGCTGCAAAGCATGGTCGACTGGCGCCTCACGATCTTCGGCCTCATGACGCTGTTCGTCGTCTACTACCTGCAGGACGGCATCATGGGCTTCCTGCGCGGCCTGCTGGGCCGCGGGCGCCAGCATGCGCGCGCACTGGCCGACCACGGCGCAGACCCGTTCGCGGGCGTGCCGCAAGCGGAAGGTGCCGCCGGCGACCTGCTGAAAGTCGACCAGGTGCTGATGCAGTTCGGCGGCCTGAAGGCGCTGAACCAGGTCGACCTGACTGTTGCGCGCGGCACCGTGCACGGCCTGATCGGGCCGAACGGCTCGGGCAAGAGCACGATGATGAACGTCCTGACGGGCATCTATAAACCGACGGCCGGCCAGGTCTTTTTTGCGGGCAGCGGCATCACGGGCCGCACGCCGGCGCAGATCGCATTGGGCGGCATCGCGCGGACGTTCCAGAACGTGCAGCTGTTCGGCGAGATGACGGCGACGGAAAACATCCTCGTCGGCCTGCACCACAGCTTCCGCTCGAACGTGTTCGACGCGATGCTGCACACGCCGCGCC
>Ga0187844_10001100_pt1 | contig 20975 bp, 15 predicted proteins | sample SpaLakP09_SKY_50_FD_134517 | JGI IMG/M metagenome (GOLD analysis project Ga0187844, IMG submission 134517) | Oligotrophic lake water microbial communities from Sparkling Lake, Wisconsin, USA - SP09_SKY_50 | ecosystem: Environmental > Aquatic > Freshwater > Lake | place: USA: Sparkling Lake...
GGATGTCCACATACTGCATCTGCCCCGCATTGATCTGGCGGCGCACCGTGGGGTCGGACTGGTAGGGCAGGCGCATCTCGATGCCGTCCACCTGGGCCAGCGCGCCGTCCAATTCGGGTGCGGTGCTGGCCCCCGTCCACAGCCCGATCTTGAAGCCATGGCCCTGCGCGTTCAGGCTCTCGATGCGGCGCGCCAGCGCGCCCGGCACGGCCTTGGGGTAGCCCGCGCCGGTAAAGCCGCTCATGCCCACATGGGCGCCGGCAGGGATCAGGGCGGCCGCTTCGTCGGCAGACATCGTGCGGGAGAGAAAGTCGGGGTACAGCACCCGATCGGCCAGGGACATGAACAAACTCCGCAAAAGAAAAAGGCCACCCGCCCGGTGAGCGGATGGCCCTGTGGACAAAACCCAGGATGCTAGCGGTCGTTGCTTACAAAATCAGGGTTAACCCTTACAAAATTCATCGGCCTTTGCGGTTGAGCAAGGCATACAGCAGGATCGCGCCAAACGTGGCCGTGCCAATGCCGCCCAGCGCAAACTGGCCGAACTTGAGCGTGAAGTCGCCCGTGCCCAAGATGAGGGTGATGGCCGCCACGATCAGGTTCTTGTTCTGCGAAAAATCCACCTTGTTGTCCACCCAGATCTTGGCGCCCGCCACCGCGATCAGGCCAAACACCACGATGGACACACCACCCATCACCGGCAGTGGAATCGTCTGGATCAGCGCGCCGAACTTGGGGCTGAAGCCCAGCACCAGCGCAAACACGCCTGCCAGCAAGAACACGGCGGTGGAGTAAATCTTGGTGGCCGCCATCACACCGATGTTCTCGGCATAGGTCGTCACGCCCGTGCCGCCTGCAGCGCCGCTCACCATGGTCGCCACGCCGTCGCCAATGAACGCGCGGCCCATGTAGCGGTCCAGGTCCTGGCCCGTCATGGCCGTCACGGCCTTGATATGGCCCAGGTTCTCGGCCACCAGGATGATGGCCACGGGCGCAATCAGCAGCATGGCGTTGGCCTCGAACACCGGCGCGGCAAAGTTGGGCAAACCAAACCAGGCAGCGTTGGCCAGCGCGGACAGGTCCATTGGCTTGCCCAGGCCCAGGCCGTTGGTCAGCACCGCGTAGATGATGCTCGCCACAATCAGCCCCACCAGAATCAGCAGGCGCTGCACCATGCCCCGCGTGAGCACCGCCACCAGGCCCACGCTCACAAAGGTCACCACCTGCATCCAGCTGTCAAAGTTGCTGGCGGCCATGTTCTTGATGGGGATGCCCGCCAGGTTCAGGCCGATCACCGCCACCACCGAGCCCGTCACCACGGGCGGCATGAAGCGCTCGATCCAGCCCGTGCCGACGGCCTGCACCAGCGCGCCGATCAGCGTGTAGAGCAAACCACAAGCGATGATGCCGCCCAGCGCCACGGCAATGTTGGCATTGGGGCCCTGGCCCGCATAGCCCGTGGCCGCAATCACCACGCCGATGAACGCAAAGCTCGACCCCAGGTAGCTGGGCACCTTGCCGCCGGTGATCAGGAAGAAGATCAGCGTGCCCACGCCGCTCATCAAAATCGCCACGTTCGGGTCAAAGCCCATCAGGATGGGCGCCAGCACCGTGGCGCCAAACATCGCAATCACGTGCTGCACCCCCATCACCGCCGTCTGCGGCCAGGGCAGCCGCTCATCGGGCCCAATCACCCCGCCTTGTTGCAGCACCTCGGCGCTTTTTGCGCGCCAGTTCATGAATCCCATCTTGTTGGTTCCTTGTTGTTGAGGCGCGAATGCTAGTGGATGGGCATGGCGTTGCCGTGAACCTGCGCGTCATTCGCCCGGCGCCCGCCCGCCTTGCGCCGGGTTAGCATTTGGGCCAACCCCCGCTCTGCCGCCTACAGGCACCGCCACCATGCACCCTCTGCCGTCCTGCCCCTCCTGCCGCCAGCCCATGGAGGTACACCGTTTCACCAGCAACCAGGGGCACTCGCTGGAGCTGGACATCTGTTTTGCCTGCCAGGGCCTGTGGTTTGACCGGCACGAAAACCTCAAGCTCGCGCCTCAGTCGGTGGTCGAGCTGTTCCGCCTGCTGCACGAACACCGCACCGACCAGCACCAGCCCCTGGCAGAGCGCATGGCCTGCCCGCGCTGCAACACCAGCCTGGCCAAGGGCTTCGACGTGGTGCGCAGCGGCCGCTACATGATTTACCGCTGCGGGCGCCTGCATGGCCGCTTCAGCACCTTCTCGTCCTTCATGGTCGAAAAAGGCTTTGTGCGCCACATGACGCGCCCCGAGATCGACGACCTGGCGAAACGCGTGGGCGCCATCTACTGCACCAGCTGCGGCGCCCCCGTGGACATCCGCAAGGACCACGCCTGCCCCTACTGCCGCGCCGCGTTCTCCCTCATCGACCCCGACGCCGTGGTGCGCGCCATGGAGGGTTACGCCAAGGCCAGCACCGAGCGCACCACCCACGCCACGCCCTCGGTGGACATCGGCGACGCCCTGGTGGCCCTGGAGCGCGACCGCAGCCGCGCCGAGCGCGAGCGACAAAAGCGCGCGTTCACCAGCAGCAGCGACGCTGCCGACAGCTCATTCACGGGCGACCTGGTGGCGGCGGGCGTGGCGCTGGTGTGGGCGTTGGTGAAGGACTAGTGGGCACCAGGGCCTGGCATACACGCCGGGACCGGTCAGCGTCCGGGCGTGTGAGGATGAAGGCGCTGGCGGCCTCACAGCCGCGCTGGCCTTGCTGGGTTTGGAGCCAAATTGGGCGTTTCCGCTCTATGGATAAGCGCTGATAGCTATCAATTTGGAAGTCTTGGGCAGCTGCAAGCCCGCACATGCGGGGCGGCCTGCACTTCAGCTTGCATCCTCCGCTTCGGGATGCGACCGCTACCTTCACGTCTCTGACACGTTCCGGCGGCGCGGATCGTCAACAAATGTCATGCCTCCTTCTCACAGGTGTTGGGCAGCGGTATCTTTCAACCCGCACTTCCCGACCCGTTGCAGGCCGCCAAGAAACGACATGGCGCTGCATGGGGTTCAGCCCATTGGCGCAAAGGGGAGTCTCAAAGACACATCCACACATTCATCCCAATCAACCCAGCAGCAGCATGACCGTCGAACACAGAAGAAGCGCGGAGCGGCGCAGCGGCAAAGATCGCCGCCAGATCGACAACGGCCCTCCCACCAACTATGAGCGTCGCCGCGCAATCGAAGCGAGGCAGCCAGAGCTGATAGAGGTGCATATGAGCGAGGACGAGATCCGCGCGCTGGGGTTTGTGTTTGAACAAACCACGGCTTCAGCGAACGGCTGAGGCCGCGACACCCTGTTGTGTCATGGCACAGTGCGCGCGCGGTCAAGCGCAAGGCCTCGCAGTGCAGCGCGGGGTGAGCAGCGCCTCGGTGGACATCGGCGACGCCCTGGTGGCCCTGGTGTGGGCGTTGGTGAAGGACTAGCGGGCTGCCCCGTCAGTCGCTAAGCACTGGCGAGCCACAATGTGTTGACATACCGCAGCGCGTGCTGCGGCCATTCGCCGCTTTGTGTGGTGGAGCGATCAGAATGGCAGGGCAAGCCGTTCAAAGGCCCGGATCCCGGGCCTCCCGCATCCCACCCCACCGTGGCGCCTGCTGCCACAGGAGGAGCGCCCGTGCCGCAGACCCCCGCCCGACGCCGTGTTCGACCGCCGCGCAGCCCCGTGCTGCATGCGGCCCCGGCCAGCCGCCCTCCTGCCAATAACCTGCTGCAGCGCGCCCACCTGCACCCGGTGCCCAGCACCCTGCTGATCCCGCTGGTGGCGCGGGCGCGGGGGGCGCGCTACTTTCCGTGGCTGGACTGCCGCGATGCCGTGGCGGGCGAGTTGTTGCAGCGCCTGGGCGCCGATGTGGATGCGCTGCTGGACGACCTGCCCACGGTGTTCCAGGTGCTGTGGCGCACCGGGGCTGTCAAGGCGGCGGGGCGTGCCTTTTTTGCGGCGCACCCGCAGGGCCTGGGGGCCAACCTGGGGTGTGGGCTCACGCAGCATTTCCAGTGGCTGGATGCGGGCGCCAACCAGTGGCTGGATGCCGACCTGCCCGAGGTGATGGCACTGCGCTGCCCGTTGCTCCCGGCGTGGGGTCCGCGCGCGCGGCAGGCTGAGGTGGACCTCACCCAGCCCGGCTGGTGGCAGCGCCTGGGGCTGCCATCGCGCAGCAGCGCGCAGCCGGTGCTGCTGGTGTGCGAGGGCGTGCTGATGTACCTGCAGCCCGCGCAGGTGCAGGCCGTGCTGGCCGAGTTTGCGCAGTGTGCGCCCCCGGGCTCGCGCATGGTGCTGTATGTACTGACGCGCCAGGCCGTGGGCCGTGCGGCCCGCAACCGCAGCGTGGGGCCCACGGGGGCCGAGTTCTGCTGGGGCGTGGGCCGCATGGCCGAGCTGGCTGCCGTGCACCCGCGCCTGCGGCTGCTGCGCGAACAGAGCGTGGCCGAGGCTTACGGTTGGGCTGGGCTCGGTTTAGATGCGCTGTGGCAGCACTGGCTGGGGGCACCGCCGTATGGGCTGGCTACGCTGGGGGTAGGGGATGGCTCCCCCTGAGCCGCAGTAGCTAGTTTTTTCGCAATTCTGCCAACCGCCCGGGCGCCAGCACGCGCATCCACGCGGGGGCCTGGCCCGTGAGCTGCCCCACGATGGCCTTCTGCAGCGGCGGCAGGCGCCGCGCGCCCTGCAGCACCAGCTGGCGCAGCAGGCGCGGCACAGGGCGGGCGTCGGTGTACAGGCGCACGATGGCGTTGGTGCCCTGGTAGATGGGCCAGGCGTGGCGGTGGTGGCCCTGGGCGTATGGCGCGAGTGCGTCGGCGCTGCCAATGTCCTGCCCGCGCTGGCGGGCGCTGACCAGTGCGGCCGTGAGCCGCTCCACCCCGGCCAGACCCAGGTTGTAGCCATGGGCCGTCACGGGGTGCATGCCCACGGCGGCGTCGCCCAGCAGCGCGCAGCGGTGGCCCGCAAAGCGCTGCGCATACACGGCGACCAGCGGGTAGGCATAACGTTCGCCCACCAGGGCCATGGGGCCCAGCCGGTCGCTGAACTGCGCCTGCACCTGGGAGGCAAAGGCTTCGGGGCTTTGTGCCATCAGCGCGGCGGCGTCGGCAGCACCGGCGGTGACGACCACCGAGCACAGCGCGTGCCCCTCTTGGGGGTCGTCCGGCAGGGGCAGCACGGCCAGGGTGCGGTCGTAGCCAAAACATTCGTGCGCCACGCCGCCGTGGGGCTGTGTGTGGCGCATGCGGCAGACGATGACGGTGCGGCCAAAGTCGGTCATCTGTGCGCCCAGGCCGAGCTGGCGGCGCGTGGCTGAGAAGCGGCTGTCGGCGGCCACCAGCAGCGGTGCCGTCAGGCGCTGGGGCGTGGTGTGGTCGCCGGGGGCTGTGCTGGCAGGCACACAGTCCAGTTCGGCATGGCCGGGCAGCGTGGTCACGCGGGTGACCTGGGTGCTGGTGAGCAGGCGCACGCCCGGCGTGCAAGCTGCAACGGTGTGGGCCGTGCGGCGCAGCGCGTGGTTGGGCACGATAAAGCCCAGCGTGCCGGGGGCTTCGGCTCCAGAAGCGCCACCCTGGGCGCCGCTGGTCGTGTTCAGCTGCAGCGCGCTGTGGCGGCCCAGCGGGCCGTCGTGCACCTGGGCCTCGGCGATCTGGCCCACCTCGTGGTCGGCCAGGTGGGCCCAGCTGCCCAGCCGCTGCAGCGTGGCCCTGCTGGGGTGGGTGAGGGCGATCTCGCGGCCATCGGGCGCGGGCTGGGCCAGGGCGCTGTCGCTTTGCTGCTCGACCACGGTGGCGGTGAAACCGGCCTGGGCCAGGGAGATGGCCAGCGACAGGCCCGCCGGGCCTGCGCCGACGAGGAGCACGTCGCTGTGGTGGGTGGTGGTCATGGCAGGGGGAAACCTAACGGGGCCGAACAAGAGCCCAAGCGCCTGCGATTGTGGGCGCAGCCCGTGCGGCGGGGTTTGCCCTGGGTCAAGCGGCTGTGCAGGTGATTGCTATTGAAATAGTAGCTATCAGGGCAATGCCAGTGCGCGGTAGCGGCCCAAAAACCTTCAAATTTCTGAACCCCGGGCCTGCGTTGCTCAAGGTGGGCTCGTCCCCACCGTCACCGTCGCTCAGTCCTTGGCGGCCTTGCGTGTGCCCCTGGCCGGTTTCTTTTTGGCCGTGCCTGCCTTCTTGCCGCGCAGGTGCAGCCCCCAGGTCACCAGCAGCCACAGATAGGACGCGGGGATGCTGTACGCGGCGAAGGCGGCCAGCGACAGCGGCGGTGCGGTGATGGAGCGCGGGTTGGCGATGGTCGCTAGCAGCTGGCGTGTGCCCGTGCCCACCTCGGGCGTGGTGTGCTGGCTGCCCGAACGCGCCATGAGCGCGCCCATGAAGGTGAAAAACTCCATGAGCAGCGCGCCGATCAGAAAACACGCGGCCAGGGCCAGCAGCTGCGCAAACGCCCGGCGGTTGCCCTTGGCCAGAAAAACGATGGCCGACACCAGCACCAGGGCGGGCAGCAGGAGGACCACGGCGGGCCAGGCGGACATGAGCAGGGGCATGGGAGTCGGTACCGGTATCAGCCGCGAAGCAAGAAGAGGAGACAGAAGGACGCTGGGGCGGGTGTGGCTGCGGATGATAGACGCATGCACACCGCCCCTCGACCCCACGGCGCCGGTCTACGGCTGCGGCGGCGTGGCCGGGCCCGCCATTTCGCGCAGGCGGCGGCGCAGTGCGCGGTCGCGGCGGTCCTCGGCCTCCCAGTCGGCCTTCACGCCGCGCCACAGCGCCAGCGCCATGAGCAGGATCACGGCGGTGAAGGGCAGGGCGAACACAATGGTGGCGGTCTGCACCGCCTTCACGCCCCCGGCCAGCAGCAGGCTCACGGCAATGCCCGAGATCAGCAGGCCCCAGACCACCTTGACGCGTGCGGACGGGTTCTCGTTGCCCCGGGTGCTCATCATGCCCAGCACCAGCACGGCCGAGTCGCCCGAGGTGACGAAGAACACCACCACCAGCACCGTGGCCACCCCCGACATCAGCGCACCCCAGGGCAGCGCGTGGAACAGCGAGAACAGCGCGGTGGAGACATCGGCGTTGACCGCATCCGCAATCGGCACGCCCTGCATGATCTGAAGGTGCAGCGCCGTGCCGCCAAAAACCGAGAACCACACAAACGCCGCCAGCGTGGGCGCCAGCACCGTGCCCAGGATGAATTCGCGGATGCTGCGCCCGCGCGAGACGCGTGCGATGAACAGGCCCACGAAGGGCGACCAGCTCACCCACCAGGCCCAGTAGAAAACCGTCCAGCCGCTCACCCAGCCGCTGTCGCGGAAGGGGGTCATGCGCAGGCTCATGCGCACAAACTCGCTCAGGTAGCTGCCCAGCGTGTTGGTGAAGGTGTCGATGATGACCACCGTGGGCCCCAGCGTGAACACCGCCAGCGCCAGCAGCCCCGCAATGATGAGGTTGAAGGTGGACAGCCACTTGATGCCCCGCGCCACGCCCGACACCGCCGAGGCGAGGAACAGCACCGTGGTCACCCCGATGATGCCCACCTGCCAGGCTTCATTCACCGGCACGCCCATCGTGGCGGCCAGGCCGCTGTTGATCTGTAGCGCCCCCATGCCCAGCGATGCCGCCACTCCGAACGCGGTGGCGATCACCGCAAGCACATTGACCACCGGGCCGATGCGCTGCAGCGGTGCCCAGGGCAGGGCCATCACGGCGGTGCTGACCAGCGCCGAGCCGCCTTTGCGGAACTGAAAAAACGCAATCGCCAGTGCCACGATGCTGTACACCGCCCAGGGGTGCAGCCCCCAGTGGAAGAAGCTGTAGCGCATGGCTGCGTTGGCGGCCTCGGGCGTGTGCGGCGCGATGCCTGGCGGCGGCGTGCCGTAGTGCGAGATGGGCTCGGCCACGCCCCAGAACACCAGGCCAATGCCCATGCCCGCCGCAAACAGCATGGCAAACCACGCGCCGATGGAGAACTCGGGCTCGTCGTCTTCCTGGCCCAGCTTCAGGTCGCCGTAGCGGCTGAACGCCAGGATGAGCGCCATCACCACCAGGCCCAGCACCACCCACAGGTAGAACCAGCCGAAGTTGCGCGTGATGGCCGCCAGGGCCGTGTCGAACACGTCACCGAGCGAATCCGGCGCCGCCACACCCCAGAGCACGATGGCGAGGATCAGCCCCGCCGAGATAAGAAGTTCCATGGATCACCTTTCTTCTGCTGAATCGACAAGGAGATGCGCGGCGCGTTTCTTGCTGGGCTTTGCCTGGCGCACAGCGTGCGGCATGCCGCATCGGCGCTGCAGCAGCGTGCCACCGGGCACGCTCGGCGGTCAATGCGCCTGTGGCACCTGCGCGATGCACGAATAAGGCGCATGCATGCAGGTGCCGACCGCAGCGGCTGCTGCACATCTCGGAAGGAAAGACGGGCCAGCCTGGCGGATGGCAGGCACACCCGCAGGGGTGGCTTGCCACAACGCCGCATCGCAAGGATGAAGAGAGGGCCGGGCCCGGTGCCGATGCGCGCGTGGGAACCAGCGGCGCGGCAAGGCGGGGCATTTGCGCGGCACCGTCCGTGGACGGTGCCAGAGGGTTGGCGCAAACGGGAAAAGGGCGCCAGTGTAGGCAATGGCTGCGCTACGGCACCGGCAATACCGCAGTCAAGCCAGGGGTTGTGGGTGGTGTGAGGGCGCAGGGAATGCGTTGGCGGGCGTCTGTGCATGTGCTGGTGCAAGCGCTGGCACAGCCACAAAGTCCGCCACCGCCTGCAGCACCTCGGCCTGCTGCAGGATCTTGCGGTGGCCCAGCCCCTCGGTGGCCAGCAGTGTGGCGCCGGGGATGTGGTCGCGGTAGGCCTCGCCGTCGGCAAAGCGGTTGATGCGGTCGCCCCGGTCGTGCACCACCAGCGTGGGCAAGGTGATGCGCGGGCCCACGGCCGGGGGCTCGAACTGGCGCATCAGGATGCCTTCGCGCGCCTCGATGCGCCGCTGCATGGCCGCGCGGGTGCGCTCGGTCAGGCCAAACACCTGCGCGAACAGGCGCGTGTACTCGTGCGGCGAAGCGGGCGGCGCCAGCAGCACCAGCCGCCCGGTGGCCAGGCCCCGGCTGGCTGCGTGGGCCGCAGCGTTGGCCGCGAGCGAATGGGCCACCACGGCATGGGGCGCCGCGTCCTGCGCGTGCAGGCGGGCGGTGGTGTATTCGATGGCGCGGGCGAACTGCGGCAGGTTGCTCACGCGGCCTCGGCTGCCGCCGTGGGCGGGCATATCCACCAGCACCGGGCGCAGGCCGCTCGCGGTCAGGGCATCGGCCAGCGGCAGCATCTGGCGCGCATGGCCGCCCCAGCCGTGCAGCAGCAGCACCGTGGGGCCGTGCGGCTGGGCCTGGGGCAGGTAGAGCGTGATCTCGGCATCTTCAAACGCCAGGCGCTCGGTGCGCCATGGGCCAGGTGGCACGGCATGGCGGCCGGGTTTGCGCAGGGGCAGGGGCGTGCCAAACAGGCGCGAGGCCACGCGCACAGCCAGTGCGGGCCACAGGCGCTCGGTGGTGCCCAGCGCCAGGCGCAGCAGGCGCATGCCGGGGTGTTCGCCGTAGTAGCCAGCGGTGGCCTGCAGCGCGGAGGGGGAGGAGGCGTTCATGGTGGGGCTCCTGAAGAAATGGAATGGGGCGGGCGCGGTGGGTGGCTCAGTAAAAAACCCAGTCCCGGTTGCTGCGCGGGAGGCTGGTGAGGGTGCTGCGCAGCGCCCGGATGGCGCCGACTGCGGCCGCAATGGCGGCAATGCCCAGGATGATCAACATGGTGTTTCCTTTCTTCGCACGGTTGTGCGAAATTGGGGTATAAAAAAATAAGAGGTCTCCATGGCACGCCACTGCGCATCAGGCGGGGGAGGGGAGGTAACTCTTGACGAGGCGCGCCCAGGACGCCTCGGTGCGCTGCGCCGCCTGCGGATCGCGCAGGAAGCGAACGTCGTGCAACAGGCCCATGATCAGGGAATACATCTCGGCCACCAGCTGGTCGGGCGGCGTGTCGGGGGGCAGGTGCCCGGCCTCGATGGCCTGCAGCACCGTGCGGCGCAAAGCGGCGCGCCAGCGGGTGATTTCGGAATGCAGCAGGTCGCGCAGCTCGCCCTCGCGGTCGTCCAGCTCGAAGGCGCCTGCGGTGTAGATGCAGCCGGTGAAGGCCTCCACATCGCGCGTGCGGGCAATCCAGCGGCGCATGATCTCCTGCAGCCACGGCAGGCCCTTGGGGTGCTGCATGGCAGGCACAAACACATCGGCCAGAAAGCGGCGGCCAAACTCCTCGATCACCGCCTTCTGCAGCGCCTCGCGCGAGCCGGCACGCGAGAACACGCCGCTCTTGGACAGGCCCACGCGGTCGGCCACGGCCTGCAGCGTGATCGATTCCAGCCCCTCGGCCGCAGCCAGGTCCAGCGCCGCGCCGACGATGGCGGCACGGGTGAGTTCTGCTTTCTGGGTCTTGGCATCCATGGGGCGGAATTTAGCACGAATGTGCGAAATATGCATTTCACCCTGCTGTCAACCGGGTGACGGGGGTGGCTGGCCTGCACCCCGTGCCACTGGTACGCTGCGTCGCCATGGAGACAACACACCAAACCCCGCCCTACATCCCCCAGATCCGCCTGTACCAGAACTGGCTGCGCGACCAGCGCGGACTGCAGTTCGACAGCTACGACGCGCTGTGGCGCTGGTCCACCACCGAGCTGGATGCGTTCTGGCAAAGCGTGTGGGACTACTTCCAGATCGAATCGCCCACGCCCCACACCGCCGTGCTGGGCAAGAACACCATGCCCGGTGCGTTGTGGTTTCCTGGCGCTCAGGTCAACTACGCGCGCCAGGCGCTGCGGCATGTGGATGCGGCGCACGCCGCAGGCCTGCCCGCCATCATCAGCCGCAACGAAAAAGGACAGCACCGCGAGCTGAGCTGGCCCGCGCTGCGCCGCCAGGTCGCGTCGCTGGCGCTGCACCTCAAGGCGCAGGGGGTTGAGCCCGGTGACCGCGTGGCCGCCTACCTGCCCAACGTGCCCGAGGCGATGGTCGCCTTCCTGGCCACGGTGAGCATTGGCGGCGTGTGGAGCATCTGCGCGCCTGACATGGGCACGCACGCCGTGCTCGACCGCTTCCGGCAGATCGAGCCCAAGGTACTGATCGGCGTGGACGGTGTGAGCTACGGTGGCCGCGACCACGACCGCACCGGCGTGCTGGCCGAGTTGCGCGCGGCATTGCCCAGCCTGCGGCACACCGTACTGCTGGGCAACCTCGATGCTTCTGTTTCGATAGCTGGTTGGGCAAGCTGGACGGGCGCAACGGCCCGAAATGACGCTGAAACCACGGCCTTCGAGCCGATGTGGCTGCCGTTTGACCACCCGCTATGGATCGTCTATTCCAGCGGCACCACGGGGCTCCCGAAGCCCATCGTGCACGGCCATGGCGGCACGGTGCTGGTGGCGCTACAGCTCAAGGTGCTGCACAACGACATCGGCTGCAGCTACGAGGCCAACAGCTGGGGCGAGCGCTACCACTGGTACAGCTCCACCGGCTGGGTGATGTGGAACGCGCAGCTCAGCGGCCTGCTCTCGGGCACCACCTGCGTGATCTACGACGGCAACCCCGGCGGGAGCAAGGAGCACCCGGACTGGGGCGTGCTGTGGCGCTTTGCGGCCGAGACGGGCGTGACCTTCTTCGGTGCGGGCGCGGCGTTTTTTGCCAACTGCATGAAGGCGGGCATCACGCTGGCCGACTTTGGCGACCTGACGCGCATCCGCGCGTTGGGCACCACCGGCTCGCCGCTGTCGCCCGAGGTGCAGCAGTGGGGCACGGCGCAGTTCGAGGCCATTGGTACGCACGATATCTGGTGGAACAACATCTCGGGCGGTACGGATTTTTGCGGCGCCTTCATCGGCGGCAACCGCGAGATGCCGCAGGTGCCCGGCGAGATGCAATGCCGCATGCTGGGTGCGGCGGTGGAGTCCTGGGACGCCGAAGGCCGCCCCGTGCAGGACGCCGTGGGCGAGCTGGTTTGCGCGCAGCCCATCCCGTCGATGCCTTTGTTCCTGTGGGGCGACAAGGACGGCAGCCGTTACCTGTCGAGCTACTTCGACATGTACCCCGCAGGCCACGGCCGCCAGCCCGGCGGTGGCGACGGCCCCGCGAGCATGGGAGCAGTCTGGCGACATGGCGACTGGCTCAAGATCGGCGCCAACGGCGGCTGCGTGATCTATGGCCGCTCTGACGCCACCATCAACCGCCACGGCCTGCGCATGGGCACGAGCGAGATTTACAGCGCGGTGGAATCACTGCCCGAAGTGCTCGACAGCCTGGTGGTGGATCTGGAATACCTGGGCCGCGAGAGCTACATGCCGCTGTTTGTGGTGCTGCGCCCGGGCTACGCGCTGGACGATGCCCTGCGCGCGCGTATCAATGGCGCCGTGCGCACGGCGCTGAGCCCGCGTTTTGTGCCCGACGACATCTTTGCCGTGGCCGAGGTGCCGCGCACGCTGAGCGGCAAGAAGCAGGAGCTGCCCATCAAGAAGCTGCTGCTGGGCCAGCCCATCGAGAAGGTGGTGAACAAGGACGCCATGGCCAACCCCGGTTGCCTGGATTGGTATGTGGCATTTGCGGCTGAGCGGGCAGCCCCCTGACGGCAGGGAGCCAGCCCCAGGCGCGTGGTGCAATGGCGCCAAGCGCCCTGGGCGCAGCGCGCGAAGCCAGGGCTATGACGGCATGAATCCGTCAAAGCGCTTGAGCACGGCGAGGGCCCGGCCATTGGCTTTGGCGGAGTAAAGCGCCTGGTCCGCCGTGCCCAGCAGGGCGCTGGCGCATTCCGAGGGACTGTGGGAGGTCTGGTCGCGCATGCCTTCGGGGGCGTGGCCCCAGTGGGCCGACAGGTTGTCGAAGCAGCCGATGCCGATGGAGACGGTCAGAAACCCCGACTTGGACGCCAGGTGCGGTATTTGCAGCTTGTCCACGTTGGCCATCAACGATGTGGCCACGGTCATGGCCCCGGCCCCGTCGGTGCCAGGAAGAATCAACGCAAACTCTTCGCCGCCATACCGTGCGGCGAGGTCGGCCGGGCGATTGGTGGAGGCCCGCAATGCGCGGGCAACGGCCACCAGCGCATCATCCCCTGCGCCGTGACCATAGGTGTCGTTGAAGCGCTTGAAATGGTCCACATCCAGCATCAGCACCGACAGGGGGGTTCGGCTGCGCTGCGTGCGCTTGCATTCGATCATGAGGGACTCATCCAGCGTGCGCCGGTTGGCGATTCCGGTGAGCGCGTCGACGGCGGAAAGCGTGCGCAGGCGGTCCATCGCCAGCTTCAGCCGCAGCTGGGTCTTGACCCGTGCGGCAACGCTGGCTGGCCGAAAGGGCTTGGCGATGAAGTCTGCGGCGCCGTTGGACAGCGTCTTTTCTTCCACACCTTCGCCGTTGTGGCTGGTGATGAAAATGGTGGGCACATGCTCCAGTGCGGGATGGCTGCGCATGGCACTCATCACATCAAAGCCCGACATGCCCGGCATGTCCGCGTCAAGCAGCACCACGTCGGGCGGCTCCTGCTGGGCCAGGCGAAACGCGTCCTCGCCGTTGAGTGCGTAGCGCACGCGGCCGATGCCTGCCAATGTCTTGGCCAGCACCTGAATGACCGTGGCGTCGTCATCGACGATCAAGATGCTGGCGCTGTTCGAGTCAATCAGATCGGGCATGGCAGGGGGCTCATTTCATAGCTCGTACGTCTTGCAAAACCCAAGGCATGGAGTGCAGCAAGCCCGTCAGCCGGATTGTGTCTCAGGAGATGCGCCATTCAGTTGTCTTCGGGCCATGCAATCGACAGGGTGCGCGCAGCGGTTGCAAAGTCCAGCGAGTGAACGGCACTGCGCAGGCTTTCCATGGTTTGCGGACCCAAAGCTGCAAGCAAATCCGGGGCCAAACTCTCGAAGCTCTGCATGGCAGCCAGGTCCTGCCGGGCCAGGAGCTGCTGCAACGCCCGAATGGAACTCATGGTGGCGGCCGATACCTTGCCCGCAGCAGGCGGCAAGGCCGCTGTGGGCTGAGGGGTCTTGTGCAGGGCGCCAGACTGGGCGAATACGGAGTCGGCTGAGGCCGTGAGCTGCCGGAGTGCGTCATTCACCGAAGCGATCAAGGCATCAACGTCGGTGGCGCCCCCGCGCAGGGCCGTTTCCAGCTCGGTCGCCAGGGCGTGCAACTGGTTGGCGGCCAGCATGCCGCTGGAGCCGCGCAGCTTGTGGACCAGTGCAGTCAGGGCGTCCCGCTCCTCGTCGCTGGGGCTGTCTGTCAACGATAGCAAGCTGCGCCCATAGTCACGCACGAAGCGCTGGAGCAGGGAGCCAAACAGACCCACATCACCTTGCATCATGCGCTGGGCATCCCGGCTGTGGATGCCTTCAACATGGGGCCAGTCGGCAGCGGGCTGCTTTCCCGCGGCCGGTTCAGCCACACCGGCCGCCACTGCGCTGCCACGCGCCCGGGTCACCTGCGAGTGCACCGTGCGCACCAGCTGTGCGGGGTCCAGTGGTTTGGTCAGAAACGCATCCATGCCCGCGGCCTTGGCCCGGCGCCGTTCTTCCTCCAGTGCGCCTGCGGTCAACGCAATGATGGGCAGTTCGGTCAAGTCCAGTTGGGCGCGAACGCGCCGTGTGGCCTCGTAGCCGTCCATGATCGGCATCTGGACGTCCATCAGCACCGCATCAAAGTGGGCGCCTGTGTCTTTCATGGCCGTCAGCGCCTGCAAGGCCTCCTGCCCATTGGTGCAGACCTCGACCGTGGCGCCCTCTCTCTGGAGCATCCGGCTTGCAACCTCCAGATTGATATCGCTGTCGTCCACCAACAGAATCCGCATGTCACTCAACCACTGGCCTTCCATGGCCTCCAGCTTGGTTGAATCCATGACCTGATCAGTCTTGCCTGTCAATTCGGCCACGCTGGCGTTCACCGCATTGAACAGGGTCGATGGGTTCACCGGCTTGGTCAGGATGCGGCTCACCACGCCAGCGTGGTCGTGGCGTGCAACTTGATCCCTTTCGTAGGCTGAGACCACCAGGGCCGCAGGCAACTCTGCGGGGCCAATGCGTTCCGCGATGGTGCTCAAAGCCTCAATGCCATCCAGATCCGGCATGCGCCAGTCCACAATCAATGCGTCTGGCAGTGGGTGGTGGGCGTCCGCCAGGTCTTGCATCTGGTGAACCAGCTCGGTACCCGAATTCAATGCCGTGGTGCGCCAGCCAAAGGCCTGGCACAGCTGCACCAGATGGGCTCGGTCCAGGTCGCTGTCGTCGACCACAACGACATTCAACTGGCCCTGGTCAGACACGGACGGCAGGGACAGCTTTTCTTCGTCCACCTCCATGAACGGAAGGCGTACCCAGAACGTGCTGCCTGCCCCCAGTGCGCTGTTCACGCCCACATCGCCCCCCATGAGCTGGCTCAGTCGCTTGACGATGGACAGGCCGAGCCCCGTGCCACCAAACCGCCGGGTGGTGGAGGCATCGGCTTGCGCGAAGGGGCTGAAGAGGTTCTCCAGTGCCTCCCCTGAAATGCCTTCTCCCGTATCCACCACCGAGAACTTCAGCCAGACCGGGTCGTCGGGCAACGTGGTGCCCGGCTCTTGCACGACTTGCAGAGACACGCTGCCCTGTGACGTGAACTTGATGGCGTTGCTGAGCAGGTTGGAGAGCACTTGCCGCAGGCGTGTCGGGTCTCCCAGCAAGGCGTCGGGCAAGGTGTCCGCCCCGTGCAGTTCCATGCCCACCCCCTTGGCGGACGCCTGGGGGGCATAGAGCTGCTGCAGCTCCTCCAGCAGCTCGCCAGGGCTGAAGGCGAGGGATTCCGTGTGCATCTCCCCGGCTTCGATCTTGGAGATGTCCAGCACATCGTTGATGACGCCCAGCAGTGACCGGCCCGCGATCTGCAGCTTGGCCAGCAGCTGCCGCTGGTCATCGTCCAGCGGCGTGTCTGCCAGCAGGTGGGCGATGCCCAGCACCGCATTCATCGGGGTGCGGATCTCGTGGCTCATGTTGGCCAGGAACATGCTCTTGGCCGCGCTAGCCGCCTCGGCTTCAGTCTTCGCGTTGCGCAGTGCCTGGTCTTGCCGGTGGCGTTCCGTCAAGTCCTGCGCAATGCCCAGATACCCGATCAGGCCGCCTTGCGCGTCGCGGACCGCGTTGACCGAGAGCTGGACCGGCAGGTGGTGCCCGTCCTTGTGGACGTAGGTCCACTCGCGGTTCTCGAAACCCCGTCTTTCGGCCTCATGCACAAACACCCGAAAGCCCTGTACGGGGTATCCGTAGCGCTGTGAAAGCTCTTGCCCATAGGCGTTGACCTCCTCGGCCAGGTGCAAGGGCGCGGGTGTGCTGACGCCAACCAGCTCTTGCGCCGAGTACCCCAGCATCTTCTCGGCACCGGTGTTGAACAGGGTGATGGTTCCCTCCAGGTCGGTGGCAATGATGGATTGCTCGGTCGCAGCGCCCAATACGCCACCGAGTGTGGCAACCACCTGCTGCAGTTGCTCCTCGGCCTCCTTCATGGCCGATATGTCCTGGTGGGTGCCGTACATCCATTCCGGCTCTCCCTGCGGCGTGCGGGTGAACACCCGCCCGCGGGACTGCACCCACACGAAGTGCCCAGCCTTGTGCCGCATGCGCACCACGCTCTGGTACTGCGGCAGCTCCCCGCGAAAGTGCTGGTCCAGCAGACCTTGCGCGATCGGAAGGTCGTCCGGGTGGCAGCGCGCCCTCCAGGTCTCAATATCCACCGGCTGCAGTTCGGCAAGCGTGTAGCCAACGATGTCTGCCCAGCGCTCATTGACGTTGATGGCACCGGTCTGAACGTTCCATTCCCAGGTGCCTACGTTGGTGCCGTCGATGATGTGCGCAAGCCGCTCTCGCTCACGGGCAAATGCCTGCCGGCTCTCCACGATGTCCGTGATGTCGTGCACGATCACGTAAAAGCCTCTGACCTCGCCGTTCATGACGTCGGGAAGGTAGTTGGCCAGCGAGTGGCGGCTTCCGAGGCCGTCAGGGCGGGGGATCGTGCGCTCGAACTGCTGCGGTTCGCCCCGCAGTGCCGCCTCGATGTAGGGGCGGTTGCGCTCGAACAGATCGGCGCCCAGCAGGTCTTGCATGCGCGTGCCAGGCAGGGCGGTTGGGTCTGCGCCAAACCAGGCGCCATAGGCCTTGTTGGCCACCCGGTTGCTCAGGTTCGTGTCCCAGTAGCCGATCATGGAGGGCACGGAATCCAGCACTGTCTGCAGATCATGGCGCGCCGTTTCCAGCTCCTGGGTGCGGTCTTTCACCTGCTGGTCCAGGCTGGCGGCCAGCTCGCGCATCGCTTGCTCGGCGCGCAGGCGCTCGCTGATGTCGCGCATGAGGCGAGCAATGCCAATGATCTCGCCCCGCGGGCCTCGAATTGCACCTGCCGTGACGGAAATGGGAGCCAGCACGCCTTCTCTGGTCAGCATGGCCGCGTCGGTGGGCAAGATCTCCGCGCCGGTGTGAACCTGGCGCACCAGTTGCGCCTCTTTTTCGCACTCGACCGCTGGTGTCATGTGCTCGATCATGGGCTTGCCCAGCGCCTCGGCGCGGGAATAGCCAAACATCCGCTCGGCAGCCCGGTTCCAGATGATGACTTGCCCATCGTTGGTCTCGCCCACGATGGCATCCGCAGAGTTCTCCACAATGGTGGCGAGCTGGGCCTGCTGGACGATGCTTTTGCGCTTGCGATCCCGGCCGAGCTGAATGGCGCCCATCAGCAGGGTTGCCAGCAGGCTGGTCAGCAGCGATACCGCAAGGACGGAGCGCGTCGACAGCAGGTGCAGGTTTTCCACAAACCCCGGCCGCTCCGACAGGTCAAAACGCCATAGCCGTCCGAACACTTCCCGCTCCAGGGTCTGGTGAAGCTGGGTCTTCTGGCTGGGGGGCGCTTTCTTGCTGTTGAACACCAGTTCCGGCTGGCCAGGGTTGGAGACGTCGGTGATGGCGAGGTCGTAATGCAGCTGCGCCATGTTGAAGTCGGCCAGCACTTCGCTCAGTGCCAGGGGCGCATAGCTCCAGCCAAAGGCGCTGGACTCGCGTGCTTCCATTGTTTCAGGCGTTGCCCCGCCGCGATAGATCGGCAGCAGGAACAGCAAGGACCGTTGGGGGTCGCCCGAGGCTTGTACCAGGGTGATGGGCCCGGTGATGGTGGCCTTGCCGGTCTGGATGGCGGAAACGGCCGCCTGCCGTCGGTTGGATTCGGACCCGATATCAAGCCCCACGGCAGCGCGATTGCGTGCCACCGGCTCGATGTATTCAATGACGAAGCGCTCGTCCTGGTGCTCTGTCAGCGTCCTGATGGAGAAGTCTGGCCTGCCTTCAGCGCGCCTTGCCTGGAGGTAGCTTTCCGTTTGCGGCCGGGGGACCCGGCGGATGAATCCAAAGCCGCGCGCACCGGGAAACTCCTCATCCACGTTCCGGGTCTCGCTGTATTGCTTGAACACGCGGTCATTGATGCCGTTTTCTCCGGCGGTGAGCACGGTGCCCCGGGCGCCGCGCAGGCCGTACTCATACAGGCGCATCCTCGCTTGCAGGCGCTCAACCACGTCCTGGGATTGCTGCTCGAACGCTACATGCGCTGCGTGGGAGTTGGAGTCCGCGTGCCACCAGGTCATCAGCCCGCTGGCAACTACGCCAACGAGCAAGGTTCCTGCGGTCCAGGCAATGGCAGGCGTCGCCGATGGAGTCAAGCGCATGGATGTAGCGGAGTTGCCGCCGATGCGGTGGCAGATCGGCGCAGGATTTATGACAGGGTTGGAGTCACGATAGCCCAACCAAGTGGATGGCCGCAATGCATAAGGTCCCTACTTGTGCATTTCGTGGCCTTGTGGAGACGCGCAGCGGGCCGCCGCGTTGTCCCGCGAGGGCAGGGGGCGCCGGCGGCGCTGCCCCTATGAGGTGGAAACATTGCTCTGCCGCTGGCACGTCAATCCAGCTTTGCGCCAGACGCCTTGATCAGTCGCTCCCACACCGGCCGCTCCTTGGCAATCGCGGCGGAGAACAGAGCGGGCGAGCTGTTCTGCACATCGAAACCCATGGCCGCAATGCGCTGCGCCACGTCGGGCAGCTGCGTGGCCTTGCGCACCTCGTCGGCAATGCGCTCCAGGATGGCGGGCGGCGTGCCAGCGGGGGCGCCAAACGCCAGCCAGCCCGCCACGCGGTAGGCCTCGTCGTTCAGGCCCTGTTCCGCCAGGCTGGGCACGTTCGGCAGGGTGCCCATGCGGCGCTCGCCGCTCACGCCAATGGCCTTGAGTTTGCCCGCCTCGATGTGGGGCTTGGCTTGCAGCGCGCTGGCAAACGCGATCTGGATCTGGCCGCCCAGCAGGTCCTGCACCATGGGCGCCTCGCCCCGGTAGGCCACGTGGCTCATGTCGGCGTTCTGCGTGAGGCTCATGTACGCCCCGGCCAGGTGCGGGTAGGCGCCCGTGCCGTACGAGCCGTAGGCCACCTTGCCCTTGTTCGCGGCCACATATTTCAGCAGCTCGGGGCCTGTGGCCACGGGCACGCTGGGGTGGGCCACCAGCACCAGCGGGGCAATCGCGATCTGGTAGATGGGCGCGATGTCCTTCTCGGGGCTGTAGGGCAGCTTGGTATAGAGGAACTGGTTGGTGAGCATGGAGTTGCTCAGGCCCAGCAGCAGCGTGTAGCCGTCGGGCGCGGCCTTGGCCACCGCGTCGGTGCCGATGATGCCGGCCGCGCCGGGCTTGTTGTCGATGACCATGGGCTGGCCCAGGCCCACGGCCATCTTCTCGGCCAGCACACGCGCCAGCACATCGGTGGCGCCGCCAGCGGCAAAGGGCACCACGATCTTGATGGGCTTGTTGGGGTAGGCCTGCGCAAATGCCGACGTGCCGGTGAGGGCAGCGGCCAGCGCAGCGGCGCCGAGCCAGGTGCGGCGGGACATCAGGGGTTGGAAGGGCATCGGTTTGTCTCCTGTCATGGTTATAGAAACGTACTCAGCGGGCTCCGCGTGCATGGTGGCGGGCCGGTGCCTGGCTGTCACGCCATGGGCTTATGGGGTCTGGGGGCTCCCTGCGGCGGGGGCGGTGGTGATGCGCACGGTGAGGGGCAGAGGCGCAAGCACTTCGCGCAGACGGTCTGCCAGTGCGTCTGCTTGCGCGCCGGGGGCCACGGTCACATGCACTGCGTTGTCGCCTTCGGGCAGTACCTGGGGACGGGGCTGGCCCGGGGCCTCGGTGGCGCACGCGCCATCCACCAGCGCCTGCACCGTGTGGCAAGCCGCGCGCTGGCGCAGCTCGGGCTTGTAGATCTTGCCCACGTTGGTCACGGGCATGGTCTCCAGCACCTGCACCCAGCGCGGGCGGGCCACGGCCTCGTCCACCCGCTCGGCGGTGAAGGCCAGCAGTTCGGCCTCGGTCACGGCCTGTGCACCGGGCACCAGCGTGGCGTAGACCACGGGCAGCTCGCCCGCATAGGCATCGGGTGCGCCCACGGCGGCAGCAAGCTGCACGGCGGGGTGGGCGCCCAGCGCGTCTTCGATGACCTTGGGGTCGATGTTGTGGCCGCTGCGGATGATGAGGTCCTTGGAGCGGCCGCTCAGGTGCAGGCGGCCCTGGTCGTCCACAAAGCCCAGGTCGCCCGTGGCCAGCCAGCCGTCGGGCGTGAACGCCTTGGCCGTGTCGGCCGCGTCCAGAAAGCCCGAGAACAGGTTGGGCGATTGGAAAAGCACCATGCCTGGCTGGCCGGGTGGCATGTAATGGTCAGACGCATTGCCGTGTGCATCCAGCGCTACCACGCGCAGCTGGGTGTACGGAAGCCGCAAACCCACCCAGCCTGCGGGCGCGTGCACGCCGGGCGGGGTGATGGTGGAAAGGCCCCCCACCTCCGTAATGCCCAGCCTTTCCTGGATGGGCAGGCCAAAAGGGCCCCCGAACCGCCCGGCCCGCCGGGGGCCC
>Ga0187844_10001103_pt1 | contig 20930 bp, 17 predicted proteins | sample SpaLakP09_SKY_50_FD_134517 | JGI IMG/M metagenome (GOLD analysis project Ga0187844, IMG submission 134517) | Oligotrophic lake water microbial communities from Sparkling Lake, Wisconsin, USA - SP09_SKY_50 | ecosystem: Environmental > Aquatic > Freshwater > Lake | place: USA: Sparkling Lake...
CTGGCCGGCGCCGGCCAGCAGCGAATCGACGTATTCGAGCAGCGGCGGCATTACGAGTTCGTAGCCGTAGGTACGGAAGGTGTCGAGCATCAGACGGCGCAGCTCTTCGATCTTGCGCGCTTCGGACGGCAGGACGTCGGCGATATTCTCGGGCAGGAGCCAGGTGGGCATGGGCAAAGCGGGTCGGGTTATTAAAAGTCGGACAACATTCGGGCAGCATGAACGCGGCTTTGCACGCGTTCGTTCCGCCGAATCGACGATTTTAACCGAAAACGCGGGTCGGTTGGCGATGAAACGATTGCCAACGTTGCCGATCTTCCACGTGAGAGAGGCCGGTGGCATGCATGGTGGGCACGGGGTGCCCACCCTACGGCAATCGAATTTCGTAGGGTGGGCTCCCCGAGCCCACCATCCGCAGCGCCGATTATTTTCCGGCGCCGGGGCCTTTGAAATACTTGAGGAACTCGGAGTTCGAGTCGAGCACGATCACGTCGTTGCGGCCCTTGAAGGTGGCCTTGTAGGCTTCCATCGAGCGATAGAACCGGTAGAACTCCGGGTTCTTGCCGAACGACTGGGCATAGATCTGCGCCGCCTGCGCATCGCCGTCTCCCTTGATCGTCTCGGCGTCGCGCTGGGCGTCGGCGAGGATCACGCTGCGCTGGCGCTCGGCGTCGGCGCGGATCGTTTCGGCCTCGGCCACGCCCGTTGCGCGCAGTTCGTTCGCCACGCGCAGGCGGTCGGCCTTCATGCGTTCATACACGGCACTGTTGACCTGGTCGATGAAGTCGATGCGCTTCAGGTGCACGTCGACGATTTCCACGCCGAGGCTCTTCGCTTCCGGGACCAGGTCGGCGCGGACCGCGTTGGCGACGTCCGTGCGCTTGCCGCCCGTCAGCACGTCGGCCAGGTTGCGTTTGCCGATCTCGGCCGTGAGCGCATTGCGCACGAGCTGGTTCAGGCGCTCGCCGCCGCGGTCGGCGTTGCTGCCGATGGCGATCACGTACTGGCGCGGATTCACGATGCGCCATTTTACGAACGCATCGACGAGCAGGTCCTTCTTTTCTGCCGTCAGGAAGCGCTCGCCGTCCGGCGTGTCGAGCGTCTGCAGGCGTTTATCGAGGAAGACGACGTTCTGGAACGGCGGCGGCGCCTTGACGTTCAGGCCCGGTTCCTGGATGACCTCGCGCAGTTCGCCGAGCGCGTAGACGACGGCGTAACGGTGCTGGTCGACAACGAACACGGACGACGACACGAGCGCCACCGCGAGGGCGGCGCCGAGCAGGCTGGCTAACAGGCGGCTCATCAGCGGCTCTCCCGTTCGCGGCCCGTGTCGCGGCTGCGCAGATCGCGCGCGCGGTGCGACTCGCCGGCCGCGGCGTCCGTTTGCGGCTGCTGCTGCGGCTGCGGCTGGGCCGGCTGCTGTTGCGGCTGTGCCTGTTGTTGCTGCGCCGGCTGGGCCGGATTCTGCTGCGGCGTCATCACCGGACCGGAATTGGCGCCGCGCGCCGCCTCGTTGGCCGTCGACTGGGCCAGCAGGCGGTCGAGCGGCAGGTAAATCGTGTTGTTGCCGGCCTTGGTGTCGATCATGACCTTGCTGGTGCTGGAAAGGATTTGCTGCATCGTCTCGATATACATACGGTCGCGGGTTACGCCCGGGGCTTTCGCATACTCGGCCACGATCTTGTCGAAGCGCGCGGCATTGCCGGTGGCCACGCTGACGGCATTGGCGCGGTACGCTTCCGCATCCTGCAGCAGGTGGGCGGCCTTGCCCTTCGCCTGCGGGATCACCTCGTCGGCAAACGCCTGCGCTTCGCTGCGCGCCCGCGCCCGCTCTTCCTGGGCCTTGCCGGCATCCTCGAACGCGGCGACGACCTGGTCGGGCGGCTGCACGGACTGCATCGTCACGCCGACGATCTCCGCGCCCATCCTGTAGCGGTCGGCCAGGCGCTGCACGGCTTCGCGGGCTTGAGCCGCCAGCTTGTCGCGGCCCGTGTACAGGACGGTGTCCATCCGGCTCTGGCCGACGAGTTCGCGCACGACGGTCTCGGCCGAGTCACGGATGGTCTCGACCTGGTCGCGGTTGTTGAACACCCACGCGACCGGGTCCTTGATCTTGTACTGCACGGAGAACTGGACGTCGACGATGTTCTCGTCGCCCGTCAGCATCAGCGCTTCGCTCGGCTGCTTGTTGCGCACGTTGGCGCGGTAGCCGATCTCGGCCGTCTGCACCTGGGCCGTGTTGACGGTCTCGTGCGACTGGAACGGCGCGGGCCAGCGCCAGTTGAAGCCGGCACCGGTCACGTGCGACAGGCGGCCGAACGTCGTCACGATGCCGACCTGCCCTTCCTGCACGATGAACGCGCCGCTGGCGAGCCAGATCAGGAGGGCGATGGCGCCGACGACGGTGGCCGTGAGGCCGATGCCGCGCGCATCCGGACGGAACGAGCCGCCGCCGTCGCCGCGCTTGCCGCCGAACAGGCGATTCAGGCGCTGGTTGAAATCGCGCCACAGCTGGTCGAGATCGGGCGGACCGTCGTTGTCGTTCTTGTTGTTATTGTTCGGGCGGCGCCCCTCGTTCGACTTGGGATCGTGGCCCCAGCGCGGATCGTTGAGCGAAAAAAGAGGCACGCCGGCCTTGCGCGTGCCGGCGTGACGACCGGTCGGCGCCAGCCGCGCGCCGATCCGTTTGATCAGAGAAACAAGCATAGACTAGTGGGGTCCGGGATGGGGAGTCGCGGGCAGCAGGTCGGCATGCGCGAAATCGGCGACCTCGCGTTCCGGCACGTCAGCGGGCGCCACGCCGGCGCCGCTGGTGGCCGCCTCGACGATCGCGTCGCGCAGCAGATCGAGTCCGGCGCCGCTCCTGGCGCTGATGAAAACGCGGCTGATCTTACCATATTCATCACGCTCGATCCCCGGCTCGAGGCCGGCCGCATCGATCTTGTTCCAGACCAGGATCTGCGGGATGTGGTCGGCGCCGATTTCGCGCAAGACCTCGTTGACCTGCTCGATCTGCTCCATCCGCACGGGCGACGCGCCGTCGACGACGTGCAGCAGGAGGTCGGCGTGGATGGTTTCTTCCAGCGTCGCGCGGAAGGCGGCGACCAGCTGGTGCGGCAGTTCGCGCACGAAGCCGACGGTATCGGACACGACCACGTTGCCGACGTCCTGGCCGAGGTACAGGCGGCGCGACGTCGTGTCGAGCGTTGCGAACAGTTGGTTCGCGACGTACACCCCGGCTTTCGTCAGGGTGTTGAAAAGGGTCGACTTGCCGGCGTTGGTATAGCCGACGAGCGACACGGAAAATGTCTGGTTGCGCCCGCGCGAACGGCGCTGGGTCTCGTGCTGCTTGCGCAGCTTGGTGAGACGGGTGCGCAGCATCTTGACGCGCTCGCCGATGAGGCGGCGGTCGGTCTCGAGCTGGGTTTCACCGGGACCGCGCAGGCCGATACCGCCCTTCTGGCGTTCCAAGTGGGTCCAGCCGCGGATCAGGCGCGTGGCCAGGTGCTGCAGCTGGGCCAGTTCGACCTGCAGCTTGCCCTCGTGGCTCTGCGCGCGCTGCGCGAAGATGTCGAGGATCAGGCTGGTACGGTCGACCACGCGCACGTTGAGCCGCCGCTCCAGGTTACGCTGCTGGGCGGGCGACAGGGCGTGGTTGAAAATGACGATCTCGACCTTGTCGGCGAGAACGGCCTGCGCGATTTCGTCGGCCTTGCCGCTGCCGACGAAATACGCAGGATCGGGACTGTTGCGCTTCGCAGTGATCGTGGTGATCGGTTCGGCCCCTGCCGAGCGCGCCAGCAGGGCCAGCTCTTCCAGGCTGGCTTTGAAGTCGCCAGCGTTGAAGTCGATACCGACCAGGGCGGCGCGCATGGTGTTGCCGGAAACGTCAGCCATCGACCTCACTCGGCGTCTTGTTCGAGGTTGAGGTTGACCGCACGGGCCGGAACGACGGTAGAGATCGCATGCTTGTACACCATCTGGGTGACGGTGTTACGCAGGAGGACGACGTACTGGTCGAAGGACTCGATGTGGCCCTGGAGCTTGATCCCGTTGACCAGGTAGATCGAGACGGGGACGTGCTCTTTGCGCAAGGCGTTGAGGAATGGGTCTTGTAACAGTTGCCCTTTGTTGCTCATGACAGCTCCGTGATGTTGTTGTCGTATAAAAATTGTGGCGGGATGCCGGATTTCAAGTGGCTGCGCCAACATTCTCAAGCTGTGAATGTTCGCCCAAGCTAACTGTAACCTGTTTTGCTCTTTTTTGTCGTACTGCTATGGTTAATCCTGGCTTAAAAACGTGCGCGGAAAACATTTATCGCAAATGGATTACGCACGTAGGGTGGGCGGCCCTCCGCCCACGCGTAACATTTGCGTCATGCCGATTTCCGCGTGGGCACGTGCTCGATGCCCCCGGCATCGAGCACCCCACCCTACTCTTTGGCGAACGGGTTTTTGCCGCTCTTCAGTTCGATACGCAGCGGCGTGCCGATGAGATCGAACGTATCGCGGAAATGCTTTTCCAGGTAACGCTTGTACGGTTCCGTGATGCCGTCCAGCGCATTGCCGTGGATGACGATGATGGGCGGGTTCTGGCCGCCCTGGTTGGCGTAGCGCATTTTCGGGCGCGTGCTGCCCTTGCGCTTCGGTTCCTGCTTCTCGACGGCTTCCTGCAGCGCGCGCGTGAGGCGCGGCGTGGACAGTTTCGCGGTCGCCGCGGCGTACGCCGTGTCGATCGCCTTCATCAGGTGGTTGATGCCCGTGCCCTTCAGCGCCGAGATGAATTTCGTCTCCGCGAAGTCGAGGAAGTTCAGCTTGCGGTCGATGTCGTTTTTCACCTGGTCGCGCACGTCGGACGTCAGGCCGTCCCACTTGTTGACGGCGACGACGAGCGCGCGGCCCGTCTCCAGGATGAAGCCGGCGATGTGCGCATCCTGCTCCGAGATGTCCTGCTGCGCGTCCAGCATCAGCACGACGACGTTCGCTTCCGAGATCGACTGCAGCGTCTTCACGACCGAGAATTTTTCGATCGCCTCGAACACCTTGCCGCGGCGGCGGATGCCGGCCGTGTCGATCAGCGTGTAATGCTTGCCGCCCTTTTCGAACGGGACCTCGATCGAATCGCGCGTGGTGCCCGGCATGTCGAACGCGATCACGCGCTGCTCGCCGACCAGCGTGTTGATCAGGGTGGACTTGCCGACGTTCGGACGGCCGACCAGCGCGATCTTGACGCCGTAGTCGGCGGGATCGAACTCCTCGGCTTCTTCCGGGCGCTGCTGCACGGCTTCGTCGATGGCTTCGTTGACGAGGTCCAGCACGCCGTCGCCGTGGGCGGCGGAGATCACGTACGGATCGCCCATGCCCAGCTCGTAGAAGTCGGCGGTGACGGACGTGTACTTCATGCCCTCGCTCTTGTTCACGACGAGCATGACCTTGCGGCCCGACTTGCGCAGGAAGTCCGTGATGGTCTTGTCATGCGGCGTGAGACCCTGGCGGCCGTCGACGATGAACATGACGATGTCCGCCTCGGCGACGGCCTGGCGCGTCTGCAGCGCCATTTCGTGCATGATGCCTTCCTTGGCGACCGGCTCGAAACCGCCGGTATCGATGACCAGAAACGGACGTTCGCCCATGCGCCCTTCGCCGTAGTGGCGGTCGCGCGTGAGACCAGGCAAGTCCGCCACCAGCGCGTCGCGCGAGCGGGTCATGCGATTGAATAAGGTCGACTTTCCGACGTTGGGACGACCTACGAGTGCGATTACCGGCTTCATTGAATCTTATTCGACCGCGATGGCGGTCACGGTTCCATTTTGTGTTTGAAAAATCAGGTTCGAACCGACGACCAGCGGCGTGGATTCGATGGCGCTGCCGTCCGTCGCGGCGCGGGACAGGAAAGCCCCGTCCTCGCGCGACAGGAAGTGCACGTAACCCTGGTAGTCGCCGACGGCGACGGCGCGGCCGTACGACACCGGCGTGGACAGGCGGCGGTAGGCCAGCTTGTCGTTCTTCCACGCGCTCGTGCCGCTGTCGCGGTTGTACGCGTAGACGGCGCCCTTGTCGTCCGGGACGAACACGAAGCGCTGGTCCGCGGCGACGCCGACTTCCGACGACAGGTCGCGGGTCCAGCGCGGGCTGCCCGTGGCCAGGTCGAAACAGCCGACGCGGCCCTGGTACGACACGGCGCACACGTCGCCGTCGATGATGACCGGCGTGCCGCCCATGTCGGTGACGCGCTCCAGTTCCGTCGCGCCGCGTGCGACGCCGACCTCGATCTCCCAGCGCGGCGCGCCGGTGGCGAGGATCAGCGACATCAGCTTGCCGCCCGGCTGGGCGATCAGCACATCCTTGTCGTGGATGACCATGCCCGGCGCCAGGCGCAGGGACAGGGCCGGCGCGTTGCGCTGCACGGTCCATTTCTTCTGGCCCGTCTTGGCGTCGTAGCCGACGATGCGGTTGTCGATGCTGCGCGCGACGACGATGCCCTGGCCCACGACCGGCGACGACAGGATCTCGGAAGACAGCTGGGCATCCCACAGCTTCTTGCCGTCCATGTCGAACGCCAGCAGCATGCCTTTGGCGCCGCCCAGCACGATGACGCTGCCGTCCGTGCCGACGCCCGCCGTCAGGTCCATGCCGGCCTTCGTGCGCCAGATCTGGCGGCCGGTGGAGCTTTCCGCGCGCACGATGGTGCCGTCGCCCCCGGCCGCGATGACGGTGTTGTCGGCGATGGCGGGCGAGAACATGTAGCTCTGCGACTTGCCGACTTCCAGCTTCCATGCCGTGCGCACGGCCATCGACCCTTTCAGGTCGACCAGCGGCGTGGGCTGGTTGCCCTTCGGTTTGGACGCGAACGGATTGAGCGAGGAGCAGCCCGCCATCAGGGCGAACATACCGACACCAACGAGCTTCCGGGTAATACGCATATTCTTCTTACCTTGTTCTATGAGTACTGCAAACGTACACGCAACGCATATCAACGTCGTCCCCGCGAAGGCGGGGACCCAATTTTGCGCGCATCACGACAGCGCGTACAAACTTGGGGGGAGAGCGCCGGTGGCGCTGTCCCGCCTTCGCGGGAACGACGTTCAGGCCGCGGCTTTGGTACCGGCCGGCGCACCACCAATCGCATCCAGCTTGACCTGCACGACCTGGCGGCCCGGATGGTTCTTCTCCATCTTGTCGAGCGCGGCCTGGTACGCCGTGCGGGCTTCCGCCAGCTTGTTCTGCGCGACGAAGACGTCGCCCTTGCGGTCCTGCACCTCGGCCGCGAACTGCGCCGGGAACTCGCCGTTCAGCAGGGCCAGCGCCTGGTCGTAGGCCTTCTCGTCCAGCAGCACGCCGGACAGGCGCAGCCTGGCGATCGCCTTGTACTCGTCGTCGCCATGGTCGACCGCCCATTGCAGCTGGGCCTTCGCGGTTTTCAGGTCGTTCGCATCGAACGCGGCCTTGGCGGCGGCCAGCGCGGCCATCGGGGCATAGGCGGTCGAGCCGAACTTGTTCTCGATGTCGCCCGTGATGCGCTGGACCTTGGCCGCATCCTTCGCTTCGATCGCTTCGGTCAGGCCGTCATACAGGCCGGACGCTTCCGCGGCCTGCGAGCGCTGGTGCGAGCCCCAGAAGTTCCAGGCGGCGTAGCCACCCAGCGCGAGGATCAGCACCCAGGTGATCAGGTTGCCAAAGCGGTCCCAGAAGGCCTTGAAATTGGCTATCTGTTCTTGTTCTTCGAGATCGTATGCCATGTCTTTTATCGTTGGTGGATCGGGATTACGGATGGTAGTGCACGTGGTCGTGATCGTGGTCATGGTCGTGGCCACCGACGATCTGGTCGACGATGAAGTCGACGGCTTCGTCGAACGGCACGCTCTGCTGCTGGCCGCCTTCGGCCTCGCGCAGCGATTTCACGGCCACGACGCCGTTCTTGACCTCGTCCTCGCCGATGATCACGGCAAATGCGGCGCCGGAACCGTCGGCCTTCTTCATCTGGCTCTTGAAGCTGCCGGCGCCTTGCGGCGTGGCGCAGTGCAGGACGACGTCCAGGCCCGCGTCGCGAATACGTTCGCCGAGGATGAACGCCTTCATCTGCGCGTCTTCACCCTGGTGCACGAGGTAGACGTCGCACTGGGCCGGCGCGGCCGGCTCGCCCTGCTCCTTCATCAGCTCGATCAGGCGCTCGATGCCCATCGCGAAGCCGATGCCCGGCGTCGGCTTGCCGCCGAACGTCTCGATCAGCGGATCGTAGCGGCCACCGGCGCAGACGGTGCCCTGCGCGCCCAGCATGTCCGTGACCCACTCGAACACGGTGCGGTTGTAGTAATCGAGGCCGCGCACGAGGCGCGGGTTGACCGTGTACTGGACGTTGTTCGCATCCAGGATCTTCTTCAGGCCCTCGAAGTGCGCGAGCGATTCGCCGCCCAGGTAGTCCAGCAGCTTCGGCGCGTTGTTGACGAGGTCCTGCATCGCCGGGTTCTTCGTGTCCAGGATGCGCAACGGGTTCGCGTGCAGGCGGCGCTTCGCTTCCGCGTCGAGGACGTCGACGTTCGCTTCGAAGTAGGCGATCAGGTCGGCACGGTGGCGCTGGCGCTCTTCCGCGTTGCCGATCGAGTTCAGTTCGAGGCGGATGTTGTCGAGGCCCAGGTCGTCCCACAGGCGGCGGCACAGCATGATCAGTTCCGCATCGATGTCCGGGCCGGCAAAGCCGATCGCTTCCGCGCCGAACTGGAAGAACTGGCGGTAGCGGCCGCGCTGCGGACGCTCGTGGCGGAACATCGGGCCCTTGTACCACAGGCGTTTCGGACCGTCGTAGGCCATGTTGTGCTCGATGACGGCGCGCACGACGCCGGCCGTGCCTTCCGGACGCAGCGTGAGCTGGTCGCCGTTCATCGAATCGGTGAAGGAATACATCTCCTTCTCGACGATGTCGGTGACGGCGCCGATGGCGCGCGCGAACAGGCCCGTCTCTTCGACGATCGGGGTGACGATCTTCTGGTAGCCGTAGCTCTTCAGCACGGATTCCGCAGTGTTTTCGAACAGTTCCCACAGCGGCGCGTCGGCCGGCAGGATGTCGTTCATGCCTTTGATGGCGACGATTTTCTCTTTTTTCTCGGACATATTCTTTGCTCTTGCATGGTGGGCTCGGGGAGCCCACCCTACGAATCGATGACACCGTAGGGTGGGCACCCTGTGCCCACCTTTCACGTTATGACGCGACGGCTTCCTTACTATAATTCTTCTGTACGTAATCGAGCACGATCGTCTTGAACTCATCCACGATCCGCTCGCCCCGCAGTGTAGCGACCTTTTGCCCATCCACAAAGACCGGGGCCGCCGGCGATTCCCCCGTGCCCGGCAGCGAGATGCCGATGTTCGCGTGCTTCGACTCGCCCGGACCGTTCACGATGCAGCCCATCACGGCCACGTTCATCGCTTCCACGCCCGGGTACGTCTTCTTCCATTCCGGCATCTGCTCGCGCAGGAAAGTCTGGATGTTGTCGGCCAGTTCCTGGAACACGGTCGACGTCGTGCGGCCGCAGCCCGGGCACGCGATCACCATCGGCGTGAATTTACGGAGGCCCATCGTCTGCAGGATTTCCTGGCCGACGACCACTTCCTTCGTGCGGTCGCCGCCCGGTTCCGGCGTCAGCGAGATGCGGATCGTGTCGCCGATGCCTTCCTGCAGCAGCACGGACAGCGCGGCGGTCGACGCGACGATGCCCTTGCTGCCCATGCCCGCTTCCGTCAGGCCCAGGTGCAGCGCGTAGTCGCAGCGCTTGCCCAGTTCGCGGTAGACGGCGATCAGGTCCTGCACGCCGGACACCTTGCACGACAGGACGATCTGTTCGCGCGCCAGGCCGATCTCTTCGGCGCGCTGGGCGTTCTCGATCGCCGACGTGATCAGGGCTTCGTACATCACCGACTGCGCGCTCCACGGCTGGGCGCGGGCGGCGTTCTCGTCCATGATGCGGGCGAGCAGCGCCTGGTCCAGGCTGCCCCAGTTGACGCCGATGCGCACCGGCTTGTCGTAGCGGATCGCGGTTTCGATCATCTGGGCGAACTGGGTGTCGCGCTTGGCGCCCTGCCCCACGTTGCCCGGATTGATGCGGTATTTCGACAGCGCCTGCGCGCACTCGGGATAATCGCGCAGCAGCAGGTGGCCGTTGTAGTGGAAGTCGCCGACGAGGGGGACGTCGACGTCCATCCTGTCGAGCTGTTCGCGGATCGCGGGCACGGCGGCCGCCGCTTCCGGCGTGTTCACGGTGATGCGCACGATTTCGGAACCGGCACGCGCCAGTTCCTTGACCTGGATGGCGGTGCCGATCACGTCGGCCGTGTCCGTGTTCGTCATCGACTGCACGACGACGGGGGCGTCGCCGCCGACCATCACCTTGCGCGCGCCGTGCTGCACGACCACGCCGCGGCTGGCGCGGCGGGGCAGCGGGCCGGAACCGATCGGCTCGTTGGCGTTGTTCGAAAAAGTCATCTGAGTATTCCGTTCTTACTGCACGCTGTTATTGCAAATTGACGCGCGAGATCGTCTTGCCCGGCACCTGCGGCAGGGAGACGGCCGTGCCGCGCAAGGTCGCCGTGACGCCGCCCGGATTACCGACGGTCACGCGGACCGGCTGCTCGACATCGACGGTCTCCGTGCTCCCCGCCTTGACGAGGCGCGACAACAGCGGCGCGCCACCCTTGGCCGGACGCACTTCGATCCACGAATCCTCGCGCACGTTCAGCACGAGGGCGTTGGCGCCGGTGGGCGCTGGCGCAGCCGGCGCGGCAGTTGCCGCCGGGGTCGGCGTCGCGGGCGACGTGGCGCCCGGCGCGGCAGCCGGCGCCGCGGGTACCGTGGTCGGCGGCGCACCGGTCGCGGTCGCGCCCGGCACGTTCACGACCGGACCCGGGGCCGCGGTCGCGGTACCAGCTGGCGCGGCGGCCGGCGCCGATGCGCTGGCGCTCGGACCCGGCACGGAAATCAGGGGCACGGCCGGATTCTGCAGGGTCTCGACGGAGCTGCCGTTGGCGGTCTCGGTCGCTGCGCCGGTCGCGGCGGGCGCAGCGACGGTGCTGCCCGTGTCGGCATGCTGGCTGCCCGGCACGAAGCCGAAATGCCACGCCGCGGCGCCGGCAGCCACGACGACGACGACGGCGCCCGCGATCATCCCCAGCGGCAGGGACGAGCGCTTGCCATGGCTCGGGAACCTGGATTGCGAGAACGAGGTCGGGGTCGGACGGCGGTTCGCCGTGACGGCGCTCGTATCGGGCGCGGGCTCGGTCTCCATGGCGATCTGGGCCACCAGCGGCGCCGGATCGGCCTTCACCAGCTTGGCGTAGGCCCGCACGAAACCGCGGGTCACGGCCGGACTCGGCAGCGATGCGTAATCGCCCGCCTCCAGGGCGATGACCTGGCGCACCGCCAGTTTCAACTGGTCGGCCACCTGCTCGACCGACCACCCCATCGCCTCGCGCTGCGCGGCGAGGACCTGGCCAGGAACACCGTGCACAGGCGGTTGGTTGTCGGGCGTCGCCGGCTGATCTGCACGCTCGGAACTCATTGTCGTTGTCTCACTCACTAAAGGCACCGCGCTCGAAGGCCGCGTACTCGGGCGAACCGGGGAAGCGCTTGCGCAACTGCGCCGCCAGCGAAGCTTCCGTGGTCCGGTCGCCGAGCATGTGCTTGACCCGGATGGCCAGCCACAGCACGTCGGCCGACAGCGTGTCGAGCTTCGCTGTCTCCGTCAGGCGGTTAATGAAAAACCCGGCGCGGGTGTAATCGCGCCGCTCGAAATATACCCGGGCCAGGCCGGCGCTCGTCGCCGGCAGGTCGGGATCGTAACGCAGGGCGTCGAGCAGGTAGCGCTCGGCCGCGTCGATATTCTTCGTCTTCAGGCTGCAGTTCCCCGCGTTCACCATGGCTTTGACCGGCGTCGCGTAATTTGGATTCTTCAGCGCCGCGTCGAAATAGGTCATGGCATCAAGCGGCTTGCCGCCGGCGTCGCACAGGAACAACCCATAATTGTTCGACAGATCCGGATTGCGCGGCGCCAGGCGCAGCGCGTGCCGGTAGTTGTCGTCGGCGAGGCGGTTTTCGCCCATCGCCGTGTAGATCAGGGCGCGCACGCCGTACGCATCGGCATCGTCCGGGTTGGCGGCGATGGCCTGCTTCACCTCGTCCAGCGCGATCTCGTACTTGCGCTCCTGATAATAGCCTACCGCCAGCTGCAGGCGGATCTGGGCACGCTTTTCCGCGGCCGTCTGGTCGGACAGCGTCTTGAGCTCGTGCGATTCGCCCGCCATGCCGCCATTGCCGGCACATGCCGACAACAGCAGAAGCACGGCGAGTGCGCAGGCGACGCGTCCGGACAGCCGCGACATCAGGACGAGATCTCCACGATCTTGCCGAAGTTGGAGCCGAACTTCTGCTGGTATTCAGCCATCTTGCTCATCCGCTCGTTCACGCGGGTACGGTCCTTGACCTCGCCCGCCAGCTGGCCGCAGGCGGCGTCGATGTCGTCGCCGCGCGTCTTGCGGATCGTCGTGACGAGGCCGGCATCCATCAGCACCTGGGCGAACGCCTTGATGCGCGGGTTCTTCGAGCGCACGAGGCCGGATTCCGGGAACGGGTTGAACGGGATCAGGTTGAACTTGCACGACACGCCGACGACCGGGTCGTTGACGAGGGCGACCAGTTCACGCGCATGCTCGTCCGTGTCGTTGACGCCGTCCAGCATGCAGTACTCGAACGTGATGAAGTCGCGCGGGGCAAATTCCAGGTAGCGCTTGCACGCGGCCATCAGTTCCCGGAGGGGGTATTTCTTGTTCAGCGGCACGAGCATGTCCCGGAGGGGATCGTTCGAACCGTGCAGCGACACGGCCAGCGCCACCGGGCATTCCTGGCTCAGCTTGTCCATGTTCGGCACGACGCCCGACGTCGACACGGTCACGCGGCGGCGCGACAGGCCGTACGCGTTATCGTCCAGCATCAGCTTCAGGGCGGTGACGGTCGGGTCGAAGTTCAGCAGCGGCTCGCCCATGCCCATCATGACAACGTTGGTGATCTGGCGCTCGCCCTTCGGCCCCGGCTCGATGCCTTTGGTGCGGCGCAGCTCGAACTCGGCCATCCACAGCTGGCCGATGATCTCGGATACGCTGAGGTTGCGGTTGAAGCCCTGCTTGCCCGTCGAGCAGAAGCGGCAGTTGACGGCGCAGCCGGCCTGCGTGGAGATGCACAGCGTGCCGCGCGTCTCTTCCGGGATGAACACGGTCTCGACGGCGTTGCCGTTACCGACGTCCACGAGCCATTTGCGGGTGCCGTCACTCGACGTGTGGTCGCTGATGATCGCCGGGGAACGGACTTCGGCGCGCGTCTTGAGCTTTTCGCGCAACGACTTCGCCAGGTCGGTCATGTCGTCGAAATTGGCGACGCCGAACTGGTGGATCCAGCGCTGCAGCTGTTTCGCGCGGAACGGCTTCTCCCCCAACTCGGCGCAGTAAGCGACAAGCTGCGCGGGATCGAAGTCCAGCAAGTTGGTGAGAGTTGCCATGATTGAATCCTGTGCCTTCAAAATAAGTCCCGCCCGCCGGGCTCCGTGAGCATGGGCGAGCGGGATATTGCGATGTTAAATCAGCCTGAGGCTGATCAACACAAAAAATTGCTACGAAAGATTAACGCGAGTAGACGTTCAGTGCCGGGAAGTAGTAAGCGATCTCGACAGCTGCGGTCTCGGCAGCGTCCGAACCGTGCACGGCGTTGGCGTCGATCGAGTCGGCGAAGTCGGCGCGGATGGTGCCCTTGTCGGCCTTCTTCGGATCGGTTGCGCCCATCAGTTCGCGGTTCTTGGCAATCGCGCCTTCGCCTTCCAGCACCTGGATCATGACCGGGCCCGAGACCATGAAGTCGACCAGATCCTTGAAGAACGGACGCTCTTTGTGGACAGCGTAGAAACCTTCGGCTTCGGCGCGCGACAGCTGGGCCATACGGGCAGCGACGATCTTCAGGCCAGCGCCTTCGAAGCGGCTGTAGATTTGGCCGATCACGTTTTTAGCGACTGCGTCAGGTTTGATGATCGACAGGGTGCGTTCGATTGCCATTTAAAAACTCCAATAAAAAGAAAGGTTTAAATCGAGATTTGGGAACTCAATCAACCTTCGATTTTACCATACATCCGTCATCCTACCGATATTGCGTGGGGAGGACGCCAGATGATACAGTGACATCGGTTCGACCTCGGCCATACTCGGATGCTTGCTGGCGCTTAGGCAAGACTTAAAAGATGCTCTTCCAGCATATTCACCCCTGTTGACGCCGGGTCCAGTCCCCATATGGGGAGCAAAGCGATTTCTTCCAACGGAGGCATTATGATTCCCAGCCTGCAGAAAACCTACGACGTCTCGGCCATCCGTGCCACGCGTCACCGCGTGCTGCGCAACACTTACTGGTTGCTGGCACTGTCCATGGTCCCGACGGTGCTCGGCGCCTACATCGGCCTGCAAATGGCCCTACCGATCTTTGCCGGCGGCATGGGCGTCCTGTTGTTCCTGGCCATCGCGTTCGGCTTCATCTTCGCGATCGAGAAGACCAAGAACTCGGCGGCCGGCGTGCCGATCCTGCTCGGCTTCACGTTCTTCATGGGCCTGTGGCTGACGCCGCTGCTGCGCTACACGCTGCACTTTTCCAACGGCGGCACGCTGATCATGACCGCATTCGCGGGTACCGCGGCCGTGTTCGCCACGATGGCAACGATCGCGACCGTGTCCAAGCGCGATTTCTCGGGCATGGGCAGCTGGCTGTTCGCCGGCGCCATCGTCGTGATCCTGGCCGGCCTGGCCAACGTGTTCCTGCACCTGCCGGCGCTGATGCTGGTGGTGTCGGTGCTCGCGATGGCGATCTTCTCGGCCTTCATCCTGTTCGACGTGAACCGGATCGTGAACGGCGGGGAGACCAACTACATCAGCGCGACGCTGGCCATCTACCTGGACATCTACAACGTGTTCACGAGCATGCTGCAACTGCTGGGCATCGGCTTCGGTAACCGCGACTGATCTTCATGTCGTCATGACAAGCCGGCCTGCGGGCCGGCTTTTTTGTTGCCAAAAACCGGGGTCAGACCCCGGTTTTTGGAAATGTTCTGCGTACAATGAGCGGACGGTAGCTTACCGAAAGTATGATTGGCAGAACCGCACGGCCCTGCGTACAATATCCGTTCGCTTTCAGCCCTGTCCCCCATGTCCCGTAGCCTGGTCCACGTATTGCTGTCGCTGCTGCTGCTCGTGTCGCAGCAGTTGTCGCTCGGCCACGGCTATACGCACTGGACCGAGGGCGGCGACACGCTCGTCCAGCAGACCGCGGCCGCCGCGGACACCGACGACGGCACCAGCAAGCCGCTCAAGCCCGGCCTGCACGACCTGTGCGGCCAGTGCGCAGCCAGCGCCCAGATCGCCTTTGCGCTGCCATCCGCGCTGCGGCAATTCGTCCCGGCCGAGCTCGCTTATGCCGCGCCCGCCGTGCCGGCCACGCCGGGCGTCTGCCTGCTCACCGCCTGCCCGTTCCAGTCGCGCGGCCCACCTCAAGCCTGATAACACCCGCCGCTGTTTCCCGTACCGCCCGGCGCGTCCCGGCGGCATGGGCCGTTATCCATTCGCTTGAGATTGTAAAAAAACCATGAAAATCGAACGTACGCTGCTCGCCAGCGCGCTGCTGCTTGCCTTCCACCCGGCCGTCCGCGCGGCCGACGACCAGGAAACCCTCAACGACGGCAAGGTCCAGCAAGTCGTCGTCACGGCCAGCCCGCTGCGCAATGGCGAAGGCGACCAGATCCTGACCCCGGCGAAAGTGCTCGCCGGCGATGAGCTGCGCGACAAGGTCGGCAGCTCGCTGGGCGAGACCTTGCAGAACGAACTGGGCGTGTCCGCCTCCGCGTTCGGCGCCGGCGCATCGCGCCCCATCATCCGCGGCATGGAAGGCTCGCGCGTGAAAATGCTGGAAAACGGGATGGCGACGTCGGACGTGTCCGGCCTGTCGAACGACCACGCCGTCGCGTCCGAAGGCGCCGTCGCGCGCCAGATCGAGATCCTGCGCGGCCCCGCCGCCCTGCTGTACGGATCGGGCGCCATCGGCGGCCTCGTCAACGTCGTCAACGAACGCATCCCGACGGCGCTGGAACCGAAGCTCACGGGCCAGGTCGAGACGCGCCTCAGTACCGTCGACAACGGCAAGGACATGTCCGGCACGCTGGACGGGTCCGCCGGCAAGGTCGGCCTGCACCTGGACGGCAACCTGCGCAACACGGACGACTTCCAGATCCCCGACCTGCGCGTCGTGAACGACCCCACCTCGCGCATGAACCGCCTGCCGAATTCCGATACGAAGGAGCGCAACATCGGCATCGGCGGCTCGTACATCGACGACTGGGGCTACGCGGGCCTGTCGGCGTCGCACCTGACGAACCTGTACGGCATCCCGACCGACGAGGGATCGCACATCGACCAGCGCCAGAACCGCTACGACTTCGACAGCGTCATCAAGAACCCGCTTGCCGGCTTCGAAAGCGCGCGCGTCAAGGCCGGCTATACGGACTATCACCATGCCGAGCTGGACGACGGCGTGCCCGCGACGCTGTTCTCGAATAAATCGTTCGAATCGCGCGTCGAGCTCACGCACCAGCCGATCACGCCCCTGGGCCTGCACGGCACGTTCGGCGTGCAGACGGAAAACACGCACTTCTCGGCGCTGAGCGCGGAAGGCGGGCCGGACACCGTGCCCGTCACCCACTCGACCACGCAGGCCGCCTTCCTCGTCGAGGAATGGAGCCAGGGCCCGCTGCGCTGGAACGCGGGGCTGCGCTATGAAAACGTCGACCGCAAGCCGGTCGGCAATCGCGAACGCAGCTTCGACCTGGGCTCCGGCTCGATCGGCGCGCTGTGGCCGTTCACGAAGGGGTATTCGGTCGGCGCGACGGTGTCGTACGCCCAGCGCGCGCCCGCGACGGAGGAACTGTATTCGGGCGGTCCGCACGACGCCACGCTCACGTTCGACGTGGGCGATCCGGACCTGCACAAGGAAATCTCGCGCAACATCGAACTGTCGCTGCAAAAGACGAGCGGCCTGCTGCGCTGGCGCGTCAACGCCTACCGCAACAACGTCAACAACTTCATCTACGGCTACATCACGGACACGACGTTCGACGGGGACGGCAACCCGGGCGGCGATTTCCGCCAGCGCCTGTTCCAGCAGGCGAAGGCGCACATCCAGGGCGCGGAAGCGGAGCTGACGTGGAACCAGGTCGGCATGGGCTGGAACGGCCGCGTGTTTGCGGACACGTCGCGCGGCTACCTCGACGACGCCGGCAACCTGCCACTGCAGCCGGCCGACCGCGTGGGCGCGGCCATCGGCTACCGCCAGCCGCACTGGCGCGCCGGCCTCGACTGGACGCACGCACGCGGCCAGGATCGCCTCGCGTCGTTCGAGACGAGCACGACGCCATCGTACAACCAGGTCAATGCCAACGTCTCGTACACGCAGAAGCTCGAGCACGTGGACCTGACGTATTTCGTGACGGCGAAGAACCTGCTCAACGAGGATATTCGCCTGGCGACGTCGCTGCTGAAGGATATTGCGCCACTGCCGGGGCGAAACATCACGTTCGGCGTGCGCGCGAAATTCTGACGGCGTGGTGGGCACCCCGTGCCCACCACCACGCCGCGACGTATTGACGTTTCGTGCGCCGCGCCGGCAAAACTCCCGTTATAGTCTTGCCATCAAACCCGATCCTACCGGCATTTGCAGCACGTCCGCCGCCCTAGATGGTCCCTCGGAGACATTTTATTCTCCAGGTATCAACGGACTTTCTCGCGCGGAAAATGTATTTTTTTTCATAGCCGTTCCAGCTTATGCATTTGCGCATAGAATGACCGCTTTCGGACTCGGAAGCGATCGGCATGGAAGCAGCGACGCGCGACTTTCATCTCCTCGGCAGCACCGGCGCCGTCCGCGCCGGATACCACGTCCATGACTGGTCGGCGTCCCCTCTCGGCCCGCCGGACCGGTGGAGTCCCGCATTGCGCAATGCGGTCAGCCTGATCCTCGAATCCGAATTCCCCATGTATCTCGCCTGGGGTCCGCACCTGGCGCTGCTGTACAACGCCGCCTTCATTCCCCTCCTCGACGGTACCCATCCCGCTGCGCTCGGCCGGCCGCTGGCCCAGGTCTGGCCCGACCGCTGGCCCGGCCTGAAGCCCCTCGTCGAGCGCGCCCTCGCCGGCCACGCCACGTACGGCGAGGACGTGCCGAGCCCGATGGACCGCAACGGCAAGCCGTACAGCGCCTGGTTCACGCTGGCCTATTCTCCGGTGCGCGACGATGCCGGCACCGTGCGCGGCGTGCTGTGCGTGACGAGCGAGACGACCCAGCGCGTGCAACTGGAGCGGCGCCACGCCGTGCAGCTGCAGGTGGTGGACAGCCTGCGCCGCCTGCATCACCCGTCCGACATCATCGAGGGGTCGTGCACCCTGCTCGGCAAGCACCTGGAACTCGAGCGCGCCTGCTATGTCGAAACGGACGAGGCGGACGGCAGCTTCGAAGTCATGCACGACTGGGCCCGCGACGCCGGCACGCCGCTCATCGGCCGGCGCGCCCGCCTCGACGACTTCGGCCCGCAGGCGCTGGCGCTGCTGCGCACTGGTTCGCCGCTGGCCGTGCGCGACGCGACGGCCGACCCGCGGCTCCCCGCGCGCGGCGAGCGCTACGCGGCCGCGGGCGCGCGCGCGATCCTCATCGTGCCGAAGATCCGGCGCGGCCAGCTCGTGGCCGCCCTCGTCGGCTATTCCACGCAGCCGCGCGACTGGGACGAGGAGGCGCAGCGCCTCGCGACCGACATCGCCGAGCGCAGCTGGGAAGCGCTCGACCGCGTGCGTGCCGAGCAGGCCTTGCGCGACGCCGTCGCACGCCAGACGACACTGCTCGACATGAACGAGTTCCGGCTCGAAGTGTCGGACCTGCTGCGCCGCCTGAACGACCCGTCGCAGATCTTCGTCCAGACGGGCGCCATGCTGGGCCGCTTCCTGCAGGCCAGCCGCGTGCTGTACGGCGACTACGACGCCGACAAGCAGCTCGTGACCTTTCACTCGAACTACACGGACGGCATCGTCGCCGAACTGAACGGCACCTTCCCCGCCGCCCTGTTCGGCGCAGCGAATTTCAGCACGCTGGGCCTGGGGACGTGGGTGTCGAGCGACCTGCAGCGCGACCCGCGCACGAGCGGTGCCGACACCTGGCCGAACTACGCGGCGCTGCAGATCCGCTCGGGCGTCGTCGTGCCGCTGAACCGCAACGGCGCGCTGACGACGTGTTTATTCATCAACGACAACCTGCCGCGCGTGTGGAGCGCCGACATCGTGCGCCTGATCGAGGACGTCGCCGAACGTGCGTGGAGCGCCGTCGAGCGCGTGCGCGCGGAAGACGCGCTGCGCCTCGCCGACCGCCGCAAGGACGAATTCCTCGCGATGCTGGCGCACGAGCTGCGCAACCCGCTGGCACCGATCTCGGCCGCCGCGCAATTGCTGAACCTCGGTCCGCCGGACAACGCCCGCGTGGAGCGCACGAGCGCCATCATCGCGCGCCAGGTCGCGCACATGACGGGCCTGATCGACGACCTGCTGGACGTCTCGCGCGTCACGCGCGGCCTCGTCGTGCTGGCGCGCGAGGAAGTCGACCTGCGCCGCGTGATCGGCGACGCGGTCGAACAGGTACGCCCGCTGATCGAGGCGCGCCACCACCAGCTGGCGCTGCATTTGTCGACGGAACCGGCCATCGTCGAAGGCGATCCGAAGCGCCTCGTGCAGGTGATCGCGAACCTGTTGAACAACGCGGCGAAATACACGCACGAAGGCGGACGACTCTCGATCTGGATGGGCGGCACGCCCGAGCAGGTGCTCGTTTCCGTCTCCGACAACGGCATCGGCATCTCGGCCGAACTGCTGCCGACCGTGTTCGATCTGTTTTCACAGGCGGAGCGCACGCCCGACCGCTCGCAGGGGGGCCTCGGGCTCGGGCTCGCGCTGGTGAAGAGTCTCGTGGAACTGCACGGCGGGATGGTGACGGCGGCCAGCGAAGGCCGCAACCTGGGCAGCGAATTCACGATCCGCCTGCCGCGCCTGCACGGCGCCACCGCACCCGCTGGCGGCACGGCCGCGGCCGATCCCGCGGCACCGGGCACGACGCGCGGGCTGTCGCTGATGCTGGTGGACGACAATGTCGACGCCGCGATGACCCTGGGCCTGCTGCTGGAATCCGGCGGCCACCACGTGACGGTAATGCACCACCCGGGTGAAGCGCTGGAACGGGCCGCGCAGGAGCGCTACGACGCCTTCCTGCTCGACATCGGCCTGCCCGGCATGAACGGCTACGAACTGGCGCGCCGGCTGCGCAAGCTGCCGGGCTGCAGCGACGCGACGCTCGTCGCCATCACGGGGTACGGCCAGCAATCGGACCAGGCCAGCGCGGCATATGCCGGCTTCGACAGTTACTTCGTCAAGCCGGTCGATCCGGCCGGGTTATTCGCCCTGCTCGGCCGGATCGCCGCGCACTGATCGCTGACGGTTGAACGCGTGGGCGGAGGGCCGCCCACCCTACGATTCGCAACGGTAGGGTGGGCACCCCGTGCCCACGCGAACGGCAGCGTTATTCAGCGACGTCCGGCGCCGCGAATTCGCGCGGCTGGAAGTGCTCGAGGCGCTCGAACACGCCGATCGATTCCACGTGCGACGTGTGCGGGAACATGTTTGCCACGCCCGCTTTCTTGAGCACGTAACCGGCGCGGTGCGTCAGGATGCCGGCATCGCGCGCCAGCGTCGACGGGCTGCACGACACGTACACGATCCGCTGCGGCAGCAGGTCCGGATGCGTCAGGCGCAATTCGGCCAGCGCGATCGCCAGCGCGA